>Ga0068855_100007390_pt1 | contig 13301 bp, 12 predicted proteins | sample KBSCornC52_FD_66592 | JGI IMG/M metagenome (GOLD analysis project Ga0068855, IMG submission 66592) | Corn rhizosphere microbial communities from Kellogg Biological Station, Michigan, USA - KBS Corn C5-2 | ecosystem: Host-associated > Plants > Roots > Rhizosphere > Soil ... | reverse complement strand
ATCGGACGCAGCTACGGCGTGGAGTTCGTGCTGCCGTACGCGCCCGAGACCGCCGCGCGCATGGGCGATGGCAAGCAGGGACTCAAGGTCTTCACCACCCGCGCCGACACGATCATGGGCATCACCTTCGCCGCGGTCGCGGCCGAGCATCCGCTCGCCACCGAAGCGGCGAAGGGCAACGCGAAGCTCGCGGCGTTCATCGAGGAGTGCAAGAAGGGCGGCGTGCAGGAAGCCGAGCTCGCCACGATGGAGAAGAAGGGCATGCCGGCCGGCCTCGACGTGCTGCACCCGATCACCGGCGAGCGCGTGCCGGTGTGGGTCGGCAACTACGTGCTGATGGCCTATGGCGAGGGCGCGGTGATGGCAGTGCCGGGCCACGACGAGCGCGACTTCGCGTTCGCGAAGAAGTACGGCCTGCCGATCTCTCAAGTGATCGATGTCGAAGGCAAGCCGTATTCCACCGACGAGTGGCAACCGTGGTACGCGGAGCACGGGCGCAACGTGCATTCCGGCGCGCGCTTCGCGGAGCTCGATGGCAAGGTATACGACGCGGCGATCGACCTCGTCGTCGCGAAATTGAACGCGCTCGGCGTCGCCGCCGCCAAGCGCGTGCAGTATCGCCTGCGCGACTGGGGCATCTCGCGCCAGCGTTATTGGGGAACGCCGATTCCCATCGTCGTGTGCCCGAAGTGCGGCGACGTGGGCGTGCCGGATGCGCAGCTGCCCGTGATCCTGCCGGAGAACCTGGTGCCGGACGGAAGCGGCAGCCCGCTCGCGAAGGATCCCGCGTTCTACGAATGCAAGTGCCCGAAGTGCGGCGGACCGGCGAAGCGCGACACCGACACGATGGACACCTTCGTGGACTCGTCGTGGTACTTCATGCGCTACGCATGCCCGGATGCCGGGACGATGGTCGATCCGCGCGCGCAGTACTGGATGCCGGTGGACCTCTACATCGGCGGCATCGAGCACGCGATCCTGCACCTGCTCTACGCGCGCTTCTGGACCAAGGCGATGCGCGACCTGGGCTTGATCCGCGTGGACGAGCCGTTCACCAATCTCCTCACGCAGGGAATGGTGCTCAACCACATCTTCTCGCGCCGCAATGCCAGGGGCGGCATCGAGTACTTCCCGCCCGAGGATGTGGAAGTCGTGCAGGATGCGGAGGGCCGCATCACCGGCGCCAAGTTGAAGAGCGACGCGAGCGCCGTGGAATACGAGGGCATCGGCACGATGTCCAAGTCGAAGAGGAACGGCGTCGATCCGCAGGAGATGATCGAGCGCTACGGCGCCGACACCGCGCGGCTCTACGTGATGGAGGCGAGCCCGCCCACCGACACCGTGCTCTGGTCGGACAAGGGCGTCGACGGCGCGCTGCGTTTCCTGCGCCGCTTGTGGAAGATGGTGCACGAGCACGTCGAGGCGGGCGTGGTCGCGACGTATCGCGGCGATGGCGAGCTCTCCACCGAGTTGAGCGAGCTGCGCTTCAAGCTCCACAAGACGATCGAGAAGGTGGGCGACGACTACGGCCGGCGGCTCCAGTTCAACACCGCGATCGCCGCGGTGCGCGAGCTGCTGAACCTCTACGGCGACCTGCAGGATCGCAGCCCCGTGGCGCGGGCGGTGGCCCAGGAGGTGCTCGAGAATTCCATCGTTCTCCTCTCTCCCATCGTGCCGCACATCGCGACCGCGTTGTGGGCCGAGCTGCGTCCCGGCACGCGGCTCCTCGACCAGCCGTGGCCCGCGGTCGATCCCGCCGCGCTCGTGCAGGACACGATTCAGCTCGTGGTGCAGGTGAACGGCAAGCTGCGCGGCCACATCGACGTGAGCGCCGACGCGAGCCGCGAGCAGATCGAGGCTGCGGCATTGCATCATGAGGCGGTGATCAAGTTCGCCGGCGGGCAAAAGCCGAAGAAGGTCGTCGTCGTGCCCGGCCGGCTGGTGAACGTCGTTGTCTAGGGCGCTCCTCTTCGCAGCCCTCGCGCTCGCCCTCGCCTCCTGCGGCTTCGAGCTGCGCGGCGAGCCGGGCGTGGGGCTGCGCACGATCTTCGTGTCGTCGAACGTTCCCTCGACGGTCGTGGGCGAGGTGCGGCGCATCCTCGCGACCGGCCCGACGCACATCGTGGCGAACCCGAAGGACGCGGAGGCGAGCCTCACCATCCTCGCCGAGTCGCGCGAAAAGACGGTCCACACCATCACCGGAAGCGGGCGCGTGTACGAATTCCAGCTGCAGCTCACGGTGAGCTACCAGCTCACGGTGCCCGGCCGCGAGGAGCCGGTGATCGCGCCCACCGAGCTCACCACCACGCGCCTCATCACCTACAGCGAGTCCGCGCCGACCGCGAAGGAAGCCGAGGAGCTGCTGCTGTACAAGGACATGCAGGCCGATCTCGCCGGACGCATCCTGCGCCGTGTCGCCGTGGCGCGCCGCGAATCGGCCGCGGCATTCGCGCCGCGATGAAGATCCGCGCGAAGCAGCTCGACGCGCAGCTGCGCAAGGGGCTCGCGAAGCTTTATGCCATTCATGGCGCGGAGGCCCTGGTGGCGCTCGAGGCGGCCGACCGCATCCGCGAGGCGGCGCGCCGCGCCGGCTGCACCGAGCGCGAGGTCTTCTTCGCCGAGCCGGGCGCCGACTGGAGCCGCCTCGGCGCTTCCGCCGCCAACCTCTCGCTCTTCGCATCGAAGCGGCTCCTCGAGCTGCGCATTCCCGGCGGCAAGCCCGGCGTGGAGGGCGCGCGCGCGATCGAAGCCTGGTGCGCGAGGCTTCCCGACGACGTCGTGGCGCTCGTGACGCTTCCGCAGCTCGACTGGCAGCAGCAGAAGTCGCGCTGGTTCGAGGCGCTCGATGCGGCGGGCACGTTGGTGGAAGCGAAGCCGGTGACGCGCGACGAGCTTCCCGAATGGCTCGCCGAGCGCCTCGCGCGACAAGGACAGAGCGCGTCGGTGGAAACGCTCGAGTGGCTCGCCGATCGCGTCGAGGGCAACCTCCTCGCCGCCAAGCAGGAGGTCGACAAGCTCGCATTGCTGCTGCCGCAGGGCGAGGTCTCGCTCGCCGCGATCCGCGAGGCCGTGACCGACGTCTCGCGCTTCGAGCGCGACAATCTCCTGCAAGCGGTCCACTCCGGCGACTCGGCGCGCATCGCGCGCATCGTGGAATCGCTCGAGGCCGAGGGCGAGCCGCTGCCGCTCCTGCTCTGGACGCTGGCCGAGGAGCTGCGCCTCGTCATGGCGGCGCGCGCCGGCGAGCGGCCGCGGCGCTTCCTGCCGCCCGAGCGCATGGAGGCGATCGCGCGCACCGCCAAGCGCCACGACGACCGGTCGTTCGAGCGCGAGGTCTTGCGAGCCCACCGGATCGACCGCATGATTAAAGGCGTGGAGCCGGGCGATCCCTGGGATGGCCTCCTCGAGCTCGCCCTGGGGCTCGCCGGAAAGCCCGTGCTCGCCGACGCCGCATGAAAAAGGGGTCAGATCCCTTTTTCCGCAACGGCCCAAGCTCCTTCGAAAAGGGATCTGACCCCTTTTACGCCTGACCGAGATGCCCAACGACCTCACTTCCGTCGACCTTCACGCCGCGATGAACGCCATGGGCGAGGCCGCGCGCAGCGCGAGCCGTGCGCTCGCGAGGGCCAGCACCGGCACCAAGAACCGCGCGCTCGAGGCCGCCGCGGCGGCGCTGCTGCAGAGGAGCCGCGGCATCCTCGCCGCCAACGCGGAGGACGTGAAGGGCGCGCGCGCCGAGGGCCGCGACGACGCGTTCATCGACCGCCTGAAGCTCACCGAGAAGGCGGTCGAGGCGATGGCCGAAGGTTTGCGCGACGTCGCGCGCCTGCCCGATCCCGTCGGCGCGATCACCGACCTCGCGTATCGCCCGTCGGGCATCCAGGTCGGGCGCATGCGCGTGCCGTTGGGCGTGATCGGCATCGTCTACGAGTCGCGCCCCAACGTGACGGCGGATGCCGGCGCGCTCTGCCTCAAGTCCGGCAACGCGTGCATCCTGCGCGGCGGGAGCGAAGCGCTGCAATCGAACCAGGCCATCGCCGCGTGCCTCGCCCTCGGCCTCAAGGAAGCGGGGCTCCCCGAGACCTCGATCCAGCTCGTGGCGACGAGCGATCGCGCGGCGGTGGGAGAGCTGGTCGCCATGGAGCGCTATGTGGATGCGATCGTGCCGCGCGGCGGGAAGTCGCTCATCGAGCGCGTCGCCGCCGAGGCGAAGGTGCCGGTGATCAAGCACCTCGACGGCGTGTGCCACGTGTACGTCGACGAGCGCGCCGACGTCGCGAAGGCGGTCGCCATCGCGGACAACGCGAAGACGCAACGCTACGGAACGTGCAACACCATGGAGAGCCTCCTCGTCGCCCACGCCATCGCGCCCAAGGTGCTGCCGAAGATCGGCCGCATCTATGCGAAGAAGGGCGTGGAGATGCGCTGCGACGCGGAATCGAAGGCGATCCTCGAGAAGGCGGGGATCGAGGGATTGAAGGACGCGACGACCGAGGATTTCGCGACCGAATACCTCGCGCCCATCGTTTCCATCGCCACGGTCGCGGGCCTCGACGCCGCGATCGAGCACATCGCGAAGTACGGCTCGCAGCACACCGACGCGATCGTCACCGAGGATTGGTCGCATGCGCAGCGGTTCCTGCGCGAGGTCGACTCGAGCTCGGTCATGGTGAACGCCTCGACCCGCTTCGCCGACGGCTTCGAGTATGGCCTGGGCGCCGAGATCGGCATCTCGACCAACAAGCTCCATGCGCGCGGCCCGGTGGGCCTCGAAGGTCTCACCTCGCAGAAATGGATCGTGCTGGGCGACGGGCAGGTGCGCGCGTAATTTGGGACCGCTCGGGCTCTTCGGCGGCACCTTCGACCCGGTCCACTTCGGGCACCTGCGGCTCGCCACCGAGCTCGCCGAGGCCTTTCGCCTGGAGCGCGTGATCTTCCTGCCCGCCGGCCTTCCCTACCACCGCGGCCGCAGCGCGCACGCCTCGAACGAGGAGCGGCTCACCATGCTCAAGCTCGCGACGGCGCGCGACCCGCGCTTCGACGTGGACGATCGCGAGCTCAAGCGCGAAGGCGAGACCTACACCTACGACACGCTCGCCGAGATCCGGGCGGAGCGCGGTCCCGATGCGGTGCTCGTGTTCCTCACCGGCAGCGACGCCTTCGCGAAGATCGACACGTGGCATCGCTGGAACGAGCTCTTCGACCTCGCGCACTTCGCGGTGGCGATCCGCGGCGAGGACGACGCGTGGGCGAGCAAGGGACCGGGCGCCTTCCCGCGCGAGGTGTGGCCGCGCATCACGCTCAACCTGCGCGAGCTCCTGTCGGCGCCCTCCGGCAAGGTGATGACCTTCCGGATGACGCCGCTCGGCATCTCGTCGACGGCGCTGCGCGAGCTCTCGGCGCAGGGCTCGTCCATCCGCTACCTCACGCCCGAGCCGGTGGTGGAATTCGTGCGCACCCACCGCATCTATTCCAGTAGCCGCGAGCTCCAGGCCGCCCCCGGCGACAACCGATGAAGAAACTCACGACCCTAGGCAAGAAGAAGCTCGTCATCGCCGCCCTCGAGGACATCAAGGCGCACGACATCCAGGCGATCGACGTGCGCAAGGTGACCTCGATCTTCGACTGGATCATCGTCGCGAGCGCCGATTCCGCGCGCCAGACCAAGGCGCTCGCGCGCCACGTGCTCGAGCGGCTCAAGGAATCCGGCTCGACCATCGTCGGCACCGAGGGCGAGGAATCGGGCGACTGGATCCTGGTCGACGCGGGCGACGTCGTCGCGCACGTCATGCAGCCGGCGGTGCGCGACTACTACAGCCTCGAGGAGCTGTGGAGCGAGGGCCGCTTCGACAAGGTCGTGAACTCGACCTCGCCCGCTCCGGTCACCCGGCGGCCCGCGCGCCGCCGGGAGGGCGCCTCGCGCGGGCACAAGGCCGCCTGAGGGCGTGCGCATCACCATCCTCTCGGTGGCGCATCGCGTTCCGGGCTGGATCCAGGAGGGATTCCGCGAGTACACGCGGCGCATGCCACCCGAGATCCGCGTCGAGCTCACCGAGGTGAAGCCCGAGGAGCGCGGCGCCGGCATCCCCGCCGAGCGCGCCATGGCGCTCGAGGGCGGCCGCATCCTCGCCGCCGTCCCCCGGGATGGCATGCTCCTCGCCCTGGACGAAAAGGGCCGCTCCGTCTCCACGCAGGGCCTTTCGGTTATGCTCTCGGAATGGATGCGCGAGGGGTCGCACCCGGTGCTCGCGATCGGCGGCGCCGACGGCCTTTCGAACGAAGTGAAGGAACGCGCGCAGAAGCTGCTGTCGCTTTCGGCGCTCACGCTCCCCCACGGGCTCGTGCGCGTCGTGCTCGCCGAGCAGATCTACCGCGCGTGGTCGATCCTCGCGCGGCACCCGTACCATCGAGAATGAACCGGCCACCCGAGATCCTGTTCCTCCCCGGCTTCGACGGCAACGCGACGCTTCGCGAGCCCTTCGTCGCGGCGCTGAACGCGCATCATCCGGCGCGCGCGGTGAGCTACCCGAACGCCACGCTCGGCTCGCTGCGCGGATATTGCCGCTACGCGGCGGCCCAGGCGACGCCCAACCGCAGGCACATCCTGGTGGCCGAGTCGTTCTCGGGCCTGGTCGCCTCGCGCTGGGCGGCGACCGATCCGCACGTCGAGGCGGTCGTGCTGTGCGCGTCGTTCGCGCGCAACCCCGTGCGTTGGCTCGCATCGGTGGGCGCGGCGCTGCCCGAGATCGTGCGCCTGGGCGCGCGCCTGCTGCGCGCGATCCCGCCCGCGACGCGCGATCCGCGGCACCTCCAGTGGTCGCGCGAGTTCAACGACACCATCCTCGCGCTCGACGACGCGGTGATCGCCGAGCGCCTGCGCATCATCGCCGACGAGGACGTGAGCCGCGAGCTGGAGGGATTGCGCATCCCGATCGTGCTCCTGCAGTTCGAGGGCGATCAGGTGGTCGGGTCGCGCTCGAGGAGCGAGCTCGAGCAGGTCTGCCGGAACGCCGAGGTCGTGCGCTTCCCGGGCCCGCATTACGCCATCGAGATCCGCCCGCGCGAATGCGCCGACGCGATCGGCCGGCGCATCCGCACGCTCTTCCACCCTTCCGAAGAGTCGCGGGTCGCGAACACATGATCTACCTCGCCTCGCGGAGCCCGCGCCGCCGCGAGCTCCTCGCGCAGATCGGGGTGAAGTTCGAGCTGCTGCTCTTCCGCGAGGGCCCGCGCCAGGACGCGGATACCGACGAGGGCGCGCAGCCGGGCGAGCAGCCCGACGACTACGTGAAGCGCGTGGCGATGGCCAAGGCGCGCGCGGCATGGCAACGCATCCTCATGCGCCGCGGCCTTCGCCGCATGCCCGTGCTCGCCGCCGACACCACTGTCGCGCTCGCCGGCGAGATCCTCGCCAAGCCCGCCGACCGCGCCGATGCCGAACGCATGCTGCGCCTGCTTTCCGGCACGCGCCATCGCGTGCTCACCGCGGTGGCGATCGGCGTCGAGCAGCGCTTCGAGGTCGCCGTGAGCGAATCGCTGGTCACCTTCGGCACCCTCGACGAGGCGCGCATCCAGGCCTACGCCCAATCCGGCGAGCCGCACGACAAGGCGGGCGGCTACGCGATCCAGGGGCGCGCCGCGGCCTTCATCGAACGGCTCGAAGGCAGCTATACCGGGGTGATGGGACTCCCGCTTTACGAAACGGCCAACCTCCTGAGACTATTCGGGGTAACCGTCCCGTGACGGGCCCCAAAGCAAGGAACCACAGATGAACACAGATGAACACAGATCGCCGGGGAGAGCGCTAGCGTCGTAACGCATTGACCCTATTCGAGGATTTCCGGGCCGTTCGCGAGGCAGGAATCCATCCGTGTTCATCCGTGTTCATCTGTGGTTCCTCTCCAGGACCACACGATGAACGAGCAGATCCTCATCAACGTCACGCCGCAGGAGACGCGCGTGGCGGTGACCGAGCAGGGCGCGGTGCAGGAGCTGCACATCGAGCGCGACTCGAGCCGGGGCCTGGTGGGCAACGTCTACCTCGGCCGCGTCTGCCGCGTGCTGCCCGGCATGCAATCCGCTTTCGTCGAGATCGGGCTCCCGCGCGCGGCGTTCCTGCACGTCGCCGACATCTGGGCGGCGAGGAACGGCAGCGGCGTCGAGCGTCCCATCGAGAAGATCCTCTCCGAGGGACAGACGCTCCTCGTGCAGGTGGTGAAGGATCCGCTCGGCAGCAAGGGCGCGCGGCTTTCCACCCAGGTCTCGATCGCCGGGCGCCTGCTCGTGTACCTCCCGCAGGACCCGCACATCGGCATCTCGCAGCGCATCGAGGACGAGATGGAGCGCGAGCAGCTGCGCGAGAAGGTGCAGTCGCTCATTCCGCCCGGCGAGACGGGCGGCTTCATCGTGCGCACCGTCGCCGAGACCGCGAGCGATGCGGAGCTCGCCGCCGACATCGAGTACCTCGTCACCCTGTGGAAGCAGATCCGCCAGGCCGCGCAGGGCGCCGCGCCCCAGGAGCTCCTCTACCAGGACCTCTCGCTCGCCGCCCGCGTGCTGCGCGACCTCGTCACCCATTCCACCGAGCGCATCATCGTCGATTCGCGCGAGACCTTCGCGAAGCTGCAGGAGTTCGCGGCGCGCTACACCCGGCAGGCGCTTCCCATCCTCGAGCACTACAACGGCGAACGGCCGCTCTTCGATCTGTTCGCCGTCGAGGACGAGATCGAGAAGGCCCTCGCGCGCCGCGTGGAGCTGAAGAGCGGCGGCTACGTCATCATCGACCAGACCGAGGCGCTCACCACCGTCGACGTGAATACCGGCGGCTTCGTCTCCGGGCGCTCCTTCGACGACACGATCTTCAAGACCAACCTCGAGGCGGCGCAGGCGATCGCGCGGCAGCTGCGCCTGAGGAACCTGGGCGGCATCATCATCGTCGATTTCATCGATATGGATACCGCCGAGCACCGCGACGCCGTGCTCGCGGAGTTCCGCAAGGCGCTCGCGCGCGACCGCACGCGCGTCACCGTGAACGGCTTCTCGCAGCTGGGGCTGGTCGAGATGACGCGCAAGAGGACGCGCGAATCGCTCGCGCACGTGCTGTGCGAGCCGTGCCCGGTGTGCACCGGCCGCGGCGAGCTCAAGACCGCGCAGACCGTGTGCTACGAGATCCTGCGCGAGATCCTGCGCGCGCACCGGCAGTTCAATGCCAAGGAGTACCGCATCCTCGCCTCGCAGAAGGTGATCGACCTCTTCCTCGAGGAGGAAGCCGCGAGCCTCACGCAGCTGGGCGACTTCATCGGCAAGCCCATCTCCATGCAAGTCGAGACCGCTTACATGCAGGAACAGTACGACGTGGTCCTCGTCTGAGGGGGACCGTCCCGGCACGAGCGGTTTTCCTTCAGACCCCCAGGTACCGATGCAGCACATCCGGCTGCCGCCGGATCTCCGCGGCCGGCCCCTCGTGCACGACGTGGCCGTTGTTGATCATGTAGACGCGCTGGGCGAGCGCGAGCGTCGCCGGCAGGTTCTGCTCCACCAGCACGATCGTCTGGCCGGCCGCGGCGAGCTCGCGGCAGGCGCGCATGAGGTCCTTCACGATCACCGGCGCGAGTCCCTCGAAGGGCTCGTCGAGCAGGACGATCTTGGGATCGCGGATGAGCGCGCGCGCGATCGCGAGCATCTGCTGCTCGCCCCCGGAAAGGTCCGTGCCGCGGCTCGAGCGGCGCTCCTTGAGGCGTGGGAACATCTCGTAGATGCGATCGAGCGGCCACCTCGTCGGCGCGGTGAGCCCGGCGAGGATCAGGTTCTCCTCCACGTTGAGCGCGCCGAAGACGCGCCGGTCCTCGTGCACGAGCTGCATGCCGGCGCGGGCGATGACGTGGCTCTTCTGCCCGGCCATGTCCACGCCGTCGAGCATGACCGACCCGGACTGCGGGGTGACCACGCCCATCAGGCTCTTCAACGTCGTGCTCTTGCCGGCGCCGTTGCGGCCGAGGAGCGCCACCACCTCGTTCTTCTCGACGTGCAGCGACAGGTCGAAGAGGATGTGCGAATCCCCGTAGTAGCTGTTGAGTCCCTTGACCTCGAGCAGGCTCATGCCGCGTCGACCTCGTGCACCCCGCCCAGGTACGCCTCCTGGACGGTGTCATTGCCCTTGATCTCGTCGGTCGTGCCCTCGAGCAGGATGCGGCCCTGATGCATGACGGTGATGCGCTCGGCGAGCTCGAAGAGCGAATCCACGTCGTGGTCGATGATGATCATCGTGCGTCCCTGGCTGATCGACTTCAACAGCTTCACCGTCTCCACGCGCTCGCGCGGGCTCATGCCGGCGAGCGGCTCGTCGAGGAGCAGCAGGCTGGGCGAGGAGGCGAGCGCGAGGCCCACCTCCAGCCGGCGCTTCTCCCCGTAGGCGAGCTCGGAGACCGGCGCGTCCATGCGGGCGGTGAGGGCCACCAGCTCGAGCGTGCGCTCCACCTGCTCGCGCAGCCCGGGGATGTTCACGAGGTTGCGCAGCAGGTCGAGGCGGAACCTGCCCCGCAATTCCGCGAGCGCCGCGATGGTCACGTTCTCGCGCACCGTGAGCCGGTTGAAGAGCTGGTTCACCTGGTAGCTCTTGGTGAGGCCGAGCTGGCAGACGTCGGTCACGCTCATGCCGGTGATGTCGCGCCCCTCGAACACGATCTTGCCCGAGGTCGGGTGGACTTCGCAGGTGAGCATCTTGAAGAACGTGCTCTTGCCGGCGCCGTTCGGGCCGATGATGCCGCGCAGCTCCCCGGCGTTCACGGTGAAGTCGATGCCCGAGTTCGCGACGATGCCGCCGTAGCGCTTGGTGAGGCCGGTCGTCTGCAGGATCGCTCCGGTGTGCAGCTCGTTCGCGTGGTGGACCGGCGTCATCGTCGTGGCGGGCTCGACCCGCGCGAGCGTCGCACGCGTCGGTTCCTCGAGCGGCGCCGCATCCTGGGCCGCAGCCGGTTTCGCCGCTACCCTGCCCCGGCGCGCGATCCATCCGTAGAGGTCGCGGATCGCGCCGATGATGCCCTGGCGCAGGAAGAACACCAGCAGGACGAAGACCAGGCCCAGCACGAGCTTCCAGGTCGCGCCGAGCTTGAGCGTGCCCTGCAGGAAGTCCTGCAGGAAGAGCCACACCGTGGCACCCACCAGCGGGCCGAAGAGCGAGCCGCGGCCGCCGATCGCGGTCTGCATCACCAGCTGCCCGGAGGTGTCGAACGTGAAGGCATCGGGCGGCATGAAGGCCTGCAGCACGCCCAGCAGCCCGCCCGCGAACCCCGCATAGGCAGCCGCGATCACGAAGGCGGTGAGCTTGTAGGCGTGGATGTTGTGGCCGACGGCGGAGGCGCGCAGCGGGTTCTCGCGGATCGCGCGCAGCACCGCGCCCACGGGTGAGCGCACGATGCGCAGCGCGATCAGGACACCCACGAAATAGCACAAGGCGAGGAACGGGTAGAGCGACCAGCCGTTCGTGAAGTGGATCGTCTTGAAGCCGAGATAGAGCGTGGGCGTGGGTACGCCGGGCAACCCGTTCTCGCCTCCCGTCCAGTGCGAGAGCGGGTTGAACTCCACGAAGAAGAACACCTCCGCGATCGCGACGGTGATCATCGCGAAGTAGATGCCGGTGCGGCGCAGCGCCACCAGGCCCACGAGGTAGCCCACCACCGCGGCGGCCACCATGCCGATCACGAGCGCGGTGACCACGTGCGGGAAGCCCGCGCGCGTGAGGAGGTAGGCGGCCACCATGCCGCCCGTGCCGTAGAACGCCGACTGGCCGAACGACAGGAGCCCGGTATAGCCGAACAGGATGTCGAAGCCGATGCCGAAGAGGCCCCAGACGAGGATGCGGTTCACCGTGTTCGGCGCCGCGTCGAAGAGCGGCAGCACGAACGGCGCCGCCACCAAGCACACCGCCGTGAGGATCTCGACGATGCCGGGTCGATGCGTGCTGTAGAGCCGATCCGCGTTCACTCGCGTCCCTTCACGCCCAGCAACCCGTGCGGCCGCAGCATGAGCACCAGCGTCATCGCGGCGAAGAGCATCACGTACGCATAGGCCGGATCCACCATCGAGGTGAGGCTGATGATCTCGCCCGAGATGAGCCCGCCCAGGATCGCGCCCGGGAACGATCCCACGCCGCCGATCACCACCACGACGAAGGTCTGCACCAGGATCGCCTCGCCCACCTCCGGGGTGAGCGAGACCACGGGAGCGTTCACGATGCCTGCGAAGCCCGCCGCCATGGAGCCGATGCCGAACACGACCATGAATACGCGATCGACGTTGATGCCGAGCGAATCCACCATCACGGAATCCTCGATGCCCGCGCGCACGATGAGCCCGAGGCGCGTGCGGTAGAGCACGAGGAAGAGGACGAGCAGCGCGATCGCGACGATGCCCACCACCGCGAGCCGGTATGTGGGATAGAACATGAAGTGCAGGTTGGTGATGCCGGCGAAGAGCTTGGGCGGCGGCACCACCTGCGAATCGCTGGAGAAGATGAGCCGCACGAGCTCCACGAAGCAGATGCCGAGGCCGAACGTCACCAGGAGCTGGTCCTCGTGCGGACGCTTGTAGAAATGGCGGATCACGACCCGCTCCATGATCATGCCGACCACGAGCAGGAAGAGCGTGCCGGCGGCCACGGCGACGACGTACGAGCCGGTCGCCTTGTACGCGGCGAACCCCGCGTAGCCCCCGAGCATGAACATGGCGCCGTGCGCGAGGTTCAGCACGCCGAGCGTGCCGTAGATGATCGTGAGGCCGGAGCTGATGAGCGCGAGGAGCGCCCCCAGCGCGAGGCCGTTGAAGAGCTGCGAGACGAAGTTGGCCCAGTTGACCATGGTGCAAGCGCGTCGCGGGCGGCCGGAGCCGCCCGCGACGCTTCCCCCTCAGTGCGTGCGGCCTTCGATCAGGTGTAGCTGCCGAGGTTGCAGCCGAACGCGTCCGGCTTCTGCATGAGCGGCGCGCCCGGCACGACTTCCTCGACGTTCCAGAAGTCCTCCTTGTTGCGCATCTCGGAGGGCTTCTTGCCCTGCACGATGATCACCGGCCGCACCAGCTGGTGGTCCTCCTTGCGGAAGTACACCTCGCCCACCGTGGACTGGAGCTTGCGCCCTTCCTCGAACGACTTGATCACGTCCGGCGGATAGAACGTGCCGGCGTGCTCCACCGCCTCGGCCCACAGCGCGAACGACATGTAGGCGTTGTTCGCGCCCCACTCGGGCTTGTAGCCGTACTTCTTCTCGAAGGCCTCGACGAACATCTTGGCGAGCGGGTACTTGTCCTCG
>Ga0068855_100007387_pt1 | contig 13303 bp, 12 predicted proteins | sample KBSCornC52_FD_66592 | JGI IMG/M metagenome (GOLD analysis project Ga0068855, IMG submission 66592) | Corn rhizosphere microbial communities from Kellogg Biological Station, Michigan, USA - KBS Corn C5-2 | ecosystem: Host-associated > Plants > Roots > Rhizosphere > Soil ... | reverse complement strand
ACCGACTGCGGCACGGGCATCGTGCACTCCGTGATGCGCGCGACGTTGCAGCGCGCGGACTCCGTGGTGATCGTCTCCGGTGGAAGCGTTGACGAGGCGCGGCTCGCCTCCGAGACCCTGACCTGGCTCGAAGCGAACAACTACGGCCACCTGGCCAAGAACGCGATCGTGGCGCTCAACACGGCCACCCAGGGCACCAACCTGGTCAAGCTGAATGAGATCGAGGCGCACTTCCGGTCCCGCGTGCGCGACATCGTGCGGATCCCGTACGACCCCGAGCTGGCGGCCGGTTCTGTCGTGCGCTATTCGGCCCTGAAGCCGTTCACCCGGGCCTCGGCGCGTGAACTCGCCGCCCTCGTCATGGACGGGCTGCCCACCCGCCGCGACGCATGACTCCTGCGGTTCGGCGGCGATGACGGAACGCCAGATCCGGCTCTTCGGCGACCCGGTGCTGCGCTCGAAGGCCGACCCGATCACGGTGAAGCCCGGTGACGCGCGCACGAAGGCCCTTGCCGACGACCTCGTCGACACCGTCACGCCTCCCGGCCGCGCGGGGGTGGCCGCGCCGCAGATCGGCGTCGGGCTCCGCGCCTTCAGCTACAACATCGATGGTGACATCGGCTACGTGCTCAACCCGGTGCTCGAGGTCTCGGGCGAGCCCGAACTCGTCGACGAGGGCTGCCTCTCGGTGCCCGGTTTCTACTTCCCCCGCATGCGCTACCCCTTCGCGCGCGTCACCGGGATGGATGCCGCGGGCCGCGAGATCGTCGTCGAGGGCGACGGTCTCATGGCACAGGCCCTGCAGCACGAGACCGACCACCTGGACGGCAAGCTCTACATCGAGGGCCTCGAGCCCGAGATCAAGCGCGAGGCGATGAGGGCGGTTCGTTCAGCAGAATGGTTCAGAAACGCATAGCGTTTCTGAACCATTCTGCCGAACCGCCGCGTGAGCAGCCGTGGGTTCTTCGCGAACTGTCCGCCGACAGCCCAGGTGACCCGCTCGCATCCGCGACAGCCCAGGTGACCCGTCTCGGCCCCTACCCAACCCCCAACGACTCCGTCACCGGCGCCGCCGTGTACAGCCCGTCGATGACGCTCGCGTAGTCGTACATGATCGGGCCGCGCTTGATGCTCATCTTCGGCGTGAGGTGTCCGCTGTCCTCGGTGAAGTCGCTCGGCAGGATCACGAACTTGCGGATCGACTCCGCGCGCGAGACGCGGGCGTTCGCGGCATCCACCGCCTTCTGCACCTCGGCGACGACCTTGGGATTCGTGCAGGCCTGCTCGGGCGTCATGTCTGCCGACTCGCCGTTGTTGTGCAGCCACACCGGGAGCATCTCGGCATCGAGCGTGATCAGGGCCGAGATGAACGGCCTCTGGTCGCCGACGACGACCACCTGGCTGATCAAGGGGTTCGACCGGATCGGGTCTTCGAGAGCGGCGGGTGCGACGTTCTTGCCGCCCGCCGTGACGATGATCTCTTTCTTGCGGCCCGTGACCGTGAGGTAGCCGTCGTCGTCGAGGGCACCGAGGTCGCCGGTGTGGAACCACTCGCCCTGCATGACCTCTGCGGTGGCCTCTTCGTTGTTCCAGTAGCCGCCGAACACGTCGATGCCCTTGACCAGGATCTCGCCGTCGTCGGCGATCTTGAGGCCGACACCCGGAAGCGCAGGGCCGACCGTGCCGATCTTGAACTTCGAGACCAGGTTGACGGTCGCCGGAGCCGTGGTCTCTGTCAGGCCGTAGCCCTCGAGGATCTTGACGCCGAGGCTGCGGAAGAAGTGGCCGAGATAGGTGCCGAGCGGCGCCGATCCCGAGACGGCGAACTTGATGTTGCCGCCCATGGCTGCCCGCAGCTTGCTGTACACGAGCCGGTCGTAGAGCGCGAACTTGAACTTCAGGCCGGTCGGGACCGACCCGGCATCCAGGGCCTTCGAGTGCTCGACGGCGGCCCGAGCCGCGGCGCGGAAGATCTTGCCGCGGCCGCCGCTCTCCGCCTTCTGCTCCGCCGAGTTGTAGACCTTCTCGAACACGCGCGGCACGGCGAGCAAGAAGGTGGGCTTGAAGCTGCCCAGGGCGGGAAGCAGCTGCTTGGTGTCTGCCTGGTGGCCGACCTTGACGCCGGTGTGCACGGCGAGGATCGAGATGAAGCGCGCGAAGACGTGCGCCGTGGTGATGAACAGCAGCGTGGATGAGCCGGGCGCGACCACCTCGCCCATGGCGACCGCGGCGTTGCGGCTCAGCTCGACGAAGTTCGAGTGCGAGATGATGCACCCCTTCGGGCGCCCGGTGGATCCCGAGGTGTAGATCAGCGTGGCGAGGTCCGAGCCCTTGGCCGCGCTGCGCCGCTTCTCGATCTCGGCGTCGGTGACCTTCGTGCCGCCGGCGACCAGCTTGTCGAGGTCGCCCAGGTTGAGTTGCCACACCTTGGTGACCTGCGGCAGCTCGCTGCGCACCTCATCGAACCTGGCGAAGTGATCCGCCGTTTCGACGATGAGCGCTGTGGCTCCTGAGTCGGTCAAGTTGAACTGGATCTGCGCAGGGGCCGAGGTCTCGTAGATCGGCACAAGCACCGCGCCGGCGAACCAGGCTGCGAAGTCGATCAAGGTCCACTCGTAGCGCGTCTTGCACATGAACCCGATCTTCTCGCCGGGCGCGATGCCCGCGGCGACCAGGCCCTTGGCGAGCGCGACCACCTGCCGGTGGAACTCGACGACCGACACGTCGCTCCATCCGCCGTCGGCCGTCGGAAGTGCGAAGAGGGGCGCGTCCGGTGTGGCAGCTAGCCGATCGAGCAGAAGATCGGTGGTGTTCGCGTCCGGGTCTGCGGGGACGATGGCAGGGGTGAAGTATTCGTTCACGGCAACTCCTTCGGTACCGATCGTGTTCTTAAGCCCCAGCCTAGATCGTTGGGCTGAGCCTAGCCGGGGTCCCGCCCGGTCGTCGCGGTGCTCTCAGCCAACGGTAAAGTCGAACCCCGTGCATGCCATCGGAATCGACATCGGCGGAACCAAGATCGCCGGCGCCCTCGTCAGCGAATCCGGGGAGATCCTGCGCACCGACCGCCGCGCGACGCCGGCGGGCGACCCGGTCGCGATCGTCGATATCGTCGTCGACCTGATCACCTCGCTCGGCCACGGGGAGGACATCGTCGCGGCGGGGGTGGCGGCCGCCGGTTTCGTCGATGCCGCCCAGTCGGTCGTCTATTACGCGCCGAACATCAACTGGCGCTCCGAGCCGTTCCGGGATCACCTGTCCGAGCTCCTGCCCGGCATCGACATCACGATCGACAACGACGCGAACGCCGCCGGCTGGGCCGAGTACCGCTTCGGCCGCGGCCGCGGAGCCACCGACATGACCATGCTCACGATCGGCACCGGCGTCGGGGGCGCCGTGATCGCCGACGGCCGCCTGCTGCGCGGCGGTTTCGGCGCGGCGGGCGAGGTCGGCCACCTGCGCGTTGTGCCCGGGGGGCTGCCGTGCGGATGCGGTCAACGCGGCTGCATCGAGCAGTACGGATCCGGCAGGGCGCTGCTGCGGTACGCCAACGAGATCGCGGATGCCGGCGGCATCGGTCTGAGCCTGGCCGAAGCCCGCGCATCCCAGGGCGAGCTCGACGGAGGCATCGTCGGCGCGCTCATCGAGGATCACGATCCCGGTGCGCTTGCCGCCCTTCGCGAGCTCGGGTCGTGGCTCGGCCAGGCCTGCGCGTCGATCGGAGCCGTGCTCGACCCGCAGCGCTTCGTGTTCGGCGGGGGAGTCGCCGTGGCGGGCGAGCTGCTGCTCGAACCGATCCGCGACGCGTACCTTGCGCACCTGCCCGCGCGTGGATTCCACCCCGAGCCGACCTTCTCGGTCGCCGAGCTGGTGAACGACGCCGGCGTCGTCGGGGCGGCGGATCTTGCCCGCTTGCATGCCCGTGGCGAGTCGACGGCCACGGCTCGATAGACTTTCGCACGGCGTCGGGAGGTCGCGTGCTCTACTGGTTCTTGAAGACCTTCATCGTCGGTCCGTTCGCGAACTCGGTGTTCCGGCCGTGGTCGCGGGGCGAAGAGAATGTGCCCGATTCGGGCGGCGTCATCTTCGCAAGCAATCACCTCTCGTTCGTCGACTCGGTGTTCCTGCCGCTCGCGGTCAAGCGCTCGATCAGCTTCTTGGCCAAGAGCGAGTACTTCACCGGCAAGGGCCTTTTCGGATGGGCGACGAAGCACTTCTTCCTCGGCATCAACCAGTTGCCCATCGACCGTTCCGGCGGGAAGGCCTCTGAGGCCTCGCTGAACTCCGGTCTCGAGCACCTGGCCAAGGGCGGCCAACTGGGGATCTATCCCGAGGGCACGCGCAGCCCGGACGGCCGGCTCTACCGCGGTCGCACCGGCGTCGCCCGCATGATTCTCGAGTCCGGTGCCATCGTCATCCCGGTGGCGATGATCGACACCGAGAAGGTCATGCCGACCGGCGCGAGGTTTCCCAAGGTACGCCGCGTGGGCGTCGTCTTCGGCGAGCCGCTCGACTTCAGCCGCTTCGCAGGGATGGAGGGCGACCGCTTCGTCCTCCGCTCGATCACCGACGAGATCATGTACGAGTTGTCGCGCATCAGCGGGCAGGAGTACGTCGACGTCTACGCCTCGTCGGTCAAGAAGCCGGGCAAGAGCGGGGTCGACCGCCGAGCTGCCGCTGCACGGGCGAAGATTCAGGCCAAGACGCAGGCGAAGGCCGGCGCTGCGGCATCCTGACCGGTCAGCGCCGCCCCGAGCGCTCCAATAGGCTCGATCTTGTGTCAGACCCGTCAGAGACCATCGTGCAGGCCGATCCGAGTGTGATCGCCGGTCTCGACTATTGGCGCCAGTTGCCGATCAAGCAGCAGCCGGAATGGCCGGATGCCGCGGCCGTCGCTTCCGCGTCCGCCGAGCTCGCGACGCTCCCGCCGCTGATCTTCGCGGGCGAGGTCGACATCCTCCGTGAGCGCCTGGCCCGCGCCGCGCGCGGTGACTCGTTCCTGCTGCAGGGCGGCGACTGCGCTGAGACCTTCGCGGGCGCCACGGCCGAGCAGATCCGCAACCGGCTCAAGACACTGCTGCAGATGGCAGTGGTGCTGACCTACGGCGCGTCGATGCCGATCGTGAAGATGGGCAGGATGGCCGGCCAGTTCGCCAAGCCGCGCTCGAGCGACGACGAGACGCGGGGCGACGTGACGCTGCCCGCCTACCGTGGCGACATCGTGAACGGCTACCCCTTCACCCCGGAGTCCCGCCAGGCAGACCCGCGCCGGTTGATCCAGGGCTACCACACGAGCGCCTCGACCCTGAACCTCATCCGGGCGTTCACGCAGGGCGGTTTCGCCGACCTGCGCGAGGTGCACAGCTGGAACAAGGGCTTCGCCACCAACCCGGCGAATCAGCGCTACGCGAGTCTGGCCTCCGAGATCGATCGCGCCGTCAAGTTCATGGAGGCGGCGGGCGCCGACTTCGACGAGCTGAAGCGCGTCGAGTTCTACACCAGCCACGAGGGCCTGCTCATGGACTACGAGCGCCCGATGACCCGGATCGACTCGCGCAACGGCACGCCGATCAACACGAGCGCGCACTTCCTCTGGATCGGGGAGCGCACCCGCGATCTCGACGGCGCCCACGTCGATTACTTCTCGCGCATCCGCAACCCCATCGGCGTCAAGCTCGGCCCGACCACGACGCCCGACGACATGGAGCGACTTATCGACAAGCTCGACCCGAACCGCGAGCCCGGCCGCCTCACCTTCATCACGCGCATGGGCGCCGGCAAGGTGCGGGACGCCCTGCCTCCGCTTCTCGAGGCGATCAAGGGCTTCGACGCGACGCCGCTGTGGGTGACCGACCCGATGCACGGCAACGGGCTGACGACGCCGACCGGCTACAAGACGCGCCGGTTCGACGACGTCGTGGATGAGGTCCGCGGCTTCTTCGAGTCGCACCGGGCCGCGGGAACGCATCCGGGCGGCATCCACGTCGAGCTCACCGGCGACGATGTCACCGAGTGCCTCGGCGGCTCGGAGCAGATCGACGAGGCGACCCTCGCCACGAAGTACGAGTCGCTCTGCGATCCGCGGCTGAACCACATGCAGTCGCTCGAGCTGGCGTTCCTCGTCGCCGAGGAGCTGACGATCGCGCGCTGACGCGGGTCAGCCGAACTTCAAGGACACCGTGACGGTGGAGCCCTTGTCCACGGTCTTGCCGACTCCCGGATCGATCGACTTCACGGTCGAACCGCTCAACGTCGCCAGTACCTGGCTGTTGTGGTCCTTGAACTTGATCTGGAACCCCGCCTCGGTGAGCGCCTTCTGGGCCGCCGACCAGTCCATCCCGATGACATTGGGCACCTGCACCTGCTCGGGCCCCTTGGAGGTCTGCAGCTGCACCTTGTCGCCGACCCGGATGGCGATGGCGTTGGCGGCCGCGTCCGTGGTCACGAGTCCGACGACGGCGCCCTTGGGCACGGTCTGGCTGAACACGTCGACAGTGCCCGTCACGGTCAAGCCGTAGGGCGCCGCCCCCAGCTCTGCCTTCGCATCATCGACGCTCTTGCCGCTCAGGTCGGAGGGGAGCGGTCCGGCCGAGACGACCAGGCTGATCTTCTGCTGATCGCCGTACTGGGCGACCCCCTTCAACGACTTGCCAGCGGCATCGAGCGCGTCCAGGACGATGCCCGATGCGACCTTGGCGTCGAACTGCCGGAGGACGGTGCCGAGCTTCCAATGCGTGGAGACGAGGTCGGTGGCGTCCTTCTCGGACTGACCGATCAGCGTGGGCAGCGGGAACGGGCGCGGCCCCTGAGAGATGAGCAGCTGCACCGCGCCGCCATGAGCCACCGGCGTTCCGATCTTCGGGTCGGTGTTCGCCACCGCGCCGCTCGCCACCGTGGTCGAGAAGGCCTGACCGGGCGTCGGGTTCACCTTCAGGCCGAGCTTGGTGAGCGCCGTCGTCGCGTCGGCCGACGACATCCCCGCGATCGAGTTGGGGATCGTCACGCGCGACCCCGGGCCGAGCCCGAAGTACCAGCCGGTGATGCCCGCTGCCGCCGCGAGGACGACGATGACCAGGAAGATCGCGAGCCCGCGGCCGCGTCGCTTCTGCGAGACCCGGGCGAGAGCCGACGTGGAATCCGACACCTCGGGGGCTCGCTGGCCGCGCGGGGCGATGATGGCGGTCTCGGCATCCGACCCGCTCGGTGCGGCGGGACGCGCGAACGAGACGGTTTCGCCCGTCGCGGCGGTTCCGGCCGCATTCGCCCGTGCCGCAGGCATGAGCAGCGTGCGCTGAGCCGAGGTGGACCCCGAGGGCAGCGCGGTGCGCAGCTGCAACTCGGTCTCATGCAGCTGGTCGAGCATGGCGCGCGCGTCGCGCGGACGCTGCTCGGGGTCTTTCTCCGTCGCCCACTGCACCAGCTCATCCAGTTCCGCCGGAACCTTCGGGTTCTTGACGCTGGGAGTGGGCACCGTGTCGTTGGCGTGCTGGTAGGCGATCTGCATCGGCTGCTCGCCCTTGAACGGCTGCTCGCCGGTCAGCATCTCGTACATCATGATGCCGACCGCATAGATGTCGCTGCGGGTGTCTGCGATGCCGCGCGTGACGAGCTCGGGGGAGAGGTACGCGATGGTGCCGAGCAGCGCGGCACCGGTCGCGGTGTTCGCGGATGCGGCGCGCGCCAGCCCGAAGTCGCCGATCTTGATCCGGCCGTCGTCGGCCAGCAGCACGTTCTCGGGCTTCAGATCGCGGTGGACGATGCCCGCCTTGTGCGCCGCCGCCAAGCCCGACAGCACCGCCTCGGTGATGTCGATGGTCTGCTGGCTGGTCAGTGATCCGTATTCCTGCAGCAGATCGCGCAGGGTGATGCCCGGCAGGTACTCCATGACCAGGTAGGCGCTGTCGGCGTCCTGACCCTGGTCGAAGACGTTGACGACGTTCGGATGCGCCAGCCGGGCCGCCGAGCGTGCCTCCTGGATGAAGCGCTGCTTGAACTGGCTGTCGTCTGCCAGGTGTCCGTGCATGACCTTGACGGCGACGCGGCGCTCGAGGCGCAGGTCGGTGGCGAGGTACACGGTGGCCATCCCGCCGCGGGCGATGCGTGAGCGCACCTGATACCGGCCGTCGATGAGACGACCAATCATCGGGTCAGTGGTGTTGACGCTCACCGTTCGAGTGTAGGCAGGAGCATCCTGAACGTCCGGCTGCCACACGGTGTGCTACCGGTACTGCGCGAGCCAGGACCAGGCGCTGGTCTCCCACTTGGCGTAGGCATCGGGGTATGCCGAGATCTGCACGGCCTGGGCCGCCTGGGCGATGGTCATCGACTGCCAGCCCCTGATGTCGAGCAGGCCGCGGGTGCGTCCGGCGTTGGGGTTGCTCGGCCCGCCGAAGAACAGTCGCGTCGCGTATGCCGGGTCTTGCAGCTGGGCGGCGGTGCCCCATCCGGTGCTCGGACGCTGCTGGAACATCCCGACCGAGTCCCGGTCGCCGTAGTTCAGGTTGCGCAGGCCCGACTCCTGCATGGCGGCCGCGAGCGCGACGACGATGCCGCGGTCGGGCACTCCCAGGCGCCGGCCCGTCTGGATGATGAGCCGGACATTGGCGGCCATCTCATCGGTGATGGCGGCCGTCTTCGTCACCGCCGAGACGGTGGTCGCGGCGAGCACCGGCTGCCCGGATCCGGCCGGGATGATGAGCGTCCGCCCCGAGTAGATGATCGTCGAGTTGCCCATGGAGTTCGCGGCCATGATCGCGGCGGTCGTGGTTCCGAAGCGGGTGGCGAGTGCCGAGAGGGTGTCGCCCGCGACGATCGTGTACGACGTGCCCGTTGCAGGAGCAGGCGCAGCGGGCGCCGGGTTCGTGGCGGGCGCTTGTCCGGGGATGGCGATGGTCTGACCCGGGTAGATGATGCTCGACCATCCGAGTCCGTTCGCCGTCAGCACCGCCTGGGTCGTCACGCCGAAGCGCGCCGCGATCGTCGAGATGGTGTCCCCGTGGACGATCGTGTAGCGGCCGCCCGAGCCGGCAGGCGGCGTGACGGCGGGAGCCGTGCTGACGGTGGAAGCCGACAGCTTGAGCACCTGCCCGGGGAAGATCAGCGACTTCCAGCTCAGACCGTTCAGCGCCAGCACCGACGCGGTCGAGAGGCCGTAGCGCCCGGCGATCGACGACACGCTGTCTCCGGGGGCGACGGTGTAGCTCGTGGGAGCAGCAGCAGCCACCGAGGCGTTGCTCTTGGCCGAACTGAGCAGGATCTCGCGCAGGGTCTTGGCGAGTTCGCTCTTGGGCCTCATGGGTTTCTTGGGGGCAGCAGATGCGGAGTCCACCGGACCGGCCAGGTTGAGGCTCACCGTCATGGCTCCGGCCAGCACGATCGGGACCGTTGCCATCACGCCCGAGCGCCACCGGGCCGAGCGCAGGCCAGCAGGCGTCTCGGTGACGGCGTGACGTCCGCTCACCGGAACGGTCGAGGGGCGAAGTCCGGAGAAGACGGAACGGGCGAACGACCCGAGCTCTGAGATGTCGGTCATCGTGGCCCTGCCTTTCCCCGCCCCGGATCCCACCATCCGCCCGGGCCCGGGCGGTGCGCCGTGATCCCACCAACGCTGTCACAGAAGACACACAGAGTCAATCAACGTGACGGGTGTGGCGTGAGTTTACATGTTCGTAACATATGGAAGCGCGGTGGCAGACGCGCACGACGTGGCAGGCTTGACGCGTGAGCGACTCCGCCGGCCCGCAGTGGCTGACCATTCCCGACCTCGTGACGGCACTGGGCATCACCCAGAGCCAGGTGCGTCGCCTCATCGAAGACCGGGCACTTCTCGCCGCGCGGGTCGACGGCGTGCTCCAGGTGCCCGCTGACTTCGTCAAAGACGGCGAGCCCCTCGGCGAGTTGCGCGGAACGATCGTGGTGCTGGGCGACGCGGGATTCAGCGACGACGAAGCAATCCACTGGCTGCTCAACGAGGAGGACAGCCTCGGGATCTCTCCGATCGCCGCCTTGCGCGCCGGTCGCAAGGCCGAGGTGCGCAGAGTCGCGCAGGCCCTGGGGTTCTGACCGCGGCTAGGTCGCCCGCCGGGTCACGGCGTCGGCCAGCGCGCCGAGTTCGTCACGCGCCGAGCGGGCGAGCGGCGCCTCCGACAACGCGGCCGTGGCGGTCGCGACGTTGTGGGCGATGATGCGCTCGACCTGTTCGACTGCGCCACTCTCGCGGACGGCGGTCTGCAGCATCCCGATCTGCTGCTCGCTCAAGTCGTCGTCTCCGAGCAATTCGTCGAACAGCCGGGCGGCCGAGGCGGGCAGCTTCTGCCGCGCGAGGGTGACCAGCACGGTGCGCTTGCCCTCGCGCAGGTCGTCTCCGGCCGGCTTGCCCGTGACGGCCGGATCGCCGAACACTCCGAGCAGGTCGTCGCGCAACTGGAACGCCACTCCGAGCGGCAGACCGAAGGCGCGCAGCGCCGCGAGCTGGGGGAGTGAGGCCTCCGCGAGCGAGGCGCCGATGGCGAGCGGAGCCTCGACGGTGTACTTCGCCGACTTGTAGACGATCACGCGGTGAGCGCGGGGGAGCAGCTCGGTCTCGGGCCGGGTGCGCCACGAGGTCTCCTCGAGCATGTCGAGGTACTGCCCGACCGTGACCTCGGTGCGCATCAAGGAGAACTGCGCGCGGGCGGCCGCCGCGGCATCCGGATTCCTCACCGAGGCGGCGCCCGTCTCGAAGAGCTCATCGCTCCAGGCCAGCAGGAGGTCGCCGACGAGCAGTGCCGCGGCATCGCCGTACTGACGGCCAGAGCCTGTCCAGCCCTGCTCGCCGTGCAGGGTCTCGAAACGCCGGTGCAGGCTCGGCCGGCCCCGGCGCAGGTCGGAGTTGTCCATGATGTCGTCGTGCACCAGTGCCGCCGCGTGGAAGAGCTCGAGCGCCGACGCCACCGTGACGATCGGATCGAGCGCCGCGCCCTCTGCCTCGCCGAGGTCGTCGGCGGCCCAGTCATCGGCCAGGCCGGCGACCGAGCGCCAGCCCCAGTAGCAGAAGAGGGCGCGAAACCTCTTGCCACCCGCCACCAATTGCCGCGCCGACTGGTCGACGATCTCGAGGTCGGGCGAGATCTCGGCGAGGGCGGCACCCTGCTCGGCGAGGAACCCGTCGAGTCGGGACTGGACGAGATCGACTAAGCGCGTACTCCCAGCCACTGTTCTATGCTATCGGCGCTTCTGCGGCCTACACTTGGCGATGAATCAACGAGTCAAGGCGACCGGATGCCCTGGCCGTGAGGGAGCAGGAAAGATGCCGCTTTCTGAACAGGAGCAGCGCCTTCTCGACGAGATGGAGCGCAGCCTCTATCACAACGACGCCGACGACGTCACGACCGTCGGTGCGCGCCGCGGGCGTCCGAACTACACGGCGGTCGCGCTCGGCATCCTGGCCGGCGCCCTCGGGCTCGTCCTGCTCGTGGTCGGCGTGATCATCCGCCAGCCGATCGTCGGCATCCTCGGCTTCGCGCTCATGTTCGTCGGTGCACTGGTGGCGATCGCTCCGCCGCGCCGACTCACCATTCCCGGATCGGGCTCGACCACGGGAGCAAAACCGCGCACCGGGTTCATGGATTCGCTCAACGAGCGGTGGGAACGCCGCAACGACGAGCACGAGAGCTGACGCAGCTCTCCATCTCTGTCAGAAGGGTCGGCTGAGCCGGCCCCTTCTGCGTTAACGGGCCCGCTGCGATTCCCTCCACTCCGCTCCACGGCACCCGAATCCCGCCGAAGGGCCGCGCATGGGCCGAATTCTGCGGGGATACCCCCACGCGCGACCCTTCGACGGCAGCGTGTCCCCCCTTGTGGGGGCCGAACGCGCCCGATTCGGTGGTCGAAGTGGTGGACAGTGGTGCGAAGTGGAGTAAAGTGGGGATTGTCCTTCTGTCTGGCCGGAGAGTGAGGGGACCCGCGCATGCTGCTCGGTACGTTCGTCCCCAAGCTCGACGAGAAGGGGCGCATCATCCTTCCCGCGAAGTTCGCGGACGACTTCTCGGGCGGCGTGGTCATGGCGCGCGGCCAGGAGCACGCGATCTACGTGTACAGCCAGCGCGAGTTCGAGAACCTGGTCGAGCGGATGCAGCAGCAGGCTCCCGCGCTCGGCAAGAAGGGCCGCGACTACCTGCGCCTGTTCCTCAGCGGGGCGACTCAGGAGATCCCCGATGGACAGCGCCGGGTGACGATCCCCCCGATGCTGCGCGAGTACGCGGGCCTCGACCGCGACCTCACCGTGATCGGCGCCGGCACCCGCGCCGAGATCTGGGACACCGCCGCCTGGAACTCGTACTACTCGAACGCCGAATCCGACTTCGCCGACGCCGACGAGGAGGTGATCTCGGGACTGTTCTAGCGCCTCGTGCCCGACCCTCAGCCGCGCACCCTGACTCCACTTCCCCGGAGCCAGGTCGCAGCGGATGGGGATCAGGCTCGAGGGGTTCGACCCCCGTCTCCTCATGGCCGAGAACACACTGCACACCCCTGTGATGCTCGAGCGGACGCTCGAGCTGCTGACCCCCGCTCTGGAGCGCCCCGGCGCTGTGCTCGTCGATGCCACCCTCGGGCTGGGCGGCCACGCCGAGGCGTTCCTCGAGCGGTTCCCCGAGCTCGAGTTCGTCGGACTCGACCGCGACCCGCACGCCCTCGCGCTGACAGGGCAGCGGCTCGCGCCGTTCGGGCCGCGGGTGCACCTCGTTCACACCGTCTACGACCGGATCGCCGAGGTGCTCGACGAACTGGGCATCGGGTCGGCGGCCGGCATCCTGTTCGACCTCGGCGTCTCGTCGATGCAACTCGACCAGGTGGAGCGCGGCTTCTCGTACTCGAAGGACGCCCCGCTCGACATGCGCATGGACGACACGGCAGAGCTCACCGCGGCCCGCATCCTCGCCGAGTACGACGAGGCGAGCCTGCGCCGGATCTTCTACGAGTACGGCGAAGAGAAGCTCGCCCCGCGCTACGCCAGCCGCATCGTGCGCGAGCGCGCCGTCGCTCCGCTGCTCACCTCCGCTCAACTCGTCGAGCTGCTGATCGCGGCGACGCCCGCCGCCCTGCAGCGCGCGGGGCATCCGGCCAAGCGGGTGTTCCAGGCGCTGCGGATCGAGGTCAACCAGGAGCTGTCGGTGCTCGAGCGCGCGATCCCCGCCGCCCTCGACGCACTCGGGGTGGGCGGCCGGATCGTCGTGCTCGCGTACCAGTCGCTCGAAGACCGCATCGTGAAGCGCGAGCTTGCGGCGCGATCCGCGTCGACCGCCCCCCGCGGTCTGCCCGTCGAGTT
>Ga0068855_100007385_pt1 | contig 13306 bp, 9 predicted proteins | sample KBSCornC52_FD_66592 | JGI IMG/M metagenome (GOLD analysis project Ga0068855, IMG submission 66592) | Corn rhizosphere microbial communities from Kellogg Biological Station, Michigan, USA - KBS Corn C5-2 | ecosystem: Host-associated > Plants > Roots > Rhizosphere > Soil ... | reverse complement strand
CTCATTATTTCGAATGAAAGCACGTGTTTTATCAGGAGTCCAGCCGAGCGGTCAGCTTCATGTCGGCAATTACTTGGGAGCGCTCAAAAATTGGGCGGAAATCCAAACACGCTACGAAAGTATATTCTGCATCGTCGACCTGCACGCCGTCACCGTCTATCAAGATCCGAAAGAACTCCTTGGAAAGATCCGCGAAACCGCGGCTCTGTTCATCGCCGCCGGTATCAATCCCGAAGAGTCGTCGATCGTCGTGCAATCGAGCATTCCCGGACATTCCGAGCTGGCTTGGCTATTAACCTGCGTCACGCCGCTGGGCTGGTTGCAGCGCATGACCCAGTTTAAAGCCAAGGCGGAGACCCAGGAAACAGTCGGATCCGGCATACTGCAATATCCCGTCCTAATGGCGGCCGATATTCTTCTGTATCAGGCGAACGTCGTTCCAGTAGGCGATGATCAAGCCCAGCATCTCGAACTCACCCGGGATATCGCGCAACGCTTCAATACTCTCTATGGGGAGACGTTCACCATGCCCGCCACGCATCTGCCGACAATTGGCGCGCGCATCATGGGACTGGACGATCCCACACAGAAGATGAGCAAGTCCGCGACCGGCGCGGGCCATGCCATCGGGTTACTCGACGAACCCAAAACGATTCAAAAGAAGATCGCGCGCGCCACGACCGATTCCGAGCCGGCAGTGAATATAGAGCGAATGAGCCCGGGTATCGCCAATCTGCTGGCCATCGGACAGGCCTGTGACGCTTCGATAACAAAAGAGAGCGTGTCGGGGATGCGCTATGGAGACTTCAAGAAACGTATAGCCGAGGCGGTCATTACGCGGCTCGAGCCGATCCAGAAGCGTTTTCGAGAAATCACCGCTGAAGCCGGATATATTGACCACGTGCTGGCAACCGGCCGCGATCGTGTTCTGCCGATTGCCGCGGATACCGTGCGCAAAGCCAAGCAAGCCATGGGCCTGTATGTCCAGGGCATATGATGATCGTGGGGACAGACGTGCGGGAGATGGGGACAAGTGTCGAACGCACGAAACGGCTCAGGGCCTGGGCCATTCTGATCGTCACAAACCTTTTTTCGCTCGCGTGTATGGTTTCGGTTTTGAAAGGAGCCGACCTACACCAGATCTGGGGGCAAGTGCAGCACATGCAATGGCACTGGATCAGCTTTGCCGTCGTTTGCGACGCTTGTCTCTACTTATTGCACGGTTGGCGGTGGAAACTGTTGCTGCAGCCTGTCGCGCGTATACCCTACGCGCAGACGGTCGAAGCAGTCTACGTCGGTCTTTTTGCGAGCGAAGTCTTTCCCTTTCGGCCCGGTGAGCTTATCCGCTGCTTTCTTCTCGCTAAATCGGCGCGCCTGCCACTCTCTGTAAGCTTTGCCTCGGCTTTAATCGAACGCATTTTTGATGGTGTTTGGCTCATGATCTGCTTCTTCCTGGCGCTGCACATGGGCAGAATGCCCGGCCTACTGCTTAAGGGCGGCTACTTCATGGGGCTATTACTTATCGTGGCCGCCATTGTACTTGGGTACGCGATGTACGCTAAAAAGCAATCGCTGGGCTTGGTTTTTGGACTTTCCTGGCCGCGCTGGTTTAACACTCTGATTGAAGACTTGCGTCTTATCGGCCATTCGCGGTATTTATATTTTTCTTTCCTGGTGAGCGGCTGCTACTTGTTGGCGCAATTTTTGCCCATTTATGCAACAGTGCATGCCTATCGCCTGTCAATTCCCTGGACAGCCAGTTTTGTCATGATGGTCCTGCTGCGGCTCAGTAGCATCGTTCCGCAAGCGCCAGGAAACCTAGGTTCGTTCCAATGGGTTACGGTGCATATTCTTACCATGCTCGGCGTAGCCAGCGACCGCGTCAAAGGATTTTCTCTTATCCTCTGGGCCGTGGTTACGATTCCGCTGATCATCGTGGGTCTGATCGCCATAGCCATGGAAGGACTCAATTTGAGCCACCTGCGCCGTGAAGCTGCATCGGCGGCGCAAAAACGCGGCTAAAATGTAGTTAGAAGGGTTTTGACTTTGCTCTCTCTCTTGACGTTGGGCATCGCGTTATTGGCGCCTGCGGCGACTGACCCACAGGCCGCCGGGTTGGCAGCGCTCGACCGCAAGGACTACCAGCAAGCCAAACAAATTTTCTCCGATCTTACAGCTGCCGACGCCAAGGACTACTCAGCCTTTTTCTATCTGGCTCTGGCCGAAACCTCCTTGAAAGAAGACGAGCAAGCGAGCACGCATTTTCGCAAAGTGCTCGAACTTAAGCCAGGTCTCTACGAAGCGGAATTGAATCTGGGGATTCTGGAACTGCGCCGCAAGCGGGCTGCTGATGCGGTCCCGCTGTTACGTGAGGCGGTGAGGCAACGTCCGAATCAGGCGCGTGCGCAGCGCTATCTCGGTGACGCGCTACTGGCATCGGGAGATTTTGCGGGCGCCGCCGACACTTATCGTGCTGCACTGGCAATTGAGCCCAAGGCGGCCGTTGCGGAACTGGGATTAGGCCAGAGCCTCATGCGGCAATCGAAGCTCGACGAGGCTGTCGGTCACTATCGCCAGGCGGTGGCGCTCGACCCCGCGCTCAAGTCCTATCTTCTTGAAATCGCCGCCGCTCTCTCAGCGGCCAAACAAACGGATGGAGCCCTGGGACTGTTGAAGGAGTTTCCCGATGATCCCAGCGCGCGCGAGGAAGCCGGCCGCCTACACCTGGCCGCCAAACGGCCGGCCGACGCCGTTCCGGAGTTCCAGGCCGCGGTTGCTCTTTCGCCCACGGCCGCGAATCGGCTTGCTCTTGCCACCGCATATCTCGAAAGCGGCCAAAGCGGTGCCGCTAAACCCCTTTTGGAACAGGCGCTCGCCAGCAATCCGAACGATTTCGATCTGCGGATGGCGCTGGGGCGGATTTACCGAGATAAGCGTGACTACCTCGGCGCGGCCAATCAATTTCTCGCTGCAGCCAATCTCAAGCCCGACTCAGCCGCCGCCTGGAACGAAGCGGCTAGCGTCCTGGTACTTGCCGAGCAATACCCCCAGGCGCTGGCGGCCCTCGATAAGGTGCATAATTTGAATGCAGATACTGCGGGCGATCTTTACTACCGTGCCATGGTGCTTGATAAACTTCACCAGGTGAAACCAGCGCTGGCCAGCTACCAACGTTTCTTGGAGATGAGCCAGGGCAAGCATCCGGACCAGGAATTCGTGGCTCGGCAGCGCAGCAGAATTCTGGAGAAGGAGGCCAGTCGTTAATGTCAACTTCAACTCAGGTGCTTGGGCTCAGCACGCTGATTCTGGCGTTCGCCGCTTCCGCGTCCGCGCAGTCGTTTCTGGCGGAGCTCAAAATGCAGCACGATCCGGCCAAACGTTCGGAAATGGCGCTTAACTTTGCGACCGAGCTTTTTGACAATGCCAAGGATTCATACGGCAAGGGTCAAATTTCTAAAGGAGACGAGGATCTCGACAGCATGACCAAACTGCTGAACGCGTGTGTCGAATCGCTCGCCGATGCGAATAAATCGAGATCGTATAAAAAGGCTGAGATGAAGGTGGCGAATCTGCAGCGTCGGCTTTCCGATCTCGTGAACGACCTGGGAATCCAGGAGCGTGGCTGGGCCGAATACACAAGCCGCAAACTCGACGAAATTCATGACAAGCTGCTAAACGGGGTCATGCGTAAGTGAAATTTCTTCTAGTTCTCTTCGCGGCTGCCTTATGTCTGGCTCAGGACCACGATTTCCTCACGCCAAACGAAGTCGCGCAAATCCGCGAAGCGCAGGACCCCAACGACCGGTTGACGCTTTACGTGCATTTTGCGCGTATGCGCATGGATTTGATCGAGCAATACCTGGCGAAAGAAAAGCCGGGACGCAGTGTCTTCATCCACGACAATCTGGAAGACTTCAGCCAGATTATCGAAGCCATGGATTCGGTCGCCGACGACTCGCTGCGTCATAACCGGGCCATCGACAAAGGAATGCTGCTTGTGCTGGACGCCGAAAAGGAATTCTTAGACAAGCTGACGAAGATTCAGGAGTCCGATCCGAAGGATCTGGACCGTTACAAGTTTGTGCTCACCGAAGCGATCGACACCACTTCGGACAGCCGCGAGCTTTCGATGGAGGACTCGGCTAAGCGAACCGCCGAATTGGCTGCGCAGGACAGCAAAGAAAAGAAAGCGCGCGACGCGATGATGCCGGCTAAAGAGGTCAAGGACCGCAAGCAGGCGGCCCAGACCGAAGACGACAAGAAAAAGAAGACGCCATCGCTCTACCGGCCTGGGGAAAAGCCCCAAAATCCAAACTGAACTCTGTCGTACAGTGAAGGTAGAACGTGAGTCACCATTGTCACGACCACTCCGGCGCCACGGGCTGGATTCTTGGCGTGTCGTTGGGCGCTACTCTCGCATTCACGGTTTTCGAGGTATACGCGGGCGTTCGCTCGGGCAGCCTTGCGCTGCTCTCTGACGCCGGCCATAACTTTACCGACGCTCTCGCCTTGTTTCTTGCAGCCGTCGGATACTACCTGCAAGCGAAGCCAGCAGACCACGTTAAAACATTTGGCTACCAGCGGGCTGGAGTAGTAGCGGCCTTTCTGAATGCGGCCACGTTGATCGCCATCGCTCTGGTCATTTTCTGGGAAGCGATCTTGAGGCTCATCAACCCGCAACCCGTAGACGATCGGACGATGCTGTGGGTGGCCGCAGCCGCGTTGATTCTGAATGCCGGCATTATGCTGGCGTTGAACCGGCGCTCACACGGGGATTTGAACCTTCGCGCCGCTTTTATTCACATGCTGGGTGATGCCGTGGGCGCAGGCGCCATCATTTTGGGAGCGCTCGCCATTCGCTATACCGGCTGGCTGTACATCGATCCGCTCCTTTCCCTTGCGCTGGGCATCCTGATTGCCTATACGGCTTGGGACATCATCAGGGAGTCGCTCAATATCCTTCTCGAAGGACTGCCACGAGGACTCGAGTTGCGCGGCGTCACCGATGCGATGAACGAGGTCGAGGGTGTGCAGGACGTGCACGATCTGCACATCTGGAGCCTGGGCTCGAATACTCACGCGCTCAGTTCGCATGTGTTGATCGACGATATGTCACATTCGGAAAGCGAAGCGATTCTCCGGCGCATCAACGAAGTCTTGTGCACCTTCGGCATTCGCCATAGTACGATTCAGTTCGAGCACATCCCTTGCGTTCTATCCGACAGCCCCTGCCGGATGGTTCCTGATCCCACCCATGTCCACGACCACGGGCGCTGACGCGCACGCGGGGCGTTCGCTCGAAGACCTGCTGCGCTCGGTATTTGGATTTCCTTCGTTTCGTCCGAATCAAGAAGCCGTGTGTCAAGCCGTGACCGGCTCGCATGATGTTCTGCTAATTATGCCGACCGGTTCGGGTAAATCGCTTTGCTATCAATTGCCCGGCATCGCGCGAGGCGGCACCACACTCGTTATTAGCCCTCTGATTGCGCTGATGGAGGACCAGGTGGCAAAGTTGAAAACCCTCGGTTTTGCGGTCGAAAGGATTCATTGCGGCCGCGGCCGACAAGCTTCGCGCCAAGCCTGTTTTGACTATCTGGAAGGCAAGCTCGAGTTCCTCTACATCGCACCGGAACGTTTGCGTGTCACCGGGTTTCCCGAAATGCTCGCAAAACGCAGGCCCGGTCTCATTGCGGTCGACGAGGCGCACTGCATTTCACAGTGGGGACATGATTTTCGCCCTGATTACCGCATGCTCGGCCAACGCCTGCCGCTGCTGCGTCCCGCACCGGTGATCGCGCTCACCGCGACTGCCACGCCGCGCGTTCAGAAGGATATCGTCGAGCAACTTGGCCTTCGCGAGCCGAAGTGTTTCATTCACGGATTCCGGCGCGCGAATCTTGCCATTGAAGTGGTGGAGGTTTCGCCTTCAGAACGTTCCTCGCTGGTTTGTACCCTGCTGCAAGATGCAGCGCGACGTCCCGCGATTGTCTACGCTCCCACGCGCAAGCAGACCGAGGCTCTAGCAATGGAACTAGGCGCGCAGTGCCCGGCTGCCGCTTATCACGCCGGGCTCGACTCCGCACATCGCGCGCGCGTGCAGCAGGACTTTCTCGACGGCAAAGTGGAAGTGATGACGGCCACCATCGCCTTCGGCATGGGAATCGACAAGCCAGATGTGCGCACAGTAATCCACACGGCGCTACCCGGAAGCCTGGAAGGCTATTACCAGGAGGTGGGACGCGCCGGCCGGGACGGCGCACCGAGCCGCGCGCTACTCATGCAGTCATACGCCGATCGCCGCACGCACGATTTCTTTTTCGAACGTGACTATCCGGAAGCGGATGTCCTGGGAAAAATTTTTGCGTGTTTATCCGGGCAGCCGATCGAGAAAGCTGGTTTGCAGCAACGGTTGGCGCTCACTCCAGACCTGTTCGATAAGGCTCTCGAAAAGCTTTGGACGCATGGGGGCGCTCTGCTGGACTATGACGAAAAAATCACGCGCGGCGACCGGCGCTGGCGGGAGCTGTATGTTGCTCAGTTCGAGCACAAAGAGGCACAGCTCGAAACCATGATCCGGTATGCCAGCAGCTCCGATTGCCGCATGGCTAGCCTGGTACGGTATTTCGGCGACCGCACTGACCAACAGAATGCCTGCGGCATCTGCGATTTCTGCGCTCCTACCGAATGCGTGGCGCAGAAGTTTCGCGTTCCGAATGCCAAAGAACGCGCCATTATCTCCCGTGTACTGAAAACGCTGCGCAACGGAGGTCCGAAATCGAGCGGTAAACTCCACGCGGAGGTTTGCACGGCTGACGAATGCAGCCGTAACGGGTTTGAAGAAGTCCTTGGGGCCATGGCACGTTCGGGTTTGCTTCAGATCGTTGAAAACGTCTTTGAAACGGAAGGTCGACGCATCCCGTACAAAAGCGTGCGGCTGACGTCTGCGGGTGCTGCGGCGGAAAATGCCGCCACATTCGAATTTCTGATAAAAGACGCCAAGGAACCGGCATTGCGAAAACGCCGCGTAAAAGAGAAGAAGAGTGTCGACGCGAAAGAGGAATGCCGGACTGCCGATACAGACCCGGCCCTTGAACTAGCGTTGCGCACGTGGCGTCTGGCCGAGGCGAAAAAGCTCGCGGTGCCTGCTTTTGCGATTTTCAGCGACAAGACTCTACGCGCGATCGCTGCGCGAAGACCGCTCGTCGGCGAGGAATTACTAGCTATCTACGGTATGGGTATTTCGAAAGTGGATAAGTACGGCCCTGATATCTGCCGCATCGTGCGATCACACGGCTAACGCGATCGGCCGAACCGGAGAACCCGTGGCGCCTCGAATCTTCAAGGGTAGTGCCACAAAAAGAAATTCGAAGATGCCATCGGCGGCGATTCTTTCGAGATCGAGCACTTCAATCAGGTGAATGCCGCGTTCGACGAGTAAATGCACGTGCACCGGCATGGCCGAGGGCACTTTTTCATAGGCCAGCGTATCGCTGCCTGTGGCGAAGATCCCCCGCGCACTCAACCAGCGGGCGGCATCGATCTCCGGACCAGGACCGGTGGGCGCGTTTCCCTTGCCAGCCGTCACGTACATTGCCGGATCCGGCCAATACTGCGCCCAACCCGTCCGCAGCAGCACGACGTCTCCAGGGCGAATTTCTATTTTCTGGCGGCGGCATGCCTCCTCGAGGTGCTTCGGCCCGATCGAAAAATCCTTGGGCAGACTACGTACGCCTTCGAGGCGTGCGACATCGAGCAGAACACCGCGCCGGGATATTGGTGCGACTGTCTCCAGTCCGTGCACCGGAAGGCCCTTTTCATAGGATTGCCCGGAGGTTGGCGCGCCGCCAAACAACCTGCCATTACAGGAGAAATGTCCGAGCCCATCAATGTGAGTACCAACGTGAGTGCCTGTCGCAATCGCGTCGGCCGAAGAGCTCGCGATGCGGCCATCGGCTAGTTCCGTGGTGACCTCGCCGTGGCGTTTGGTCAAGCCGAATACAAACGGCGGATGCGTCGGGAAGTGAGGAACGCCAGGATACAAATCCACGCCCAGGTCATACACGCGAGCGCCACCGGCCAGCGCCAGCAGGTCCTCGAGGGATTTATTGGGCATAGCTATTGTGCACTAGGAACCGGCAGATCGAGGATCGGCGAGCAGCATGGCTTCTCAACAGGCTTCGGTTCCATCAACTCCGCGCGCGTGAAGTTCGGATCGTACAAATTGAGCTGCCACTTGCCGTCTCTGCCAATCTTGGGAGGCTGCGGCGGTTTTATCCCACGCGCCAGTACGGCACGATAGCCGGCCTGAATGTCGGGCACGCCGAGCGCCAGGTGATGCATCACGCCAAGCTGCTTCGGACTTGGATTGTGCACGTTCAGCATGTACTCCAGCCAATCCGCGCCTTCGGGAACGCGCATATCCACCCAACTTACTTCCGTGTCGGTTCTTCCGCCATACCAAGTCATTTTGAATCCCAGTATGTCCTTATAGAAGCGATCCGCCGCCGCGCGGTCCTTGACCGTGACGCCAACGTGAATCATTCGGGTTGAAACACGATCCGAGCCGAGGAATTTTCCGAAGTTCTTGCTGAGCAAGGAACCAGGCATGTATTGAACGAACTCTACGTGGTGCCCATCCGGATCATCGAGCATCATGGTCAGGTTGCCGTCCGGATCGGGTTTCAGCTTGGCCGGCACGGAGACCGCGCGGCTGGCCAGATAGTCGCGCAACTTCCGAATATCGGTAGTTTCGAACGCAATGTGGGAGAGCCGGTCTTGCGTTTCACTCTTCAAATCAGGAGAGACTTTGATGTATTGGTGATCGTTGACCTTAAAGAAGGCGGCATTCGCGACCTTGAATGGCTCCTCAAAGCCAAGGCCGGTTCCATAAAATTTCCTGGCGGCGGCCAGATCATCGGTCTCGAGAGCGATGTGCGCCACCCCGACAATTGGTGGACGTTGCACGGAGGCTTCGCCTTGCGCAAGCAGGGCCGCCAGGAGGAAATGGAAGGGCATAGATGCCCAGTATATTGCTATGCGAGCCGCGGCCCGGCTTATCGATTTAGTGCGTTGCCACCGGCACGTTCATCGGTTGATCTGCCATTTCGTTTGTCTCGGATTCCGGCGCAAGGCCAAACCGTGCCGTGAAATAGAACGTGCTCCCTTTGCCCGGCTCGCTTTCCACCCAAAGGTCACCTTGCATCATCCGGGCTAGCCGCGATGAAATCGCCAAACCCAGGCCAGTTCCGCCAAATTTGCGAGTGTTCGACGTATCGCCCTGCGCGAAGGCCTGGAAGATCGTGTCTTGTTTGTCGCGCGGGATGCCGATGCCGGTGTCCGTTACCGAGCAATGCAATAGCACTCCGGACGTAGAGACTTCCTTGGCCGCCACTCGCATTGAGACACTCCCTTGCTGCGTGAATTTCACTGCATTGTCGAGCAGGCAGGAGAAAATTTGCTGGAGCCGCGCGGGATCACCCATCAGACTGTCGGGAACTCCCGGCGCGGCGCTGATGCTGAGCAGTAACCCTTTTTCGCGCGCGCGCATACTACTCTCCCTCTCGACTTGCGACAGGCACTCAGAGAGCAAGAAGGGCATTCGTTCGAGTGTAAGTTTCTGTGACTCCATCTGAGAGAAATCGAAGATGTGATTCACCACCGCCAGCAGCGAGTCCGTAGATGTCCGCACAATCTCCAGGTATTCGCGCTGTTCTCCGGATAGCTCGGTCGAGAGCGTCAGATCCGTCATGCCCATTATGCCGTTGATGGGCGTACGAATCTCATGGCTCATGTTCGAGAGAAACTGAGTCTTCGCGCGATTGGCCGCTTCGGCCTTTCGCTCCGCGATGGTCCGCGTCACGATCTCTCCCTCGAGCGAATGGTTGAGCTCGACCAGGTCTCGCGTCCGCTCCTCTACACGCACCTCGAGTTGATCGCGCGACTGTCGCAACTCCGCGGTGCGCTCGTCTACCAGTTGCACGAGTTTCATCTCGCGCTCCCGGAGTTGCCGCACACGCGCGCGATGCAGACCAATGACGATAGCGCATAGAGCAAGCACTACCAGAAAAGAAAAAGTTTTCGTCTGATAGTAATGCGGGCGGAGCACAAAGGATACCGTGGCGCCCACCGGCGTCCATGTACGGCCATCGGGACTGGCGAGGACGCGGAAGTTATATTCGCCTGGTGGAATGTTGGTATAAAACGCCGACCGATGACTTTCCGGCTGGCTCCAGTCTTTCTCGAATCCATCCAGGCGGTACCGGAACTGGATCTTTTCAGGCGCGATGAAGCTCGGCGCAGTGAAGCGGAAGCTGAGTTTCCCGGCCCCGGGTGGAACACTGAACGCGCTATCGGATGGCCACGGTTTGTTATCGACCACAACGCTTTCCAGAAGAACGTTCAACCGCACTGGGCTCGACGCCATGTGGGCCGGATCCAGAATCGACGCGCCGGCGACGGTCGGGAACCAAAGTTTGCCGTCTTTCATGCGCCAACCCGCCGGCTGGAACCCCCCGTTGCACTCATGACTCTTCATTCCGTCCCGCACACCATATGTCGTAGCTGAGATCTTCTCGATCCGACCGGCATCGAACTCATCGAACTGCTTCTTCTCCACCGAAAAGATGCCTTTGTTCGAACTGAGCCAGAGGTTTCCGCGGCGGTCGTCCAAAATGCGGACAAATGTATCGTCCGGAAGACCCTGGCGCGGTCCGTAGTTGGTGAACTTCCCGTTTCTCAACCTATACAAGCCGCCGCCATCGGTGCCCAACCAGATGGTTCCTTCCGCATCTCCGTCTATGGACCACAACACCCTGCTTGAAAAACCGTCACGCTCGGAGTAAGTGCGGAAGCGGCCGTCTTTAAAGCGGTTGAGCCCTCCGCTGTCCGTACCGATCCATAGTGTTCTGTCCGCGCTTTCAAAAATGGACTGTACGAAATTATTCGAAAGCCCGTCTTTTGTCGTGTAAGTGGTAAAGCGTGTTCCCTCGAAGTGGCTCAGTCCCTGCCGAGTGCCGACCCAGAGATCGCCATCTCGGGTGGTGTATGTGCACATAACGAAACCGGGCGTCAGGCCCTTTTCGGCCCCTACCGCAACGAATCGGCCATTTTTCAGGACCGCCAAACCCCGGCGCGTTCCCGCCCAAATATTGCCATGCCCGTCCTCGGTCACAGAGAGGACCAAGTTGTCGGGCAACCCTTGTTCATGCGTGTAGAGCGTGGAATGTCCGTCTTTCAGCCGTTTCAGTCCTTGGTCCGAACCAATCCAGACGTCGCCTTCCCTGTCCTGATAGATCGCTAAGATCTCGTCTGCCAGTCCTTCTTCTTTCGAAATGGTGGTGACTAGCCCGTCTCGTAATCTCGTAACACCGCCGGCCAATGTGCCGAACCAAAGATTGCCTTCGCGATCTTCGAAAATGCTCTCGATGCCCTCGGCGCCGAAGCTGGTCGCCTTCAGTGCACTCAGTTGACCGTTGACAATGCGGTTCAGGCCGCCGGCCAGCGTTCCGGCCCAAAGCGTATGAGAACTATCCTCATAAAGCGACAAAACGGTGTTATTACTCAGCCCGTCTTTGGTGGTCCAACGGACGAATCCGCTCGGACCCAGTTTGGCCAGACCGCCCTCATTGGTTCCTACCCATACTGTTCCTGCCCGGTCAACTTGGGTCGCCCGTATATCGTCTGAGCCCAGCCCGTCCGATGCCCGGTAAGAAGTGAACTTTCCGGCCGAGAACTTGGACAACCCGTTGTGTGTGCCGATCCATAGAGTGCCCTGCGCATCGCCATTTATGGCAAAGACCGTATTGTCGGCCAGTCCGTCCGCGGTTGTGAAAGTGTGAAATGAGCCTTTTTTGTACTGCGCAAGTCCGCCGCCTGAGGTCCCGATCCAGATGACGTTGCCCGCACCTTCATACATTGCCAGGATGGATTCCGTAGGTAATCCCCTTCGGGAGGTAAAGCTCTGAAAGCGGCCCTGGCTATAGCGTGCCAAGCCGCCACGCGTCCCGATCCAGAGATCGCCAGCATGGTCCACTAGCAGACTGAAAATGAAATCGTTTCGAAGTTCGGGCGTGTTGCGTTTATCGAAGACCGTGAACCGGTCGCCATCGAAACGCGCCAAGCCTTCTTCGGTACCGAGCCACACATACCCGTCGGTGGTCTGCGCCACCGCCATCACGGTGTTATGCGGCAATCCCGAACCTGCCTGCCAGGTCTGGCGGACGTACTGCGTAATCGCCTTAGTGGGATCGAGGCTTGCCTGTGCGGTCCCTGCGGCCAAATGCACTAGGGCGGCAAGCGGCAGCAAGGAGATCTGCCGTGTCCGTGAGCGATTGAAGGTATTCAATAACGACAAATCGCTTCTTATCCCCTCTAACAGTCCATCGGACAAATGGGGAGAAATGATGAGTGAGAAGGGGTACAGCCAGGAGCTTAAGGCACCCTACGCCGTACTTGGTGTATGGGTGGATGTTAAACTTCCGGTCTAATATCAAACTGCTAGCCGAATTCCGGGCCCGCTATCCCGAATTGATAGGTTTCGGATACCGGACGTATTCTCGATCCCCGATACATCCGAATCAAGGGGCGTTCGAGCTCAAATCCCGCAGTCTGAAGTGAACCGCTCCAGGCGTCGGATGTATCGATCAGGAACGAACACGCCGGCTGCTGTATCAGGCAGCGGGAAAGCAGGTTCAGCGCCGTGAGTTCGCTGGTCGCGGTCAGCGGCCCAACGTGCTCATGGTGATACCCATGCCTTCCGAAGACGTACCCTTGGAGAGCGGGACCGGTCCTCGCGACCCAGGCATATTCGGGAGCGCGGGCGAGAAATGAAAGCAAAAGCCTGCTTCGATCCGCTCCGAAGACTTTCGTGTCCAGATCGAAAATTTCCTCTAAGTCGTCTTGGCGCGTGGGTGTACACGACCCGTCATCTATCCAGGCAGGCGTTGTCCTTGTTTTAGTGACCATCCGATTCAACCGGTATTCCTCCTCGAATCCTTCCCCGCGATAGATGCGCGCGCCCGCCTCTGTCGCATCCAAGCGAACGCATTTCTCGTTCCGTAGGATCTCGAGAGCCTCCCGGATCAACTCCGTCCCGATACCCCTGCCGCGCACCGCTGGATCGACCAGTATCATCGCAATCCAACTGAATGCTTCCGCGAAACGCAGCGTCGCCACGGTTCCAACGACCTCGCCGCCACTCTCTGCAACCCGGCAAGCGTCCGGGCTGAACTGCAGAAAAGTGGTCCAGTCGTCGGCAACTTGATTCCAGCCGCTCAAGCGGCACAACCGCAGTCCCGCCGGAACGTCA
>Ga0068855_100007380_pt1 | contig 13312 bp, 13 predicted proteins | sample KBSCornC52_FD_66592 | JGI IMG/M metagenome (GOLD analysis project Ga0068855, IMG submission 66592) | Corn rhizosphere microbial communities from Kellogg Biological Station, Michigan, USA - KBS Corn C5-2 | ecosystem: Host-associated > Plants > Roots > Rhizosphere > Soil ... | reverse complement strand
AGCCCTTGAGCATCGGATTCCTCCCTTAGCCCCGATCGGTGTGATCGGCTCGCTGCAACCGTATTCGCTGCACGCACGGGACGTCTACAGGCGGCCCCGAGACGCGACGGCGCAGCTAATCGGTGGAGCAATGCTCACTGGATTGGCGGTTAGCGGCGCATTTCGTGACCACAATTTCGCCGTCTTGAAGAGCGAAGAAAGCGCCCGAGCCCGACGCCCGGTGCGCGAATGCCCCTAATGCCTGAGCAGCATCCCGGCTGCTCCCCCGCCGACCGACCCTAGTCGCCGTGGTGCGGCGGCCGTTCGCGTTCGTACCAATCTGCGTCGCGTTCGGCCGCCTCGGCGGCTCGCTCGTCGTCACCCCAGCCGGTGTCGGTGTCGTCGCTGGTTTGTTCAGGCAGGTATTCGCTCATCGACTCACCGGCCGGGCCTGAGGCGCGCTGGCCGCGTCGAGGTCGATGTCGGCGGCGACATCGGGTTGCCCGGCAGCGCTCGCACGGTCGAGGTCGAGCACCCGCACGTGCAACGTCGTCCGCTGCTGCAATGCAGCGCGCAACGCACGGTGCAAGCCGTCCTCGAGGTAGAACTGGCCACCCCACGCCACCACATGGGGGAACAGGTCGCCGTAGAAGGTCGAGTCGTCGTCGAGCAGGACGTCGAGCGCCAGCACCCGCTTCGTCGTCACGAGTTCGTCGAGGCGGACTTGCCGCGGCGGCACTTTCGCCCAATCGCCCAAGCTCAGGTCGTGAGCCGGATATGGACGGCCGTCTTGAACCGCCTTGAAGATCACTCGACTCCTCCCACTTTCGCCCAGAACAGCTCGCCAGGCACGACCCGTCGAGCACTATTGTGCGACACGGACGCAACCGGCGTCGGCGGCAGCGAGCCAGCTGCCGGTGGCCGCGGGCGGTGGCAGATCGCTACGAAGAGATGGGAGTTCAGCGCTTGGACAGCTACATCCTCACGCTGTCCTGCCCAGACCGCGTTGGCATCGTGCACGCCGTCACCGGATTCCTTGCCGAGCACGGCTGCAACATCGTCGACAGCCAGCAATTTGGTGATCGCGACACCGGCCGGTTCTTCATGCGCGTGCACATCGAGAGCGCTGACCCCGCGGAGAACCGCGCCTCGCTCGAAGCCTCGTTCGCCTCGACGGCCGAGCGGTTCGCCATGCACTCACAACTCCACGACATGGCGGTCAAACCGCGCATCATGATCATGGTTTCGCGGCAGGGGCACTGCCTGAACGACCTGCTCTACCGGTGGCAGATCGGCGCATTGCCCGCCGAAATCGCAGCCGTCGTGTCGAACCACCTCGATTTCGAGGCGCTCACCCGCTCGTATGGCATCCCGTTTCACTACATCGCCGTAACAGCAGAAACGAAGGCGGACGCCGAAAAGCAACTCCTTGCCCTTGTCGACGAACAAGCCGTCGAGCTCGTGGTGCTCGCACGCTACATGCAGGTGCTGAGCGAGACCGTGTGTGAACGCCTTCCGGGCCAGATCATCAATATTCATCATTCTTTTCTGCCGAGTTTCAAAGGCGCCAGGCCTTACCACCAGGCACACAATCGCGGCGTCAAGCTCATCGGCGCCACCGCGCATTACGTGACGGCCAACCTCGACGAAGGGCCGATCATCGAACAAGAAGTCGCCCGTGTCGACCACGGCGACGACATCGAGCAGCTCACCGCAATCGGGCGCGACGTCGAATGCCTTGCACTCGCGCGCGCGGTGCGTTGGCACCTCGAACATCGGGTGCTCGTCGACGACCACAAGACCATCGTGTTCCGCTGAGGCAGTTGACGTGCCGGGCAGCATCATCGACTGGATCGCGGTGGTCATCGGCGCGCTTTTCGTCGTCCTCGTCGTGGTTTTGATCGTCGAAGCATCCCGGCATCGTCCGCAATTCGACCGGCGGCGCGGACCGGCGCCCTACCGCGTCCGCGGACGCAGCATTCGCGGCTGGCAGTCGTCGGCAATCCGCGAGATTCGTAGGGCGGGCAGGCAGCATGGCAGCCGGAGTCGCCGCGGCCGGTGAAGGAACAACTCGACGCTCACGCCGGTTCCAATGGACGTCCGCTGCGCAAGGAGTGTCATGAAAGTCGAGATCTGGTCGGACGTCGCATGCCCGTGGTGCTACGTAGGCAAGCGCCGCTTCGAGTCGGCGTTGAACAGCTTCGAACACAAGTCGGACGTCGACGTACATTGGCGCAGCTTCGAACTCGACCCGAATGCGCCGCCAATTCGTGACGGCGATCCCGTGCAACGGCTCGCCGACAAGTACGGCATGTCGCGAGCGCAGGCCGTGGCGGCAAACGATCGGCTAACCGCGATGGCGGCGGCCGAAGGTCTCGACTACCACCTCGACACGCTACGTTCGGGCAATACCTTCGATGCGCACCGACTGTTGCATCTGGCGGCCGATCACGGATTGCAAGATGCATTGAAAGAGCGCTTCCTACACGGATATTTCGTCGACAACGACCCCATCGGCGACCACGAAACGCTGGTACGGCTTGCGGTCGACGCCGGCCTCGACGAGCCGGCAGTGCGCGGAGTTTTAGCGTCCGACGCGTACGCCGACGCCGTCCGGGCAGACGAGAAACAGGCTGGTGCGTATGGGATTTCCGGCGTCCCATTCTTCGTGGTCGACGCCCGCTACGGGGTGTCTGGCGCGCAGTCGGCTGAGATACTGCTCGAAACCCTGCGCAGGGCATGGGCAGAAGCGAACCCGCTCGTCGTGGTCGCCGGGCAACCGAGCACAGCAGGTTCGGCAGGAACCGCGGGCTCCAACGCAGACGGGTGCAACGGCGACAGCTGCGCGGTTTAGCGACTCGCCTGCGGCTCGGTCCCGCTAGTCGCCTGCGGCTCGGTCCCGCTACTCGCCTGCGGCTCGGCCCGGAACCCGCAGCGCCTGCGCGCTGGGCGACATCGCGATCGCACCGAGCCCGTCGACCATCGCTTGAACGAACCGCGGTACATCATGGACCGGCAGTCGAAAACTGCCCGTGCAATGGTCTTGCTGCCAAAGGCTCAGCACCACGACGTCGGCGTCGAGGTGCCAGGCAAGCCGCATCGCGCGACCTTCGCCACGCTGGTCGATGAAGACCTCGCCGCGACTTGGGAAGGCAACCACCTCACCGACAGCCATGAAGGCAACGTAGCCGTGCGACCGATCGAGCGGAAGACGCCGAGCGGCCGAAACTAGGTCGCGCCTGGCTGCTGCTGCCTGATCCGGGCACGGTGTCGGCGGGCAGCCTGAGCCGGATGCCGCCAAGTGCTTCGTCGCAGCCAGGCCAATCTGCGGTCGATTACCACCAAGGCGATCACTGCAGCGGCGAGGCCCGCGGCGAACGGCCACCGCGACAGCCACGACGCGGATTCGACTGTGCCGGCCTTTGCCTCGTTCGGTACGACCGGCACCTGGAGCCCGGCTGGCGTTGGCGCCACGTCGGAGGTCGCACCGGTCGCTCCGGCGGGAGCGGGCCCAGCGTCGCTCAATGTCAGGTCATCGAAGGTGAAGCTACCTGAGTTTCTGATCGCTACTCCCGGGCTGATCGCGGCGTTGGCGCCCGGCGGTGTGGCTTCGGTGGTGAAGTTTGCGTATGACCACGTGCCCGGTGACGCCGGAAAGGCCTGGCTGAAGCCGAACGTGCGGTAACCGCCGGCAGGAAGTCGCCGGTACGCGAGCAAATGGATCGGTGCAGTGGACTTGTACCAGATACCTACTGTGTAACGGTCGCCAACGTTTATCGGCGGCGCGCAGGTGCCTTCGTCTTGCGTTACGGCGAGGGCCACCCCAGCGCCGATCACCGGCAGCTCGAGATGCTGCGCCCAGCTGCCCGAATGCGCGTCGTGCACGAACGACCAGGCGGGCTGGTTGCCGTCGCCGGAGACGATGTCTTCCCAACACACCGGGACGCCGGGTGCGCTCTCTCCCTGCTCGAACGACGCATTCGCAACGACAAGCCGGGTCGTTGTCTTGGCTGGCGCGGCAACGGGTGGCCGCAGTGCTCCGCCGATCGCCTCGTGCACGGTCTTGACCGTCAGCACACCGTGCGCCTGTTGATTCGACAACCAGTCGAGCACCTGCACGAACTGACTTCGCTGTAGCGCATTTGTGCGGCATGGCTCCTGCGTGCAGACCCGGTGAAACACGAGTTGCACCAACCCGCCCGCCTTTTCGGCGTGCTGGACGTGATTGATCACCGACGAGCCGAGGGTCTTATTGCCCAGCGATGACAACGCCTTCAGCTGGTACGGATCCGCCGGCGGCAACACATCGCCGTCAGGGCAGTCGTTGCACGAACTCACGCCTTCGCTCTTGCGCACACTGTTGTATCCGCACGCCTTTGCGGCGGCCAGCGTTGCCTGGTTGTACTCGCCGAACGGCAGCGCCATGTCGGTGATCTTCAGTCCGTCCGCAAGCAACTGGTCGCGATCGACGCATATCTGCCGTGCCTGTTCTGCGGGCGACTGCTGGGCCATGTGCAGGTGGTAGACGGTGTGGCCGCCGATTTCGTCACCGGCCGCTTGCAGGGCTAGCACCTGAGGCAGCGTCATGTACAAGCTGCTGAGCCCGATCCGGCCCGAGTTCACGTAATAGGTGCCGACGAGGCCACGAGACTTCAGCATGCCGAGGGTCTGAAATTGATCCGCCGTGCCGTCGTCGAAGTCGAGTGTGACCACGAGCGGCTCATGGCGAATCGCCGCGGGAGGTGCGCCCGTCGCCGTTACCGCCGACGGAAGCGCCGGCACCGGGCTCGGAGTAACACTGCCTGTGGGCTTGTTCCTGACGATCACGGCTTCCTGGCTGCCTCCGCGCAGTGCGGGCCACCAGCCGCGGCCTGGCGCCAGCCGAACGGCAATGGTCGCGTTGCCGTCGCGCACCTGCGTGGTGTCCCACTGCTGGCGATACGGCGCTGAGTGCGCGGTCCCGATCTGCGAGCCGTTCACAAAGAATTGGACGTCGGTGCCGGAGCTTCGACCGCTCACATCTGCAACGATCTCGACTTTGCCTGACACCGTGGCGTTTGGCTGCGGCTCGATGATGGTGACACCAGTGGTTCGGGATGTGGACGGCGCCGATGGGGCAGGCGAGCGCGACGGATCGCTCGGCACAGTCGATGGGCTCGGGTCGCCACTTCGCTGGTCGCCGCCGGGTGGTTGCGGTGGCCAGTGGTGGTCGGGATCGGCCGAAAGTTGTTGCGCTCTGGCGGCAGTCGCGGTCGTCAGAGCAAAGGCGATCGGAGCGACGCCGATCGGGCCAAGCGCTAGCGCGACCACGATCGCGGAGCGACCTAGTCGTCGTCCAGGCTTGTCGTTTTTGAGGTTCTTGACTCTCATGACGCCGCCTCGATCCGGCTGAAGAGTTCTTGCGTTGATGTCGACCCGTAGACCTGGAGCCGTGGCAGTAGCCGCTCAGCCCGGTACTGCTCGTCGATCGACTGATCGGGAACCAGGTCGATCAAACTGCCGGCGAACATCGAGTCGACGACGGTCGTGAGTTCATCGAAGGTGTTGCTGACTCTGGCCAGCGGATAGCCGGCGGCGAAGGGTTGCGAGAGCAGACGCGGTCTCGGGAGATGTTGCGCATCGAGCAACGCCAACTCTGAATCGAGCATCGTCTTGATGCGCGACTTGTACTCAGCCGTCGTCTCGGCACGGCCATTTCTCGGCAGCCATTGATGTTCTACGACCGCCGGTCCTGTAGTGCCGCGCGCGTCGATGGGCACCTGCTGGGTGGCGCCTGCAACGTCGAGGCCGAGTGACCAGCGACCCGACGCAACCATCGTTCGAAGCTGGGTCCAACTCAGGTAAGGCGTCTTCTTCCCGCTGATTACCGTGGGATCGACGAAGACGACGGCGTGATCGTGAAACGCACCAAGGATTCGATCGGCCTCAGTCCAGTCTCGTTCGCGCGCACCGTCAAACGAGATGAGAACCGCGTGCTTCGGCAACGTGTACGTGCCGTGCAGATAGTTGACTACTTGCTCCGCGTCGATCGACACGAACCCGGCGGCGCTCAGCATCGCCAGTTCGTGCGCAAAGTCCGATGCTTGAACGGTCTGGCTGATCCGTGAATCGTCCGAACGCCCATGCGTGCCGATGTCGCTGTAGCCGATCGAGACAAACGTCGGTGGTCCCGAAGCGGCGAATCGTTGGTACTGCGAGAGTTCTTCCGGGGTCAGCGTGACGTTCGGCACCTGTGCTTGCTGCCCGAGTAAGACGATGTGGTGGAAGTAACGGTAAGCGAGCACAGGGACAGCGATCCCTACGGCGACCACAAGCGCAAGGCCGACTCTCGCAAGCAATAGCAAGATGCGCAGCCGGGCCTCACCGCGCCGCGACGGCGGTAGCGGCGGTGTCGCCTGAGGCGTGACCAGGTGGGTGGTCACCAAAAGCTCCAGTGGAACACCCGTCCGCGGGTGACGAGGACGACGTAGATCAGAGCCACGGCAACCACGACGAGCACCTCGACTGTCACTGACAACAGCCGATTGCTTCGCATCGTCGGTCTGGTCATCCGCGCGTCCAGATGTTCTTGCGCAGCGATGCAACTGAATAGACCAGCAACCACGACAGCACGATCGCCGACATCAGGCTCATCAGCGGCCGATAGATCCACCTTCCGTCGCCACGGTTTTGAATTCGATAGCCGATTCCCCAGATCGCACCCTTGAAGCTGACGCCGCACAGATACAAGAAGACGAGAAAGTATTGTCCGTGCAAAGGCAGCCAGACAATGTGCCGGAATGCGAGTACCGGCGCGAGCGCCACCCAAACCGCATGGCTGTAGAAGATCATGGACGGGTAGACGCCGCGACGCCAGTAGAACGTACCGGTGAAGAACATGTTGCGCACAAAGCTCTTCTTCCACCGCACCTGCTGGCGAATCATCCGCCGGAACGTATCTGGCACGTGGGTCCAGGACCGCGCCGAACGCACGTAGGCGACACCCCATCGCAGCTCAGGATAGTCGATCTCGCTCACTAACGGAGAGCTCGCGTACTGTTTTTTCAGCTTGCGGCCGCGCCACCGCTGCCCAAGCACGTAACCCGTCAGTTGACGATCAGTGGCGAACCGGAATTCGCTTCCGAGGAAATGATCGCCGGCCCATGCAGGCAGATAGTTGTAGATCGCCTCACGGCGAAAGGCCGCGAGCGGTCCTGACACACAGGTCACCGACCTGAATACCGACTCTGCGGCCTTGGCGATGCCGAACTGGCCGTCGTACCAGACATCCTGCACGCGCGTGAGAATGTTGCAATCGGCATTCAGCGCCCGCGCATGCCCGCTGACCGCTCCGATTCCCGGGTGCGCCTGGAATGCCAGCATGCAGCGCTCTATCGCATCGGGCTCAACGACGCAGTCAGAGTCGGTGAATACAAAGAAGTCACCGGTCGCCTGCTCAGCGGCGAATGTGAGTGCGCGCTTCTTGCCTACGTTTGCGTCGAGCAGCATTACACGTATCGGCAACTCTTCGCCGAGTCTCGTAAGCAGGTCGCGCGTTCCGTCGGACGAAAAGTCGTCGACCACGATGACTTCGACGTTGCCGTACGACTGCATCAGCAGTGAACGCAGGCAGCGCTCGATGATTTTCACGTCGTCGCGCACGGCTACCAGGCAGCTGACCAGCGGATGCGAGAACAGTTCGACCGCGTCGTCCGACGGATCGCGGTAATTGCTGAAGGCGATGTACATGATGACGATGGTCGAGCCGAGCACGCCGATGCCGTAGATGTTGACCAGTAACTGGGTACCGAGTTCGGCGGCCTTGACGGCGAGAATCACCGTCAGTGGCAGCAGTGCGAGCACTGTCAATGCTCGACGGATCGCCTGCTCGAGCGATCGCCGAACGACCACCTCTTCGGCGGACGGCGGGCCCGGTGCGGCGAACGTCTCAACTGCCATAACTGCATTCCCCCTTGGCGGCGTGCTCGTCGACCTTGACCTGCTCCCCCGCGCTTGCCATGCCGGAAATCGACACCGATGCCGTGGTGTCGGCGGCACACACCGTTGCCTGTGCATCGCTTCCGACGACCTTGCCGCTGATTGTCGCGGGCTGCGCGGCGTCGTCACCGGTCGCGATCAGCGTCACGAAGTATGTCGTGCTCGCGTTCTGCGCGTACCCGATGACGTGGTTCTTCTGCACCTTGCCGTACTGGTCTGAATACCAGCCCTGCATGGGATTGGTATTCCCGTAGTAGGTCTTCACCCTTACTGACGGCGTCTTCGCCTGCACGATCTGCATGGCCGGCACATCGTGGGCGGTGCTCACGTGCGCGGTTGTTCCATCGATCGTGAGCCCGGCTCCGGGGAAGACGTGCCACAACTGTTGGTAGTCGTGCGACGCGGTAGAAGTCAACGAGTCGATCACGAGCACCAGATTGCGTCCAAGCATGACGACCGAACGCTTTTGCGTGACGCCCTTAGTCAACGCGGCGCTAGCTGACGCGTACTGCCAGCCGCTTCCCGACGTGACTAGTCCTGCGCTCACCGGCCCAGCCCCCTGGTTAGCGCCGTCGATCATTACTGTGTTGTGAGCCGACGTCCCGTGGAAATAGTCGAAAGTGGTTCCGGGCGCGTAGGTGTCGAGCCCTGAATCGGGCAACACCACGGTGCCACCGGAGTAGTAGGCGAAGGCCAGCGCGTCGAGATGGGCGTGGTCGGTGCTCGGTTTACCCGCGTTCATCACTAACTGCGACGAGTCGGCGTACGGCACGCCGTTCTGCGGCCGCGAACGCAACACGATTTGGCCTGAGGTCGAAAACAGAACAGCAGGGTCGGACGGCGGCGACCCTGCCGCACCTCCGCTCGCGACGTACTGAAAATGCGGGTCAGTCTTCGCTATACCGGCGTAGAGGCTAGCGAACCCGGCCGGCTTCAGGCGGACCGACGAGCCGATCAGCGGCACCTGACCGTTGGGCCAGACGATATCGGTGGCGTAGGGAACCATGCGCTGCACCTGCTGCGTAAATGCAGCGGGCAACGCAACGCCATTGGCCGTCGCCCAGTTCTCGACCTGAAGCGCGAAGTCGAAGACATAGAAATGGTAGAAGGGTGAGCGCTCGATCTCGACGCCATCGGCGCCGACCGTGGTCTGCATGAGTTCGGTCAGGCGCGACGTCGCAAGTGGCTGCCAGGTCGCAGATTCGGGAAACGCCGGGAAGTTCGCTGCGACCAGCAGCAGGGCTGACGCCTCGGTGAAGCCGTGGTTATAACCGGCGTCGAAGTTGACGGGGTCGGCCAAGAAGTCGCCGAGCTTCTCGATGCTCTTCGACATTGCCGCGTCGAGATCAGGCGGCAGCACGTTTGACCTGCGAAGCTTGACGTAGTCGTCGACGAGCACCATCGCGCGAAACGCAGCCCCGTGCTTGTAGTCGAGACGAGTGCGGTCGCGTGGCGGATTCGTCGCGTCGTAAGCGGTGAAGCTGCGCAAGACGGAGATCAGCTTGTCGAGGTACTTCTGTTGGTGCGTGGTGTAGTAGGCCCACAACAGATTCGACGTCGGCCGCAAACTGTAGAACTGGAATCGCCAGTAGTTGTCGTGGTACGGATCTTCTTTCCAGGTCAGGGCCGCGGGAAGCGTCGCCGGTTTGTAGCGCGAGATATCCCAGACGTTGTTGAGCAGGTCATTCGCGGCTTCCAAGGTCCCCTGATTGACCAGGTCGTACATGCTTTCCCGGCCATTGGGCAAGGTCATCGGACTTGCCGAACTGGCGGCAGTGGCCAACGGCGGAAGCGGCACGTGGCGCGACTGCGCGCTCTGCGTTCCGCGGATCGCGCAGCCGGCTGTCAGCACGCCGACGACGAGCAACACGACGACGCGATGCGATTGCATGCGCCAAGGATTCTCAGTGAGATCCATGGATCAGACGAATGCGCGGTCGGGGAGACCGTCGAGCCGATAGGTCGCGTCAAGCACGAGCGGCACGTGCTCAAGCCAGCCGAAGTCGAGTCCCGGGTGCACTGTGTGCACGACGGCTGCATCGATTCGACCCATCGTTCGCGGATCGCCGCTGATCAATCGGCGTCCGTCGCCGATGTCGAGTTCAGCCGCGACCGGATCCCACAACATCACTTCGGCACCGAGACCGATCAGATCCTGCGTCAATGCAATTGCAGGAGATTCTCGGGTGTCGCGAATGCCGCGCTTGTACGACGCGCCTACAAGGAGCACCCGAGCTCCGGCGATCGGCTGCCCGCGGTCGGCCAGTAATTCACGCAACCGCGCCGCGACGACGCGCGGCCTCGAACTGATCGTGGTCATCGCGCGTTCGACGAGGGGCATCTCGACTCGTTGCGCACGAAGCTGCCAAAGCAGGTAATGCGGGTCGCAAGGTATGCAGTGACCGCCGACACCGGGTCCGGGATAGAACGGCATGAACCCGTATGGCTTCGTCGCTGCGGCGTCGATCACTTCGACGATGGAAAGGTCGAGCGCGGCGGCCGCCTGGCTCATTTCGAGAGCGAAAGCGATATTGACGGCGCGGAAGGTGTTCTCGTAGAGCTTCGTCATCTCGGCAGCTTCGGCGGAACTCACCACGTGCAATCTCGGTGCAACATCGTGAAGGACGGCGACGGCACGAGCCGAGCTTTCCGGATCGACGCCGCCGACGACACGCGGTACGGCGTGCTGCGGATAGCTCGTATTGCCGGGGTCGATCCGTTCGGGGCTGAAGGCCACGAACACGTCACTCCCGACGTTGAATCCACGCTGCCGCAACGGCTTCACGAGCAAGTCGGACGTCGTCCCCACGTATGTGGTGGAGGTGAGGATTATCAGCTGTCCGCGACGTGCATGCGCGACGACGAGTTCGCACGCACCGTGCAACATTGTGAGATCAGGAACGGCGTGCTCGTCGATCGGAGTCGGCACACAGACAATCACCGCATCGGCTTGGATGAGCGACGCGGGGTCGGAGCTGAGCGCCAGCGCGCCTGATTGCACCGCATTGCCGATGTCGTCGAGATCTTCAGGCGCGACGTCGACGTCGCCCAGCCTGATCGCGTCGAGTCGGCGCCGGCTGGCGTCTACCCCGAGCACCCGGCGTCCACTCGTTGCCAACGAGATCGCCGTAGGCAACCCGACATAGCCGAGACCGAGGACGCAGGCGTCGTACCGGGTGGCACGGCGGCTGGGGTCGGTGTGGCTGGAGTTGTCGGTGAGGTCAATGACCGCGTCGCCATCGACTCCGACGGCGCCCTCGATCACCGGTTCGATAACAGGGTCGCCCGGGGGTGAACCCGACAGAGTGGCTGAGGTCGGTAGTGGCTGGCCGTTTCGGTGCGCAAATGTAGTCACCGGAGTGCTCCCCTAACTCGGGCAGTCGCCAACGACGAATGGCGTCGCCGAGCGACTCGGTGTGAACATCTGCCCTAGTGGCGACCCCCCACAACTCGGGCGCAAAGCAGCAATACATCGAGCATGCCACGAAAGCCTTGGAACGTGCAAAGGTTGTTTTTCGTACTTCTCGGGCCTAGTGGCCGCGGATCCTACGCTCACACGAATGGGTGAACAAGGTTCTAGATCGATATCCGACATATAAGACATGGATAATGCAGAGTGGATCTTCCCGGCGTCATCACAAAGCACCGATCGAGGGCAGCGATTGCTTCGCTCGGCGAAACTTCCGGTCACGCTCGGGATCACGTTCTGCATGCTGGCAGGCACCGCCGGAAGTGCGGCGGCGTTGACCGACTCACGTAGCGTCGTACACATGACCGGGTCCGCTAACCCGTCGCCGAGCCGTGCAACGGCAGGTTCGGCTCGGGTCTCAACGACCGTGAAAGTGGTGGCGGTCAGCGCGGCAGCCGCCGCTGCGGCAACTGCGGCCATCGTCACGAATTCGTCGCACCAGACTCTGTCGACAGCTCACAAGCCACGGGTCGGTGCGTCGTCCGCGATCAAAGCATTACCACCCGCCAAGACATCGAGTTCTGCGGCATCGTCGTCGAGTCATGCGGCCGCCGTTTCGCAGACGCCGCGGGTGTTTTTGGTCGACGCACACCACCTCGCGGCGCAGAAAGCTGCCTATGCCGCAGGCGATCCGCAGGCAGCGTCTGCTGTGCGATCGCTGATAAAGCGGGCAAACAAAGATCTGGCTATCGCGCCGGTTTCGGTCACGGCCAAAACGCAAATTCCGCCGAGTGGCGACAAGCACGACTACATGAGTCTTTCGATTTACGCGTGGCCGAACCCGAACACCGCAAATGGCCTGCCATATATCATCAAAGACGGTGACAAGAATCCCTCGACCGCCTCGATCCAAGACAAGGCGAACCTTACGACGGTGATGAACGCCGCGCAGGAACTCGGCTACGCGTATTACTTCACCGGCAACCAGACCTACGCCGCGAAGGCAAGCACGATATTGCAGACCTGGTTCATCAACCCCGCGACGAAAATGAATCCCAACTTGAATTACGCCCAAGCGGTTCCGGGCAAGACGGACGGTGGATCTGGCGGCATTATCGACACCGCCGACCTGCCTAAGGTCGTCGACGCCGTAGGGCTGCTGGCGGGTGCGAAGTCGTGGAGCACGACCGATACCGACCAGATGAAGACGTGGTTCGCGTCGTACCTTACCTGGCTGCGCACGAGTGCCCCCGGAAAGGCCGAGGGCGCGACGATCAACAATCACCTGACTTGGTATGACGCCCAACTAGTCTCCTACGCGTTGTTCACCGGCCAGACTGCGTTCGCGAGCAGTGTTGCGAAGAGCGCCGAGACCGCGGTCATTGCGAAGCAGATCAAGCCGGATGGCACGCAGCCTGCGGAATTGGCGCGCGCGACATCGTGGTCGTACAGCACCTACAACGTCGAAGCCCTTGTGCGCCTCTCGCAGCTGGCGAGCAACGCGCACGTCGATCTGTGGCATTACAGAGCGCCCAACGGCGCGAGTATCAAGGCCGCGATCGACTACGTCGACAGCTACGTCACCAACCTCAGTAGCTGGCCCTACCGGCAGACGAGCAAGGCTGACCTGCACTACCTGCCGTTGGCACTGTCGGCGGCCGCCGACGCCTACCACAGCGGCAGCTACCAAACGCTTGCCAATACTGCGATTGCAGCGTCATCGACCCTTTACCCCGCAGCGAGCCTGGTGTTCGGCCCTACCAACTAACCGCGCCCGGTTCTGTTGACGCGTGGAAGTTGGGCCCGGGCAGCAACGAGGTGAGCCGACAGGCGCATTCCAACGTCATCGAGGTATGCCCGGGCCTGGCCGGTGTTGCCGATGCCGCGTACGCGCTGCTTGATCGCCTCACGGTTCTCGGGGTTCAGTCGCACATCATGGATCGCGGC
>Ga0068855_100007370_pt1 | contig 13320 bp, 16 predicted proteins | sample KBSCornC52_FD_66592 | JGI IMG/M metagenome (GOLD analysis project Ga0068855, IMG submission 66592) | Corn rhizosphere microbial communities from Kellogg Biological Station, Michigan, USA - KBS Corn C5-2 | ecosystem: Host-associated > Plants > Roots > Rhizosphere > Soil ... | reverse complement strand
CGGAGGAGAATTTACTGCAGCGCCCGGACTGACCCGTTTCGGTGTCTCTTTGCGATGCCAATGATTTCATCCTTTCTCGCGATAGCCTCCGCCCGCCCAATGTTGAGCCATCACTAAAACCTAAAGTGCTGGTCTAACAATTCTTCGCATTCTTCCAGAGCACCTCTGCATGGTTTGGATTGAGCGCGCATCCACAAATGCCTTTCGCTTATGGCGTTGAGCTCACGCCAGCTGTACGGCAGTTCCAGGTGTTGAGCTTCTTGAGGAGACCAGCGCACATTTCAACTATTCATGCCCTCTGGTCTGAGCTGATCTTCCAGCTGATCGGACATTTGGTGCCGTTCTAATCCATTCGTCTATCTCTGTTGCGACCGCGAAGACTGCGGCTCTTGATTTGCCTGCCGGACGATGCATTGGGAGTCCTAGGTCTTTTTCCCACCTTTGGACGGTTCTCACGCCCCGTCCCATATATTGCGCAACTTCATTCCATGAATTAAGAACATCCTGGTCATGGCCGTTTCTCTCTGACATCGACCACGGCAGTTTGGGCATTGGCTGATCTTGCTCTGCTAAGAGTCGCTGAACACTCTCCAACAAAGTGCGAGGATCTCCTCCCTTGACAAGATAGAGGTCTACCAGCTTACCCACGTCATTAGGCGGGACCGGGTGGCCTGACAGCATGAGGAGGGGCACATGAGGCTTAGATCTTCGCATAACTTTAGCAAGCTGTGCACCGTTCAGACCCGGCATAGAAAAGTCGAGTAGAACCAGACGAACTGGCATTGAATCAAACGCAGCTAGTCCAGCGTTGGCACTATGGCAGGCCAAGACGTTATACCCGGCGCGCTCCAATAAGAGCTTACGCAATTCCAAATTGCTAACTTCGTCGTCAATGCACAGAATCAGATCCCTTGCAGATGTTGAGGGCCTCATGGCGGCACTTGTCGATGTGAAGACCCTATTCTGAATGTGATCTGATTTAAACATAAATTCAACTCCTTGAAATCAACTTACGATGAGCATCTAGGCAACTTAAGATCTAACAGGTAGACAGAGTACACTCCGTCATTACGGAAACAATTTGCAGCAAAAGTAAACCAGAAATTTAACTCTGCACTAGGGCTGAAAATCCTCTCGATGTACTCCGTAGCATTCGCATGCTGCATCTTGCAGACCTCTATGGTTCAGAATGGTTATGTGACCATACCGGTATCTCACCAGGCCCTTACTTTGAAACGCTCCGCTTCTACAGTAACAGTGGCCCTGCGACTGCCGAGCATCTGAGCGATGGTCTCGTGGGTCATTCTGAATTCATCACCGACCCTATCGCTTGTCATGAGAAGTAACAATGCGAGCCGCTCGCCTATGCAGTGAAGGCGATTACAGGCGGCCACTTGCATTAAATGCCCAAGGTGGGAGAGCACATAACGGTGTAATAGCGATTGCAATTTCCCCGGTTTCCTAAAAGCTTCGCGAAAGAGTGCAATGTCAGTTCTCATTGCATTACCCGCAACTTGCACTACTGTGCTGGCCACCGGCAACTGATCACATTCCAAGATCAGGGGCACGCCCACAAAGCCTTCCCGGCCAATTACATGGTCGCTGACCGTCATGCCGTTTCTCATTGATGTGAGAACACAGGCCATCCCTCCCGTGATGAAGTAGGCATGCTTTATCGGGATGCCGGGAGCGGACAATATCTGGCCGAAGCTTAGCGGAACAGATATTAAGCGACGAAAAAAGAAAGAGTACTCATCATCGTCTACGAGCTCCGCGAGAATCCGGTTGCCGAGCGAAACCATGTGTACCAGCCCCTCCAGAAAGAGCAAGAGCTGGAACACAGAGAGCCGACAGCACCAGAAAAGAAAACAGGGACTAGCCAGTTAACTCGTCACTGTCGGAACATACCGCAACACGATATATCTTTGACTGAACTGGGTACCTTTTGACATCCGGTTACCGTTCGGTCCCAAACAATCATTTGTGAAAGCCAAGCCCGAAACCAGAGTCCCCCTTAGACAAAACACATCTTCGGGTTCGATATCGTTGCAACTGGTTTTAAAGCACGTAGAACTCGGCTGGCACACGAACATGTTTCGTGATAACAGCTGCTCTGTTGAAAGCCCGCGCTCTAACGGCGGAAAGAGAGCCCTTCCGCTTCTGCTTTCTGATATTTGCGATCGGCGTTCTGGTTATGCTTTATACACCTGGAAACACGCGAGGAGATTAAAAACCTTCTTATTTAACTAAGAATAACAGCACGGAAGATATAGTTTGTACCGTGAAAGACATTCAAATCTAAAACCGACATCCTTTGGCTCTCAATGAATGATGCCGCGCGTACCCAACTGAATGTTTTAAAGAGTGCGATTTCGAGCGATAAAAGGGCCATTCAAGCGGCGGGCGGATTTATTCCGGCGCTACTTTAGCCATTTGCAATAGAAAATATGCAGAGCATCCCCGCGGCCATATGTAACGTCTTAATTGTTTGCAATCACAACCTGCATGTCCGCAGCGATCACTACAGTAATCGGCCTGAGTGAGTATTGTCACCTTCCAGCCCCGCAACGTCTTACGTAAGCTCTAGATCAGCGCAGATTAAGCATATTTGGCCCAAGAGGTCAACCCAAAGACATTTAAATCCTGGCCCGGACTGGAGCCAATTTTGGACAAACAAAAGCTTTTCGTAGAACTGAACAAAATTCTAGACGATCTGGAAACGCTTCGCGAGTCAGCATTCAAAATTCAGCGCAGGATTGAGAAGCTGCAAGAAGGACTTGAAGGACGCCGATCCAAACCGAAACGTTCAAGTACAACGCGCCGGGTTTCAGCCGCAACGAGAGAGCTGCCTTAATTCAAAAGTGCCAGTGAGCCTAAATTACACCCGTTCTTTGCGGCTGCGCATCATCAATGCAAGGCATCCTAGTATGAGTCAACGCGTTGGTTTCTTCATTTCAACAGAAATAGATGAGGAGAGATCATGGCCACCACTCGAATTCCGATTCGTTTTGAGGATCTAGGGCGCAGATGGGGATGGTTCCTGGTCCTGGGAGTCGTGCTCATCGTGCTCGGAATCATTGCGCTGGTGTTCACGCCGGCGGCAACTCTTGCCAGTGTCTTGATCCTTGGATGGCTGATGTTTTTCAGCGGCATTGTTGAAGCTGTGCGCGCATTCCATGCGCGCGGCTGGGGTGGCGTACTTCTTCATGTCGCTGGCGCCGCACTCGGCATTCTGGTCGGGCTGCTCATAGTGACGGATCCGCTGGCCGGAGCTCTCGCCTTCACCCTTCTGTTTGCCACATTCTTTACGGTGATTGGGCTGTTTCGGCTGATTGCCGCCATTTGGCTTCAATATCGCAGTTGGGGATGGGCTGTGTTGGATGGCGTGGTGACGCTGGTTCTTGGTGTGCTGCTCTGGGCCGGACTACCGTGGTCAGGATTGTGGTTTCTCGGCTTCTCGCTCGGAGTCGCACTGATATTGCGCGGGTGGTCCGATATAGCGTTCGCCCTCGCAGTTCGTTCTGTCGGCCATGTTGTCGCCTTGCGCCCCGCCGCTTGAGAAACTATCCGCAGCATTGCGAGCAAGGTCTCCGCGGCTGGCTAGGGGAATCATTCCCGGAGGAGAGTGCCGCATGACGGCAATTATCAAGCCCGATTTTTTATTGTTCAGGGCCAGCATCTACAACCTTGTGGATGCGCGTACTTGGTTTGGAAGCAATTCGGCCTGGCGTCATGGGCGGGGTTATTCCGGGGGAGGACATCATGGCCGGTTATGAGGAGCTTCCACGCATGCTATTGAACCTGGCTGTTGCGTTCGCACTGGGTGTACCCATTGGATGGGAGCGGGGGGATCCGGCTCGGCCCGGGCTTCGCACCTATCCTCTTCTAGCCATAGGCGCCTGCGCATACCTTGAGATCGCCCAGTTTGCATTCCACAATAACGCCGACGCACAGGCTCGTGTGTTTCAAGGACTGGTGAGCGGGATGGGATTCATCGGCGCGGGCGCGATCATAAAAGGGCGCGTCAAGATCCATGGGCTCGCAACGGCAGTCAGCCTCTGGGTGACCGTCGCAATAGGGATTGCGGCCTCATACCAACTCTTCGCGCTCAGTATAGTGCTTTCGGGCACAACCCTCTTGGTTCTATTGCTGCTCCACCCTAAAAAGCTCCATCCGGAAGAAGCGGACAATGACAATATGGAGCGCGAGGAGTCCGGCTGAGGCGCTCGCCGCGCCCCCTCTCCAGGGCTGAGATGCATGATGCCCTTGGATGTCCCAACCCTTGTCATTTCATGGTCATTGTTTCTACAAGCTGGGCGGACTCTCGAATCGCACCATGTAGTAACCACATCAATTAATCCACATTTTACGCCGCCCGGGATGGGCGCTCTTCCACCCCGAATGTTGCTCGTACGGGGATAGCTTCCGGAGTGGGAACTCCGACGTGCGGCGTTCGCCTGCTCAGGAGCCACGCGATCGCGAAGAGCAGGAGCAGGCCGGCCAGAACGGAAGCCGTGACCATCACCAGAATGTCCGGATCATTGAAGTCTCTGGACGCAATCACCATAGCCCCCGCAACATTTCGCTGTGCCGTTCCGAGCCCGAGCACGGCGCTGCGTTCAAGGCGGCTGAGCAGAAATCCCATGGCAAAAGCTCCTGCGACGAGCAGCACCCCAGCCAGCACCGCACCGCCTTTCACAATGCTGATCAAGTCCTGAACCTTGGCCCCGAAGGTGGAGAGAACCACCACCACGAGCGCGATAGTGGCCAGCTTGCCGCCGATCGGGCCGAGGCGCGCGGCCCAGCCGGGGCGAGCGCTTTCACCAGGAGCCCCAGCACCATGGAAAGGATTAAGGTGGAGAGGAGCGGCAGGCCGATGGCGAAAATACTGGAGGGGACGTAGGAGAGGCCTCGCAGTGAAGGATGGGCCATAGCTAATGGCACGTAGAACGCGAGGAAAAAAACCGTCACTGGTACCAGGAGCAGCAGGAGCGCAGCGCTGAGAGCGAGATCCCTTCTCGCGGCGATCGCCAGCTTTATCAGGAACGGGGCTCCAGCCGACCCTGCGAGCAGAAACAACCCGAGCGCCTCCGGTGGGTCGAGCGGGATCACCCGCTCAATTGCGATGGCGAGCAGTGGAACGAGGACGAAGTTCGCGACCAAGTCAGGGAATACGGCGCGCGATTCTCGCAGCGGGCCGATGATCAGACCAATACGATACGCGAGTCCGACCGACAGTATGCTGCTCACGGCGAAGAGGGTGATCGCGATACTGGCCGCTTGTGCGAGGGCTGCTCTCATCCGATCTGCCCTGGACCGCTCAGTAGTTCTGCAAATGGCGCGTGATCAGTTCCTCATGCGTCCACTCTGCTGATTGGCCGAAATGCAGTTCGATACGTTCAATGCGACCTGTGAAGCGGAACGGGAGCCGCTCGCGGTAGCCGGGGTACACCGGCGATCGCGTGTCCTCTCCAACATCCAGGCTCTCAAATCCGAATCTCCCCGGCACCTGTTTCTCGATTCTCCCCTGACCCACCAAGTGACCGTTGTAGAACAGGCGCACGAGCGCAGGTCCGCCCGGCGTCTCCGGCGTTTCGCATTGGAATTCCATGCGGAATATCACCCTTCCGCGCGGCAGCGGCGAATCGGCGACCACATCGTAGCGCTCGAGCGTAAACCAGTTGTAGTGATAGCGCAGCCGGTCGCCAAGAACGAAAAGGCTCCAGCCGGCGGTGTCTCCCCCGATACAGACGAGGACCCCTTCTGCGCCCTGCCGCGGGATTTCGGCAATGACGTCAATGGCATGATTAATGTTGATGGTCTTGGGGGCGCTTCCTTCCGGCAGGCTCCCCATCCCTGGAAACAGCGTGATCTGACTGCGGCCGGTAAAAAAGCTCGGGCGCAACGTGCTGTCCATTCGCTCCGCAAACCGGTCGTCGAGCGGGAGCACGTGATATCGTCCCGCTTCCACCAGAAAGCGTTCTTGCAGCTCGCGCAATTTTTCCGGATGGATGGCCGCGAGATCTTCAGACTGGCTGAAGTCTTCCTTGATGTTGTAGAGCTCCCAGCGATCGTCGGCGAAGTCCGTGGTGCCTTTGGTCACCCAGGGCAGTCGTCCGTGGCGGCAACTGGCGATCCAGCCCTCACAATAGAGGGCTCGATTGCCAAGCATCTCGAAATACTGGATCGTGCGTGCGCTGTTCGCGTTCGGCTGATCAAAGGTGTAGGCCATGCTGACGCCCTCGATCGGCCTCTGGGCAACACCGTCCACCATTGTCGGCTCAGCGATACCGACTACTTCGAGAATTGTCGGTAGCACGTCAATAACGTGATGGAACTGGAAGCGTGTGGAACCGGCATCGGAAATACAAGCAGGCCAACTGAGGATCATCGCGTTTCGGGTTGCGCCGAAGTGGGATGCAATCTGCTTGACCCATTGGAAGGGTGTATCGCCGGCCCACGCCCAACCCACGGCGAAGTGCGGGCTGGTTCCGGGCACGCCAAGCTCATTTATGCGCCTGAGGCTTGCTTCAATGGGCGGGTCGATTCCCTGCATCGCGGCAAGTTCGCTGATGGTGCCGCGAATGGATCCCTCAGCGCTCGACCCATTGTCACCAAGAATGTAGATAACGAGTGTGTTCTCCAGTTCGCTTATTTCATCGAGCGATTGCAGCAGGCGGCCCACTTCGTAGTCGGTATGCTCGAGAAAGTCGGAAAAGTTTTCCACCTGTCTCTCAAATAGCTGCCGTTCCTCGGCACCAAAGTCTTCCCAGGAGGGAATCTCTGCCGGACGAGCCGTCAGCCGCGTTCTGGGAGCCACGACTCCCATCTCGAGCTGCCGCTTGAGGACCACTTCGCGATAGCGTTCCCAACCCATGTCAAAACGGCTGGCGTTGCGTCCCCGCCAACTCAGCGGAGGTTGGTGAGGGCCGTGCGCCGCTCCCGGAGCGAAGTGCACGAAGAATGGACGATCGGGCGCAATGGATTTTTGCGTTCTCATCCAGGCGATGCAATCATCTGCGAGGTCTGTTGTGAGGTGATAACCTTTTTCCGGGCTGGTTGGCGCTTCCACAGCGACGGTGTTCCGAAATAAAGCTGGATAGAATTGGTCCGTTTCTCCTCCCATGAATCCGTAGAAATAGTCGAATCCTAAGCCGGTGGGCCAGTTGGTGAATGGCCCGGCGGGACTGGTCTGGCCGTCTGGTGTGTTATGGTTCTTGCCCCACCACCCGGTGGCGTATCCGTTGTGTGACAGTATCTTGGCTACAGTGGCGCAACTTCTCGGGAGGATTCCGCTGTAGCCGGGAAACCCTGTGGCCATCTCCTGAACTACTCCGGTTGATACTGAATGATGATTGCGACCGGTAAGCAGCGCGGCGCGTGTAGGTGCGCAAAGTCCCGTCGTATGGAATTGACAGTACGTTAAACCCTGGTGTGCGAGCTTCTCAGCTGCCGGCATTCGGACGAGACCGCCGCAGGCGCTTGGCCATCCGTAGCCCACGTCATCAAGCAGCACGACCACAACGTTGGGCGCGTGAGGCGGGGCCTTATCCACCGGCGGGAAGTCAGGTTTCGAATCATGGTAAGTCATTCCGATTTTTACATTCGGAAAGCGGTGCTCTGGTTTCGGGTAAACCTCGCGCTTGATTTTCTTCGGCTTTTCATCCATGGCTCACCTCGTCAGCAGGCCGTTGCCCATTTGAGCCCTTCCGCAAGCCCTGGCCACCGTTGGTCGTTCTGGCTTCAAATTGGCCTTAGAATCCGTTCACGCTGCCAGATTAATGAGAGCTAATCCGCTCTCCTCATCGTGTGTGCGGCGTAGATAAACCGGCATTTCGGATACGATCATTTCCAGTGTCGGCCAGACTTTTCCTCTCATGAAATGGCCGCCGTAGGCCGCTCCGTCGCATTTGCTGACAACCACATGCGCATGCAGCATTGGCTTGCCATCCTTTTGCACGATGTTGCCGCTAAACGACAATACCTCGACCTGTTCCTCAATTTGAATGGGCTTGTAGGTCTTTTCATGACGGTCAAAAAAGCCAAGGCTGACCTCGCTGAAGGCGCCAATTGCAGTAATATGTGCATCCGTAAACCGACTGGCCTTTGCGAACTCTAAAATCTGCTCGTTTACCTCGTCGCCTTTGTCGAATACTACTGCAAAAGTCCTCAATCCGTTTTGAGCGTGAAGCAATTTCGATTTCACTTATGACTCCGGTCTTTAATAATCAAGATCGATGCAACTACGGTCTCAGGAGTTTGCCTTTGACGTCTCGCGACGTGGTTCTAGTCGACGGCAAAGGCAACACGGATTCATCTTCGGTTCTCACCGGATACCACACTTTCTCGCAGCGACAAAGACAAAAGTTCGTGTCGCATCTCACGCGGAGACATTTGCGATTGTGATGAGTGATCGAGTTATGGATCTGCTGATGGTGCGTTGTGCTGGCAAGAGTGAAGGCTGGGTCTTCCCTGCTGACTCTGATTCTGGCCATATAACCACGATCGACAAGCAATTCCGGAAAGCACGCGCTCAGGCTGGCTTACCGGCTGGGCTGAAGCTTTACTGTGCTCGTCACGATTACGGAACGCAGATGCTTCAACAAACCGGCAACCTTGCTTTGGTGATGCGCGCCATGGGGCAAACCAGCACCAAAGCAGCAATGCAATACCAACATCCCGACCTGGAACACATCAGGAGGGCACTGAACGTGACGCGCGCCAAGACTGAACAGGAAAATCGGATCAACTGAAAAACTGCGTCACATTTCACGGCACAGTAACTAAACAATAAACTCGGTAAGTTATCTGTTTTGCAGCGGGTTAGGCGATTTTAGAACAGCTCAACCATTTGCCTTACAAGCAGGAGGTCCACGGTTCGAGTCCGTGATCGCCCACCATTCAAGTCAGGGATTCACACCGATCTGTCCGTTCTGGAGACATGGGTAACAGAACGTTCCGGAGACATAGGTTACATTTTTTGCCCGAAGGGGTTCTCAAGGGGCTGCAAGGTTTTCTCCTCCAGATCAATGAGGCGGCGTTATCAGAAATGAGGCAAGAGGCAGGGCGAGATAAACAGCTCTCCGGACAACGCGGCATGGATCGCAGGAATCAGGTCATTTGCCAGATGCGATTTCACCACGTAGGCTGATCCGCCTGAAGCCAGCGCGGCGTTCACAAAATCCGACTCCTGATGGACGGTAAGAAAGACAATGGGCAAATGGCTCCCTCCGATGCGCAAGAGCCGAGCCACTTCCAGACCGCCGATTTTTCCCATGGAAATGTCCAGGATGACCAAGTCGGGTTGGTGTTCCTGGTAGGTACGCAGAACGGATTCCCCATCTGCGACGGCGGCTACAATGTGGAAGTCTTTTGCGAGAAAGTCAGACACATGATTCAGAACGGCGGTATTGTCATCGGCCAGAAGCACGCGCGGTTTTTCAGTGACGGTTTCAGTGAGTCTGGAACCTTGCTCCGTACCCGGTCTTTGGTGAGGAGACATCATCTTTAAGCATAATCCGGCCAAACCTGTTGCCTACTGTTAGAACTGTCAGTCCCCCCTCTCGCGACAAAACAATAGCGCGATAACCAGCGAAACGCTCTGTAAACTGCCCCGTCATGATCTCGTAGTCCTGATTCATGAAATCCATTGGCCAGGGATTTGAAGCTACTCCTTGGAGTAATCACCCTCATTTTGTTGGTCGCCGCTGCAAGACAGGACCCGCCGGAGAGCGGGGTTCAGGCTGGATGTTGGAGAAATTAAGCTGTGAACAGGTCGCCAGCACTGTCAATGCGAGTGGGAGATGGAAGTTGACAGGAACTTCTTGCCGGAAAGCACGGCATTCAGGGCAGGTAGAAGGTCACTGGTCATATGCGATTTCAGCACATATCCGGATGCGCCGGCCGCCATCGCCGCGCTGACAAAGTCCTGCTCATTGTGGATGGTGAGAAACACGATTGGGCCGGAGTAGCCCTGTTCCCCCAGGGTGCGAGCAAGGTCAAGACCGGAAATTGGAGGCATCGAAATATCCGAGACCACAATATCTGGTTTCAATGTGCTCCATGCATTCAACAAGGAGTAGCCGTCTTCAAAGGACGCGATCACGTTAAAGTCTTGCACTAAAAGAGTTCGAGCGCGTTCCATGAACTCAGGATTATCATCGACCAGAATCACTCTTGGTACCGGCATAACTGCTCCCCGTGAGCGGAATCACCAATGAGCTGTTGAAAGCCCTGAACCGAATCCATACTTTCAGACGCCTGCAATTGGTATTCATTTAATTGCGCCAAAATTCTGTATCACGTCATGCACTTTCTTTTTGAGCGCCGAAGCCGTTCGCTTGGGGGATTTTTGGGCCGGCTATCGCTATGCCGTTATGCTGAGACGAGGTGATGTCTCATCGCAAACTGTACGAGTTCGGCATTTGTCCTAAGCTTCAGCTGCTCCATCATACGATACTTATGAAAAGCTACGGTCCGGGTTGCGACGTTCAGTATGGCGCCAACTTCTTTCATGGATTTTCCTTCCGCCAGAAGCTGAAGCACTTCACGCTGGCGCTCCGTCAGGCGTTCTGATTCAGAAATGCACTCATCGCCCTGGCGGACCAGGAAGCCGACAGAATCTTTTGAGATCGTAGGAGAGAGGTACGTGCCTCCGCGCAGCACAGCGCGAACAGCCACCAGGAGTTCCGATGCCGCGCAGGTTTTTAGCACATAGCCGGACGCCTTGTGACGGAACGCTTCAGCCGCCAGCTCGATATCCGGATTCATGGTGAGATAAATGATCTTAATGGACGGCATTGCTTCCTTGATCTGCCGTCCAGCATCGAGCCCGTTCAGGATGGGCATACCAATATCCGCCAGGATGACGTTGGGCTTGAGTTCGGCGGCGGTCTGGACCAGCGTGCGCCCGTCGCAGACGGTCCCCACCACGTCATATTCCGGTTCCAGCAGTTTCTTGCAGGCTTCGGCTACGAGGATATGGTCATCGGCGATAAGAATCTTTGGCTTTACCATGGTTACTCCTTGTTTATCCAGCCACTCCAACGGCTTTCGACTTTGCGTTTCCCAAATCGCTGCTGTCACTTTTTAAAGGGATGATTGCGGTGATAATGGTTCCAACTCCTGGGGCAGAGCGGACAGAAAATGTTCCATTTACCAGCCTCAACCGTTCCCGCATGCTGATGAGGCCAAGGCCCGGTTCCTGTCGCATGCCCACTTTTTCCGCGTCAAATCCAACCCCATCGTCAGAAACGTTCATGCGGAGCGTCCCGCTGTCCCAGAGCAGTTCCACTTTGGCGTGCTTTGCCGCGCTGTGCTTGGCGGTATTGTTGAGGCACTCCTGCGCCATCCGGAATAGACCCAGACTTACTTCACGCGACATGTTGGGCGGCACCGTTTCGATGACGCAGTCAGTTGGGATATGGTGTTGCTCCGCGAACTCCTGGCACAAGCGGCGCAAGGCCGCAGGCAGTCCCAGGTAATCGAGCCGGGAGGAGTGCAGTTGATGCGAGAGTCTCTGCACGTCTCCCGAGATGCGGTTGGTTTTCTCAAAAAGTTGCGTCAGGCCCTGCTGCGCTTCTCCGGCCAACTGCGGCAGCTGCTGCTGCAATTGTTGAATGTCAATGGCCAGCAGGCCAAGCTTCTGGTTGATATCGTCATGCAACTCACGCGCGATTCTGGCGCGCTCATCTTCCTGTGCGCGGATCAGCCGGCCGCTGATTTCCGCGCGCGCCGCCTCCGTTTCCTTCTGCACGGTAATATCGTCGGCGCAACCAATGAATCCGGAGAAAGCCCCGTCTGCCCGGAACCTTGGCACGCCGCGGTCCACCACCCAGCGGTACTGGCCGTCAAAGCGGCGCAACCGGTATTCAATGGTGAACCCTTCCCTGGCATCAAACGCCCTTGTGTAAACCTCAAGACAATGCTGCCGGTCTTCCGGATGCACGCCGCGCAGCCAGCCTTCGCCGATTTCGTCCTCCAGTCTGCTTCCAGTGAATTCCAGCCAGCCCCGATTGAAGTACGAGCAAAGCTTGTCTTTTCCGGACATCCACATCAGAATGGGCGCCGAATCGGACATGAGGCGGAAGCGGCTTTCACTTTCCTTGAGGTCCAATTCCGCAAGTTTGCGCTGGGTCACGTCTGTATGGCTGGCCACCACCCCGGGTTGTTGACCAATCAAAGGAACCACCGTCATATGGAACCACTGGTTGCCGGATGGATATTCCATTTCAAACTGGCCGATGGCCTTGGAGCAGATTTCTTGCGTGCCTTGGAGCGCCAGCAGCGCATGTTTAGAACCATTTGCCGCGGACTCCCTGCAAACGTCAAAGTAGTTGAGGCCGGGTCGCAACGCGCCGCAGCCAAAGCCGACGCTCTTTGCGCATACAGAGGCTGTGGGATTTACGTTGCTGATGTTGCCCTCCAGGTCAAGCACCGCAACGAACGAAGGCAGTGATGCCAGGACGGCGGTTTTGAGCTGTTCCGACTGCTCCAGAGCTGCCTGAGCGTGGGCTCGCTCAAGGCTGATGGCCACAATGTTGGCAATCCTTTGTAATTCCGCTAATAGGCTGGCGCCCCACTCCCGCTCTTTTGAACACGAGAAGAATAGCGCGCCAGTTACCCTGCCCTCGGCTTTCAGTGGCACTCCGGCAAAAGAGTGCAGTCCAGCCTGGGTGAACGCCGGCATTACGCCGGGAGCTTCACGATGCAACTGGGCACGCGTACGAATGGCAACCGATTGGCCGCGAAGTAACTGATCGCTTGCCCACTGGAAATCTTCCTGCTTCAGCCGTGCCATTCGCAACCGGCTGCCTCGTATGCAACGATAATGCAGTAGGCGGAAATGGCCTTTGTCCTCCAGGAACTCGAACAGGCTGATGCAGTCAATGCCGAAGAAATCAATAAACTGCTTGAAACCACGGTCTATGGCGGCGTTTGACATCGCCGGAAGATGAAGCAAGGTTGCCGCCAGCCCAATTTCCAGATTCTCCACAGCGCGCATGCGCGCCAGTTTGCGTTCCGCGCCACGGCGCTGGATACTGATTTTAAGGAGCGAAGCAATTAACGTCCCTTCCAGGAATACCGCTATTCCCAGCCCGAAAATCTGCCATTTGTACCGGTTCCACGGGCTGTTTTCCTGGCCGATCACAACGCTATTGGGCGGCAGTTCGATGATGCCCCAGCGGCCCATTTGCGACGCATCGAAGACATAATGCTGGAATTCGGCAGCCGTAACCGGCATGGACTCGGGCTTTTCGCCCTGCAACAAGCGCAATGATATTTTCCCCACCGTCTGCCCGACTTCGCGCATGTCAATAA
>Ga0068855_100007367_pt1 | contig 13322 bp, 9 predicted proteins | sample KBSCornC52_FD_66592 | JGI IMG/M metagenome (GOLD analysis project Ga0068855, IMG submission 66592) | Corn rhizosphere microbial communities from Kellogg Biological Station, Michigan, USA - KBS Corn C5-2 | ecosystem: Host-associated > Plants > Roots > Rhizosphere > Soil ... | reverse complement strand
GGCCAGGCCGTCTTCGAACACGACCATCGATGCGACGACGTTCGTGCCCTGCAGGTTGGAGATGTCGTAGCACTCGATTCGCAAGGGTGCACGATCGAGTTCGAGCGCCTCCTGGATTTCTTCGAGGGCGCGACCACGCGCCGCAAGGTCGCCGGCTCGCCTCGTCTTGTGCAGCACGAGAGCCTGCGTCGCGTTGCGGCCGACCGTCTCCATCAGCGCCCGCTTGTCGCCACGCTGCGGCACCCGCAGGTCGACCCTGCCGCCCCGGCGGGCGCATAACCATTCGGCCATCGCGACAGCATCGGGCGGCAGTTCGGGCACGAGAACCTCTCGCGGAACCTCGCTAGCCAAGCCGGTTTCGGACGCTCCGACCTCACCGTAGATCTGAATCAGGAAATGCTCGACGAGGTCGGAGGTGGTCAGATCTTCGACCTTCTCGACAACCCAACCACGCTGGCCGCGCACCCGTCCACCGCGGACGAAGAACACTTGGACGGCAGCCTCGAGCGGGTCGTCGGCGAACGCGATGACGTCGGCGTCGGTGTCTTCGGCTAGCACGACAGTCTGCTTCTCCATCGCCCGCCGTAACGCCGCGATGTCGTCGCGCAACCGGGCGGCACGTTCGTACTCCTGCTCGGCTGCCGCCGAGCGCATCTCGCGTTCGAGTCGTTTGAGGTAAGGCCCGCTTTGGCCTGCCATGAAGTCGCAGAATTCGTCGACGATGGCACGATGCTCTTCTTGAGACACCCATCCGACGCATGGCGCGCTGCATTTGCCGATGTGGCCCAGCAAGCACGGGTGACCGGTTCGTTCGGCCCTCCGATATACACCCGCTGAGCAGGTTCGCGCCGGAAAGACCCTCAACAGCAAGTCCAACGTCTCGCGAATCGCCCACGCATGCGCGTAGGGGCCGAAATACTTGACGCCCTTCTTCTTCGGTCCTCGATAGACCATGAGGCGTGGCATGTCTTCGTGGAGCGTCACCGCGAGGTAGGGATAACTCTTGTCGTCGCGGTATTTCACATTGAATCGTGGATCGAACTCCTTGATCCAGTTGTATTCGAGCTGGAGCGCTTCGACCTCGGTCGACACGACGGTCCAGTCGACGCGACAGGCCGTTGTGACCATGCTTTGAGTGCGCGGGTGCAGTGCGTACAGGTCGGCAAAGTAGGAGTTCAATCGCGACCGAAGGCTTTTCGCCTTGCCGACATAGATCACTCGGCCCTGCTCGTCGCGGAAGCGGTAAACCCCGGGCGAGTCAGGGATCGACCCAGGGGTGGGCCGATAGGTTGCCGGGTCCGTCACGTAGTCAACCTAACCGTGCCGCTACCGGGCAGCGGCGGTTCGCGTTCGAGTCGACTGGTCGGCGGCCTGGCTCGCCCGCGCTCGTTGTGCACCGCCCGCCGCCGCGACTGCCTTGCGCCTCGGCTTCGGCTTCGGCTTCACCGCGGCCGCGCCTGGCAGTGGCACGCCCGCCAGCACGTGCCGCAGGAACACACCCGTATGGCTCCCCTCGACGGCCGCAATCTCCTCGGGCGAACCCTCGGCGACGATGACGCCGCCGCCCGAGCCGCCTTCGGGGCCCATGTCGATGACCCAGTCGGCGGTCTTGACGACGTCGAGGTTGTGTTCGATCACCACGACGCTGTTTCCCTTATCTACCAAGGATTGCAGGACGCCGAGCAGCTTGCGCACATCTTCGAAATGCAAGCCGGTCGTGGGTTCGTCAAGAACGTAGACAGTGCGGCCGGTCGAGCGCTTCTGCAGCTCGGAGGCGAGTTTCACTCGCTGGGCTTCGCCGCCGGATAGCGTCGGGGCGGGCTGACCGAGCCGCACGTAGCCAAGACCGACCTCAACCAAGGTCGTGAGGTGCCGGGCGATCGCCGGGATAGCGGCAAAGAACTCGGCGGCCTCTTCGATCGGCATGTCGAGGACTTCGGAGATGTTCTTCCCCTTGTAATGCACGTCGAGAGTCTCACGGTTGTAACGAGCACCGTGGCAGACCTCACAAGGCACGTAGACATCGGGGAGGAAGTTCATCTCGATCTTGATGGTGCCGTCGCCTGCGCAGGCCTCGCAGCGCCCACCTTTGACGTTGAACGAGAATCGGCCCTGCAAATATCCGCGGATCTTCGCCTCTGTGGTCTCGGCGAACAGCTTCCGGATGTTGTCGAACACTCCCGTGTAGGTGGCCGGGTTCGAGCGCGGCGTGCGCCCGATCGGACTCTGGTCAACGTGGATCGCCTTGTCGACCTGATCGAGACCCGTGATGCGGGCATGCCGCCCCGGCACCGTCTTCGCGCCGTACAGCTCTTTTGCGAGCGCTGCGTAGAGGATGTCGTTGACGAGGGTGGACTTACCCGACCCGGAAACGCCCGTGACTGCAACGAAGCAACCAAGCGGGAACGTGACGTCGATGCCACGAAGGTTGTGCTCGCGCGCACCCTTGACGACCAGTTGCCGCTTCGGGTCGATCGGACGCCGGATGGCCGGGACTTCGATTACTCGGCGGCCCGAAAGGTACTGGCCGGTTAAGGAATCCTTGCTAGCAAGCAAATCTGCGACCGAACCCGAAACGACGACCTGGCCACCGTGTTCGCCGGCACCGGGGCCGATGTCGACCACCCAGTCGGCCGTGCGGATCGTGTCTTCGTCGTGCTCGACCACGATCAGCGTGTTGCCGAGGTCACGAAGCCGGATCAACGTTTCGATCAGACGGTGGTTGTCGCGCTGGTGCAAGCCGATGCTCGGTTCGTCGAGGACATAGAGCACCCCGACCAGCCCTGAGCCGATCTGGGTGGCGAGCCTGATGCGTTGCGCTTCGCCACCAGCGAGGGTGCCCGCCGCGCGGTCGAGCGTCAGGTAGTCGAGTCCGACGTCGAGCAAGAAACCTAAGCGGGCGTTGACTTCTTTGAGCACCCGCTCGGCGATTTGCCGCTCGCGCGCGTTCAACTCGATGCCACGCAAGAACGCTGCACATTCGCCGATTGCCAGCCCGGCGACGTCGGCGATCGACTTGTCGCCGATGGTGACCGCGAGCGACACCGGCTTGAGCCGCTTGCCATCGCACTCGGGGCACGGCACCTCACGCATGTAGCCTTCGAACTTCTCGCGGCTGTAGTCGCTTTCGACTTCGCCATGCCTGCGCTCGATGAAGGTGACGACACCCTCGTAGTTCGTGTAATACGAACGCTCGCGACCGTAACGGTTCTTGTAGCGGACGTGCACCTGCTCGTCGTGCCCGAACAAGATGCACTTGCGCACCTTGGCAGGCAGTCGTTCCCAGGGCGTCGACGTCGAAAATCCCATCGTATCGGCGAGTGCTTCGAGCAATCGCACCCAGTAGTCGGACGTGTGACCGCCGCCCCACGGCGAAATCGCACCATCATCGATCGACAGCGTGGGGTCAGGAATCACCAGGTCGGGATCGACTTCGAGCTTGATACCGAGGCCCGTGCACTCGGTGCAGGCACCGAAAGGTGAGTTGAACGAAAACGAGCGGGGTTCGAGTTCTTCGAACGACAGGTCGTCGTAGGTGCAGGCCAAGTGCTCAGAGAACACCCGCTCGCGATGAGGGTCGTCTTCGGGCAGGTCGACGAACTCCAACGTCAGCAGACCAGTTGAGAGCTTCAGCGCGGTCTCGACCGAGTCTGTGAGCCGGCGCTGTGCCGACGCCTTCACCGACAACCGGTCGACCACTACCTCGATCGTGTGCTTCTCCTGCTTTTTCAACTTGGGTGTGTCGGTGAGCGGGTAGACGATGCCGTCGACCCGCACCCGCGCGAAGCCCTTCGTCTGCAGGTCGGCGAACAGGTCGGCGTACTCCCCTTTCCGACCGCGGACGAGCGGCGCGAGCACCTGGAATCGGCTGCCCTCGTCGAATTCGAGAATGCGGTCGACGATCTGCTGCGGGGTCTGCCGCGCGATCGCCCGGCCGCAAATCGGGCAATGCGGGTGGCCGATGCGCGCGTAGAGCAGCCGCAGGTAGTCGTAGACCTCGGTGATCGTGCCGACGGTCGAACGGGGGTTGCGCGAGGTCGATTTCTGGTCGATCGAGACCGCCGGTGAGAGACCCTCAATGAAATCGACGTCGGGCTTGTCCATCTGGCCGAGGAACTGGCGGGCATACGCCGACAGCGACTCGACATAGCGGCGCTGACCCTCGGCGAAGATCGTGTCGAACGCAAGGCTGGATTTGCCCGAGCCCGACAACCCGGTGAACACGATCAGGGCGTCTCGCGGCAGGTCGAGCGAGACGTCCTTGAGGTTGTGCTCACGCGCGCCGCGCACGACGAGACGATCGGCCATGACCGGGTTACCCCATGCCCTTCTGACAATCAGTGATCAACGGTGCCCGGAGACCGCCGGGCGTCGTCCATCGTAAGTGGCGGGGCCGACAGAAACCCCGGCCGCAAAATCGAAGGCGACGTGATCAAGCCGCCGGGTAGGTTTTCCAGCATGAGCGAACCCAGTTTCCGATCTACCCACGACCCTGTTCAACAGTTCGATCCGGCGCCGTCTTCCGCCGAGATCGCCGCCGCGACCGCCCGCTTGCTCGACACCGCGCGAACACTGTCCGACGCCGATGTGCTCGCGCCATCACTGCTTGCTGACTGGACTCGCGGCCACGTGCTCACTCACATCGCGCGTAACGCCGACGGCCTGTCGAACCTACTCGGTGGCGCCACGGCCGGTGAGCAGCGCACCGCATACCCGAGCCCGGAAGCGCGCAACGCCGACATCGAGGCCGGCGCGCGTCGTCCGATCAAAGCGCTGATCGCCGACATCGAGGGCGCCCACGAGCGGTTCGTGGCGGCTGTCGAGGCCGTCCCGCCGACGCAGTGGAGTTTCACGCAGGCGTGGGGCTCGGCAGGCCAGGCCCGTGAGGCGAGTCACCTGCTCGAGGCGCGGTTGCGCGAGGTAGCGATCCACCACATCGACCTCGACGCCGGCTGCTCGGCCGCCGACTGGCCACCCGAGTTCGCGTTGCTCATCCTGCAATCAGCATTGCCCGCGTTCGAGAGTCGGGGACTGCCGGCGTGCACGCTGCACCCGTCCGATGTCGACGCCGTCGTCGACGCGAACGGCGGGTCGGACGTCGAGATCAGCGGCAAGGCGCACGCGTTGGCCACCTGGTTGCTCGGCCGCGACAGCGGTTCGTCGCTGCAGGTCACCGGCGGTGACCTGCCGACTCCCCCAGCCTGGAGCTGAGCGAGAATCAGGCTATGGGTGCTGATCGTTCCTACACGGGCCACGTGAAGGTGGGCGGCCCGGCCGCCGTCCGCGAACTCCCGGGGCTGCGGATCACGAAGATCGCCGTCGGGCCGATGGAAAACAACGCTTACCTGCTGCGGTGCGCAGCCACCGGCGACACTGTCTTGATCGACGCCGCCGCTGAACCTGAGCGGATTCTCGACGAACGTGGGGACGGCCTGCTGATCAGCGTGATCACCACACATCAGCATCCTGACCACTGGCAGGCGCTCGAGTCCGTCGTCGGCGTCACCGGACCCAACGTGATCGCCCATCCCGCCGATGCGGGCGGTCTCCCGATTCCGGTTACCGAACTCGTCGACGACGGCGACACGATCGAGTTCGGTGACTGCCGGCTCACCGTGATCCACCTGCGCGGACACACGCCGGGCAGCATCGCGCTGCTCTACGACGCTGATTCGGCCAACCCGCATTTGTTCACCGGTGACTCGCTTTTCCCAGGCGGGCCCGGGAATACGCACGGCAACATTGCTGACTTCAGCTCGCTGATGGACGACCTCGAAGCCAAGGTCTTCGCCAACCTGCCCGACGAGACGTGGGTCTATCCAGGGCACGGAAACGACACCACGCTAGGCGCCGAACGCCCGCACCTCGCCGAATGGCGTGCCCGCGGCTGGTAGCCAGCGTCACGTTCGGGCCGAATCTTCTTCGGGCCTTTTGACAGCAAGGTGCAACGCGAAACCCGCAGGTATGCCCGCCGGCGGCCTCGCAATTACGGCTTGCGGTTCGCCAGCACTTCGCGCAAGACGTCGCCTGCAATGCAGATGATGCCCAGCCAGAAACTCGCCTGCTCCACCCACCCGATCGCGACCCGACCACGGGCGTCGCCGCCGCTCATCCCGGAGATGACGACCGCGAGAATGAAGCTCAGGAACAGCAGGACCACGCCTCGCGCTAGCAGGGTGGACGAGCTGAAGATGAGCCACGCTGGATGAGGTGCGCGCCCCGGCACCGAAGACGAGGGCTCACGGTCGGATGGTCTATCAGATGGTGTGCTCACGAGGCGACCCCTCCGTTAGCCGGGCCGAAGCGCACGTTGCGACTTCGCGATGCGCTCCGAGCCGGCGACCGAAATCACGAACCTCTATGGTCGCAAGCGTTTCGGCAGACCTGCGACGACCCGGTCGTACGAGGAATCGATGAGTTCGCGCAGCTCATCGATGGCACGTCCGCATCGACGAGCACCGCATTCCAACCGTGCCGACCGAGGTACGGCACAACGACGACAATGATTCGGGATATCTGGTCAGCGGACGCCGGCCGCCTCCATGCCGCGCATCTCTTTCTTCAACTCATGGATCTCATCGCGCAACCGCGCCGCCAGCTCGAACTGCAATTCCGCGGCCGCAGAATGCATCTGCTCGGTGAGCTGTTCGATCAGCGTCGACAACTCTTCGCGCGGCATGCCGGCGAGCTCGCGGGCGTGCGCGCCCGCTCCCCCGCCCTTCGACAGCATGGGCTTCGACGACAACCCTGGCACCGGCGCCTTTCCGCGGCTGACCTGGCGCCCGGCACCACCGATGAGGGCCTGGGTGTCGGCGTCTTCACGCACGATCGAGTCGAGAATGTCGGCGATCTTTTTGCGCAGCGGCTGCGGATCGAGGCCACGTTCTACGTTATAGGCGACTTGCTTGGCGCGGCGCCTGCTGGTCTCGTCGATCGCATGCTTCATCGAATCGGTCATCGTGTCGGCGTACATATGCACCTGCCCCGATACGTTGCGCGCCGCACGACCGATGGTCTGAATCAATGACGTGCCCGACCGCAAGAAGCCCTCTTTGTCGGCGTCGAGTATCGCGACGAGCGACACCTCGGGAAGGTCGAGACCCTCGCGCAGCAGGTTGATGCCGACGAGCACGTCGTACTCACCGAGCCGTAACTCGCGCAGCAACTCGACGCGGCGCAACGTGTCGACTTCGCTGTGCAGGTAACGCACTCGAATGCCGAGATCGAGCAAGTAATCCGTGAGGTCTTCGGCCATCTTTTTGGTGAGCGTCGTCACGAGCACCCGCTCGTCGCGCTCGGCGCGTTCGCGGATCTCGTGGACCAGATCGTCGATCTGGCCCTTGGTCTTCTTGACGACGATCTCGGGATCGACCAGGCCGGTAGGCCGGATCACCTGCTCGACGACGTCACCCTTGACGCGGCCAAGCTCATACGGGCCGGGCGTCGCCGACAGGTACACGGTTTGGCCGATGCGATCGACGAACTCCTCCCAGCGCAAGGGCCGGTTATCCATCGCGCTCGGCAACCGGAACCCGTGCTCGACTAGATTGCGCTTGCGCGACATGTCGCCCTCGTACATGCCGCCGATCTGCGGCACCGTGACATGTGATTCGTCGATGACGAGTAGAAAATCTTCGGGGAAGTAGTCGAGAAGTGTGTTGGGCGGCGTGCCTTTGCCACGGCCGTCGATGTGCCGGCTGTAGTTCTCGATACCCGAGCAACTGCCTACCTGGCGCATCATCTCGAGGTCGTACGTGGTGCGCATGCGCAGCCGCTGCGCCTCGAGTAACTTGCCTTGCTTTTCCAGCTCGGCAAGGCGTTCTTCGAGTTCTGATTCGATGCCGTTGAGCGCGCGCTCCATGCGCTGCGGACCCGCCACGTAGTGCGACGCCGGAAAAACGTAGAGCTCCTGGTCTTCGGTGATGATCTCGCCGGTCAACGGATGCAGTGTCGACAGCCGCTCGATCTCGTCGCCGAACATCTCGATCCGTACGGCCAACTCTTCGTACTGCGGGATGATCTCGACCGTGTCGCCGCGCACTCGAAAGGTGCCGCGAGTGAAGGCCATGTCGTTGCGGGTGTACTGGATCTCGACCAGCTTGCGCAGCAGCTTGTCGCGCTCGATCTCCTGCCCCACCTTGAGCCGCACCATGCGGTCGACGTACTCCTGTGGGGTACCGAGGCCGTAGATGCACGACACACTTGCGACCACCACGACATCTCGCCGGGTGAGCAAGCTGTTCGTCGCCGAGTGCCGCAGCCGCTCGACCTCATCGTTGATCGACGAGTCTTTCTCGATGTAGGTATCGGTCTGCGGGATGTACGCCTCAGGCTGGTAGTAGTCGTAGTAGCTGACGAAGTATTCGACCGCATTGTTCGGCAGCAACAACTTGAGCTCGTTGGCAAACTGCGCCGCGAGGGTCTTGTTCGGCTGCATCACCAGGGTTGGTCGCTGCACCCGCTCGATCAGCCATGCCGTGGTAGCCGACTTGCCGGTGCCGGTGGCGCCTAACAGCACCGCGTCGCGATCGCCGCGTCTCACCCGCTGCTCAAGCTCGTCGATAGCTTGCGGCTGATCGCCGGCGGGCACGAAGTCGCTGACAACCTGGAATGGCGCCACCCGGCGCTCTAGATCGGTGGTTGGTCTCACGAAGACAACCGTACGTGTCGCCAGTGACAACCGGCGACAGCTGTGTATGGACGACGATCAGCGCCGCGTCGCCAGCCGTGACGGCGACGCCGCCGGTGGACATCTTGTGCACAACAGGCCCCGTGCCTGTGCACGACCGCCATGCATCTGTGGACGCCGCGTGAGGATAGGCGGCGCGAGTGACGATAGATGATCCACGGTGGCAAAGTGACCAAAGATTTCCGCGAAAACCCCTTCCCTGTAGGGGATTCCGGGCCTACCTTTTCGCTTGCGAGGAGCGCACCATCGCTCTCGGGAAACCGAGAAGAACCGCCTGGAGGCTTCGGCCGACACGGTGGCGGGTGGGAAGCGATCCGCAATGTGACCCCCGGGCCTCGGCCCGGGGGTCACGTAATTCTGCGGCCCTACGCACCAGGCTTCGGCCACGGTCACGTCATTCTGCGCGCTACTTCCCGAGCCCGGTCCCGCTCCACCTGCAGGGCCCGCCACACGTCGTCCACCTGATTTTGCAGCGCGGCGAGCGTGCCGTCGTTGGTGATGACGCGCCAGGCAACCGCCCGACGTTCGGCGTCCGATGCCTGTTTTGCGATGCGGGCAAGCGACTGCGCGCGGGTCAACCCACGCGAGTCGGCGAGCCGCGCGATCCGCGTCTCGATCGGCGCCTCGACGACCACGACCCGGTCGTACTCGGCTACGAGACCTGCCTCGACGAGCAACGGCACGCCGTTCACCACGATCGAGTCGGCGGGCGCGTCGGCGAAGCGCCGCCGCACCTCGACGCGCACCAGCGGATGCACGATCGCTTCGAGATCGGCCCGCGCATCGTCGTCTGCGAAAACGATCGAGGCGAGGGCCGGCCGATCGAGCGAACCATCGGGAGCCAGGACGGCCGAACCGAAGCGCGCGATGACCGCGGAGAGACCCTCGGTGCCCGGCTCCAGGACCCCGCGGGCGAGCACATCGGAGTCGACGGTGACCGCACCGAGTGTTTCGAGCCGGTCGAGTACGACACTCTTGCCGGACGCGATACCGCCGGTAAGCCCGACCCGTAGCGCTCGGTCGCTGGTCACCGGGCGCTCACGAACTGCTGGCAGCGGCCGATGGCGATGCCAGGCCGGACGACGCAGGCGTACCGAAGACGAGCATGGCTTTGGCCATGGCGGTCAGCGCGGCGGGTGCCTTTGCTGCGGGCAGGATCGCCGGCGCGACTTCGACGACGATCGTGCGCGCCCCGTCCGCCATCAACAACTCCTGCCATTGCCCGCCGATCAGCACCGCCGCCTGCGACCCGTTGACGTCGACCTGGCTCAGCGTCGCCTGCGCGGCGTCGTTTTGCACCGTCAGGGCCACTCGCTGTCTGGCCGTTTTCGCGTCGACATAGGTGATGTAGGAAACCTCCACCAGCGGATCGCCGACCGGCGTCGGCGTCGGTACCGGCGATTTCGACGGCGATCCCGATTGCGCCGCTGACATCGGCGTGCCGTAGCCGCAGGTGACTCGCCCGGTGCGACCCGATTGCGGCACGGGGGCAGCCCGCAGGTAGGTCACCTCGCCGCGCAGCGGCGGACCCCCAAGGATGCGCTCGACGGTGCCGAGGGGCAGCAACTCCCCGCACCCGGCAGGCAGCGCGGCCTTCGGCGGCGTGCTCGACGACGCCGGCGCTGGCGAGTCGACCGGTGACGAGAACCCTGGCGCCGACGGCGTCAACGACGGGCCGGCGGGAGCGTGGTGCGACGTGCAGCTGGTCAGCGCGAGAGCGATCAGCAGCACAACGGTCGCCGGCACGACGGTCGCCGGCACAGTAGTGGCCGCGCTGGCGGCGGGGCGGCGGATGATCGCTGGCATGGGCGGCAGAGTAGTGCGTTGGCAACCAAAAAACGTAGGCCCCGCCGGAGCGGGGCCCACGTTTCATCAAACTGTCAAATGCCGCGGTTGCGGTTGGCTCAGCTTTCGCCGCTGGTGAGCTTGCGGCGCAGCTCCTCGAGCTGCGCGTCGGAGGCGAGGCTGCCCTGCGGCTCCTCGGTGCTCGGGGTCGATGACGTGATCGTGCCGCCGGTTGCGCCCTCTTCGACAGTGGCTGCGGCGTCGGCCTTCTGTGCCTCTGCCACCTGCGTCTGGTGCGCCTCGAAGCGGGCCCGCGCTTCGGCGTACTGCCGCTCCCACTCTGCCTGCTTCTCCTCGTGACCAGGCAACCACTCGTTGGTCTCGGGGTCGAAACCTTCGGGGTAGATGTAGTTGCCCTGCTCGTCGTAGTTGGCGGCCATGCCATACATCGTCGGGTCGAAGTGCTCGACCGTGGCATCGCCGGAGGCGCCCTCGTTCGCCTGCTTCAGCGACAGGCTGATCCGTCGACGTTCGAGGTCGATGTCGATGACCTTGACGAAGATCTCGTCTCCGACCTGCACGACCTGCTCGGGAATCTCGACGTGACGCTCGGCCAGCTCGGAGATGTGCACCAGGCCTTCGATGCCCTCTTCGACCCGCACGAACGCGCCGAACGGCACCAGCTTGGTGACCTTGCCCGGCACGACTTGGCCGATCTGGTGGGTGCGCGCGAACGCCTGCCACGGGTCTTCTTGGGTCGACTTCAGCGACAGCGAAACGCGCTCGCGGTCCATGTCGACGTCGAGGACCTCGACCGTGACCTCCATGCCGACCTCGACGACCTCGCTCGGGTGGTCGATGTGCTTCCAGGACAGCTCGGAGACGTGCACCAAACCGTCGACTCCGCCGAGGTCGACGAAGGCGCCGAAGTTGACGATCGAGCTGACCACACCGCCGCGGATCTGGCCCTTCTTCAGCGTGGTGAGGAAGGTCTGGCGCACCTCGGACTGGGTCTGCTCGAGCCAGGCACGGCGGGACAGCACGACGTTGTTGCGGTTCTTGTCGAGTTCGATGATCTTCGCTTCGAGCTCGCGACCGACGTAGGGCTGCAGGTCACGCACGCGGCGCATCTCGACCAGCGACGCCGGTAGGAAGCCGCGCAAACCGATATCGAGGATCAGGCCACCCTTGACGACCTCGATCACCGTGCCGGTGACAATGTCGTCGTTTTCCTTGATCTGCTCGATCGTGCCCCATGCCCGCTCGTACTGAGCACGCTTCTTCGACAGGATCAGCCGGCCTTCTTTGTCTTCCTTCTGGAGGACAAGGGCCTCGACATGGTCGCCGACTTTGACGATCTCGTTCGGGTCGACGTCGTGCTTGATCGACAACTCGCGCGAGGGGATGACGCCCTCGGTCTTGTAACCGATGTCGAGAAGCACCTCGTCACGGTCGACTTTCACGATGGTGCCGTCGACGATGTCGCCGTCGTTGAAATACTTGATCGTCTCGTCGATGGCGGCGAGGAAATCCTCAGCCGAACCGATGTCGTTGATGGCCACCTGCGGACTCGCCGCGGGAGTGGCTGGAAGGGTGTCGGGGCGCACGTCGGTGCTGCTCGTCATAAGGGGGTCGGCTCCGGTCACGGACAATGAGTTTGGCGAAGGCGCAGGGGCTCGTTCGCTCAGCCGCATTCGGCGGCCATCACTGCCCGCTGGACCTGTCAATCGTGGCGAGGAGAGGTAACCGATGTAGCCGAGGCGATCGTGAACCTGCCCATGCTGAGGCGCACGCAAGCCCACACGCATCGATCACAATACGTTGGACGCCGCGAAGGGGTCAATCCGGGTCCGTTGCTGCGCCAATCGCTCCCCGCGCCCCGCCACGGCTCGCTGATCAGGCAGTCAGGAGCAACGATGAGTACATCCGGTCACCCCTTATTGCATGATCAGGAGTTGCCCGACGATGCGGCGTTCACCGGGCACGGGGCCGCTTTTCGCCGTCCGGCCAATGTCGACGACACGACCCGGGCGAACCGCCGCTGGTGGGACTCAGCGGCCGACGAGTACCAGCGCACGCACGGGCCGTTCCTCGGCGACGCGGCCTTCATCTGGTGCCCCGAAGGCCTCGACGAGGCCGACGCCCAGTTGCTCGGTCCAACCGCAGATCTGGTCGGACGCCGAGTGCTTGAGGTCGGTTGCGGCGCTGCCCAATGCGCGCGTTGGCTGTCGACGGTTGGCGCGCATGTCGTCGCGTTCGACCTGTCGATCTCGCAACTGCAGCATGCCCGCCGCCTCGCCACAACGTCGCGGGTCGAGGTGCCGCTGCTGCAGGCTGATGCGCAACGCATCCCGCTCACCGACGGCAGCGTCGAACTCGCCTGCAGCGCCTTCGGTGCGCTCCCGTTCGTGGCCGATTCGGCAGCGGTGCTGCGCGAGGTTTTCCGGGTGTTGCGACCGGGCGGCCGGTTTGTCTTCTCGGTGAGCCACCCGCTCCGGTGGGCGCTGCCCGACGATCCCGGCCCCGGCGGGCTGACTGTGACGTCGTCGTACTTCGACCGCACTCCGTATGTCGAGTCCGACAGCGACGGTCGACCGACCTACGTCGAGCACCACCGCACTTTCGGCGATCGGGTGCGCGAGATCGTCGGTGCCGGGTTCAGCCTGGTCGATGTGGTCGAACCTGAGTGGCCGCCGGGACACGAGCGGATTTGGGGAGGCTGGTCGCCGCTACGCGGCCGGCTGGTTCCCGGCACCGCGATCTTCGTCTGCGACAAGACGGTTTGAACTGCCATACCGTCAGTTCGCCGGCGACTCATTGTCGAGGTCGAACCCGCAGTTCTTGGCAA
>Ga0068855_100007365_pt1 | contig 13323 bp, 13 predicted proteins | sample KBSCornC52_FD_66592 | JGI IMG/M metagenome (GOLD analysis project Ga0068855, IMG submission 66592) | Corn rhizosphere microbial communities from Kellogg Biological Station, Michigan, USA - KBS Corn C5-2 | ecosystem: Host-associated > Plants > Roots > Rhizosphere > Soil ... | reverse complement strand
GTAGGCGCCGGTGATCGCGGCCGTGCGCGTGCCGCCGTCGGCCTGCAGCACGTCGCAGTCGATGGCGATCGAGTTCTCGCCGAGGGCCGAAAGGTCGATGGCCGCGCGCAGCGAACGCCCGATCAACCGGGAGATCTCGTGCGTGCGTCCGCCGATCTTGCCCTTGACCGATTCGCGGTCATTGCGGGTGAGAGTGGCCCGCGGCAGCATCGAGTACTCGGCGGTGACCCAGCCCAGGCCGCTGCCCTTGCGCCAGCGCGGCACCCCCTGCTGGACGGACGCGGCGCAGAGCACCTTGGTGGCACCGAACTCGACCAGGGCCGAACCTTCGGCGTACGCCTGCCAGTTGCGGGTGATGGTGATCGGACGCAGCTGGTCGTTGGCTCGACCGTCGGGGCGCGGCATGCCTTCGACCCTATCGACGGGCCCCGACGGCCCCCGGGCCCGTCCCCGGGCCGGTGAGGCGGAAGCCTCTCCCGGCGCGCCCGGCCGGCTCCTACCGTCGGTAGCCAGAGGACGAGCGAGGTCGACATGACACGGCTCCTGGACCGCCCGGCACCGGACGCGCCGCCGGCCGATGCCACCTGCCCGCTGCGTCCGGGCGACGGCTGCCGCATGTGCGTGCCGGGCGCGACCGGTCCGTGGGACTGCGGTCTCGTCTACCTGGTGACCACCGACCCGCAGCTGCGCGAGCAGGTCACCCCTCGCTGATCGGCGGGGCCCAACTCGGACGCGGAATGAGGCAGAACGGGTGCCCGGCCGGGTCGGCGAACACGCCCTCGCCCGGCAACCTGACGGCGCCCAGTTCGAGCACGAGCGTCGCCGCGGCCGCGACGTCGTCCACCATGACGTCCAGGTGCATCTGCTGCGGGACAGCCGGATCGGGCCAGCTCGGCGGTTGGTGATCGACGGCGCGCTGGAAGGCGAGGCCGGAGCTCTGCTCGTCCCGGGCGACGACCACGAAGTCGTCGTCGGCGTACGTGATCGGCTCGCCGAGCACGGCCGACCAGAACCCGGCGACCCGAGCCGGTTCGCGGCAGTCGATCACCAGGTGGTGCCGGCGGCCGATCACGCGGGCCATGCGGTCAGGATGCCGCCGCGAACGCCACCTCGGCCAGCCCCTCGTCGCTGCGCAGCGAGCTGCGGCCGGCCTCCCACGCCCCGAGGACGTGCTCGGCGAAGCGGACGTCGACGTGCAGGCAGGCGGCGGCGCCGAACAGGACGTCCTCGGCCAGCTCGGGTTCGCTGGTCGCCAGCCCGCCGCACAGGTCGTGCGCGGCCAGCTGCTCGTGCAGTGCGTCGGCGGTGACGTGCTCGTCGAAGAAGTCGCAGGTCGCGTCGTCCCCGCCGAGGCGGCGCAACCCCTTGCCGTAACGGCGGCACGGCGCCGAGGACGTCATCTCGTACGCCGCCAGGTGGCCGACCAACGCGCCGCGCAGCTCGCGCCGCAGCCCGAACAGCGACATGACGTTGCTCAGCGCGAGGGTGATCGCCGGTACCGCATCGACGTAGTGGCCGTACCCGTCCGACAGCCCGAGCCCGCGCAGCAGCTTGCGATACAGCTCGGAGTGCATGCGCGCGAGGTTGCCGTTGCCGTACTCGTCGGTCTGGATCTCGACCAGGGCGGCCTTGGCCGGGCCGGACAGCCGCGGCAGCGCCCAGCTGTGCGGGTCGGCCTCCTTCAGCTGGTAGATCGAGCGGTGCACGACGAACTCGGTGAACTGGCGGTGGTCGGCCTCGAGCTGCAGGTACTTCGACAGCGGCGGCCCGTCGTCGGCGGCCACCAGCGCGGCCAGCCGCTCGGGCACCGCGCCGGGGGCGGACGGGACGACCACGTCGCGGCGCAGCGCGTCCAGCACCGTCTGCTCGAGCGCCCGCCGCAGCCCGATCGCCGCCGGCTCCCATTCCCACTCGTCCGAGGCGTCGGCGAAGCCGCGGTAGTGCAGCTCGAACGAGATCCACAGTGCGAGCTGGAGGTCCTCATCGCCGAGCGGGTCGTCGCACGGCGGTGGCGCCGCCGGCAGCGCCTCGGGATCCCCCCGGCGCAGTGCGTCGACGAGGGCCTGCGTCAACGGGCCCCGGGGTTCGGGCAACTGCACGCGGACCGACTCCTTCGATCAAGATCGCTCGACACCCGATCCATCCCCCGATCGCGGGCCGCGCAAACCCGTCGGTCGCCCGCGCCACGCCGCTGCTTGGTCGGCCCGACGGCGGGGTAGGACGCCGGCATGCAGCCCACCGGTTCGACCCTCGCACCCGCCGGCCCCCGGCGGTGCCGGTTCGGACCGCTGGAGATCGAGTTCGACGAGCGGGTGCTCAACCCGCGGCCTTGGACCCTGAGCCAGAGCGAGTGGGCGGCCGAGCTCGCGGCGTCCGCCCCGCCCGGGCCGATGCTGGAGCTGTGCGCCGGCGCCGGGCAGATCGGGCTGGTGGCGGCCCGGCTCAGCGGGCGGGCGCTGATCCAGGTCGAGGCCGACCCGATCGCGGCCCAGTACGCGGCGGCCAACGCCGAGCGGGCCGGCCTCGCCGCCGCGGTCGAACTGCGCTGCGCCCGGCTCGAGGTCGCGCTTTCCCCGGACGAGCGGTTCCCGATCGTCCTGGCCGACCCGCCGTACCTGCTGGTGCAGGTGGCCGGCCCGGTCCAGGCGCCGGCCGTCGCGGCACTCGCCGCCGATCGGTTCCGGGCCGAGAGCGTTCGGGTCACCGACGCCGAGCGGGCCGTGCAGCTGCTTCGGCGCCGGTGACGCCCGGTCAGCTCACTCGGATGACGGCCGCCTGCCCGGGGCCGAAGCGCGGCGTTCGGGCGAGATCGACGTACGCGTAGTCGACCACGATGTAGCGCCCGGCGCGGGCCGGAACGCGGTAGTACAACGACACGTGGGCCGAGGCGAACCAGATCTCCTCCGACGAGCGGAGGTCGAGCCGCCCGAGGCGGCGCACGGTCGGGTGGGCGATGAAGCCGGCCAGCTGGCGCTCGCTGGTCCCCGAGCCGACGCGGAACAGCACGACCGAAAGCGCGTAGTCGGTCCGGTTGTGCAGATGCAGGTAGCTGCGGGCCGGCGCCGACGCCGGCAGGTGCAGCGTGGCGCCCGTCCCGGAGATGGGCGCGCTGCGGTACCTCGGCCGGGACGCGTCCCACCGCGACCCGGCGACGGCCACCGTGCGGACGTTCGCCGCCGTGATCGTGTTCGGCCCGCCGTCGGCCAGCAGGTACTTCCCCGGCGTGAGTCGCACGAAGACGTCCCGGTGACCGGACAGCGTGTCCAGGATGCGAAAGTGCCGCCCCATGCCGCTGGGGACGATGGCGTTGTAGTCGGCCACGAAGGTGTCCATGCCCCACCGGGGGTCGACCTGGCGCACCAGGTAGATCTGCTGGCCGCCGGCGTTCCGCACGTGCACCAGGCCGGGACGAAGGGAGGCCGGCGCCACCACGGCCCCGGTGCGGTCGACGTGGATGCGTACCGCGGGGCGGCCCGCCAACGCGCGACCGGTCGCCGGTCCGGCGGCCAGGATGCCGGCGGCCAGCGAAACGGTCAGGGCACCCGCGAGAGCAGCGGTTCTGTTCACGGACGCAAGGAGCGCCGGCGGGCGCCGGGTGATACCCGCGGCCCCGGCCGCCGCTGGCAGGGCCGCTGACAGCGGTTGCCCGCCCGCGTCAGGACGGCGCAAGGCCGGTGCCAGGGGCACGGTCCACAGTCAGCGTCATGACATACGCCATCGAAGCCGAAGGCCTCACCAAGCGCTTCGGCACCACCCAAGCCCTGGCCGGCATCGACCTGGCGGCCCGGGAGGGTTCCGTGCTGGGCGTGCTCGGCCCCAACGGCGCCGGCAAGACCACCGCCGTCCGCATCCTCGCCACCCTCCTTTCGGCCGACTCCGGCCGGGCCACCGTCGCGGGATTCGACGTGCGCGCCCAGGCGCAGAAGGTGCGCCAGCAGATCGGCCTGACCGGCCAGTTCGCGTCGGTGGACGAGGACCTGACCGGCACCCAGAACCTGGTCATGATCGGCCAGCTGCTCGACCTGCCCACCCGGCAGGCCCGTGTCCGCGCGCAGGAGCTGCTCGACTGGTTCGAGCTGACCGAGGCGGCCGACCGGGTCGCCAAGACCTACTCCGGCGGCATGCGCCGCCGCCTCGACCTGGCCGCGTCCTTGGTCGGCCGGCCGGCGATCGTGTTCCTGGACGAGCCGACGACCGGCCTCGACCCGGCCAAGCGCGAGGCCATGTGGGACGTCGTGCGCCGCCTGGTGACCGACGGCTCGACCGTGCTGCTGACGACGCAGTACCTCGAGGAGGCCGACGCCCTCGCCGACGAGATCACCGTCATCGACCGCGGCCGGGTGATCGCCCACGACACCCCGCTCGGCCTCAAGCGCACGGTGGGCGGGCAGCGGCTGACCGTCCGTCCCAATGACCCGGCGCGGCTCGGCGAGGTCCGGGAGATCCTCGCCCGCATCAGCGCGAAGCCGATCGAGGAGAGCGGGCGCGACGCGCTGTCGGTGCCGGTCGACAGCGACGAGGCGCTGGCCGTCGCGGTCACCCGGTTGCACGAGGCGCAGATCGGCGTCACCGAGCTCTCCCTCCACCTGCCCAGCCTGGACGAGGTCTTCTTCACCATCACCGGCCAGCGCTCCGACAACGACGAGGAGGCGGCATGACCACCCCCACGCTCACCAAGCAGGAAGCGCCGGCCGGGGAACTCACCGCACCGGCGACCACCGCCCGCACCGGGATCCGGCGCACCGTGCGGCACGCGCTCGTCCTCGCCAAGCGCAACCTGGTGAAGACGGCCCGCACGCCCGAGCAGCTCATCGACGTCACGCTGCAGCCGGTGATCTTCCTGATCCTGTTCGTGTACGTCTTCGGTGGCGCGATCGGTGGCGGATCGCGGCACGCCTATCTCGAGTACCTCCTGCCCGGGCTGCTCGGGCAGGGCATCGCGATGGGCAGCATCGCGCTCGGGCAGAACATGAACGCCGACATCGAGAAGGGCGTGTTCGACCGGTTCCGCGCGCTGCCGATCGCGCGCTCCGTCCCGCTCGTGGGAGCAGTGCTCGCGGACTTCGCGCGCTACCTGATCCTCTGCGTGATCTACCTCGGCTTCGGGTACGCGATGGGCTTCCGCATCCACACCGACCCGCTGTCCCTGCTCGCCGCGGTGCTGCTCGCCATCGCCTTCGCGCTGTGCTTCTGCTGGGTCTCGCTCTGGGTCGGGCTCATCGCGCGCTCGCCGGGCAGCGTGCAGGGGGTCATGTTCCTGCTGATCTTCCCGCTCGCCTTCGGCAGCAGCACCTACGTCAGCCCGTCGACGATGCCCGGCTGGCTGCAGGCGTGGAACCACGTCAACCCGATCACCCGGCTGGTCGACGCGATGCGCGGGCTGCTCATCGGTGGTCCGGTGCAGACGAACCTGCTGCTCACGTTCGCGTGGATGGCGGCGCTGCTCGCGGTCTTCGTGCCGCTCGCATTGCGGGCCTACAAGCGGCGCGCGTAGCCGTCAGCGCGGGGCGAGGCGCTCGACCGCGGCTTCGCGGTCGAGCGCCTTGCCCTGCGCGTAGAGCTCGGCGAAGCGGGCCTCGCCGAGCGCGTCCGTCAGGACCGCGGTGACCCGCCGGATGTCGCAGGCGGTCGGGTCGTCCGCGCCCCGCAGCCGGGCCGAGGCCCCGAGCATGAGCGCGGCCTCCTCGGGGTCGGTGCGGGCGGTCACGTCGGCCAGCATCACGCCGATCGTCGCCACGATCGGCATGTCCTTGGTGGCGACACCGGCCGCGAACGCCTCGCGGGCGAACTGCTCGGCCGTCTCCAGCTCGCCGTCGTCGAAGGCGATGCGGGCCGACGTGCCGAGCAGGATCGCCCGCATGTGCCCCTGCGCCGGGTGCTGCTCCGGCATCGCGGTGATGCGCCGCATCGCCTCCCGGTGCAGCTCCCGGGCCCGCTCGTGGTTGCCGGCCTCGCGCTCGACGCTGCCGATGATGGCCAGCGTGAAGACCGACTCGAGCATCGCGCCGTTCTCCTCGGCGCGTTCCTGCGCGTCGATCAGGTAGCGCCGGGCGGAGTCGAAGTCGCCGCGGCGCAGCTCGATGTCGGCCAGCTGCGCCATGAGGAAGCCCTCGTCCTCGCGCGATTCGAACTCCTGATAGATGCGCAGTGCCTCGCGGAAGGCATCGGCCGCCTCGTCCAGCCGGCCGTCGAGCACGAACAGCGCGCCGACGCTGCGCAACGTGCTGGCCAGACCCCATCGCTCGCCGAGCTCGCCGAACGCGGCCATGGCCAGCTCGGTGTCCCGCCGCATGCCCTCGACGTCGCCGTCGTTCTCGTTCATGTTCGCGCGGAACATCAGCACGGATGCGCGGGCCCAGGGGTCGCCGCTGTCGAGCGTCTCCTGCATGAACCGCTCGGTGAGCTCCTTGTCGCCGGCGAAGAAGGCCACCGCACACCGCAGCAGGCCGGCCATCGGGTTGAGCACGACGTCCAGCTCGGCCAGTTCGCGGGCGAGATCACCGAGCCCCCGCAGGCTCTGCTCCACGTCGGTCACCGAGGCTCCGGTGGCCGCCGTGTTGAGTGCGAGCAGCGCGCGGGCGACGGTGCGCAGCTGCGGGTCCCCGCCCGGCACGGCGAGCGCATCACTGACCCAGGTCGTGATCTCGGCGTGGATGCCGAGCATCATCGCGTACGTTGCGAGCCCCACTGCCATCGTCAACGCCGGGTCGGCGTCCGCCGTGTCGCAGTAGTAGCGCATGGCGGCGACGACGTTCTCCCGCTCGGCCGCGAGCTTGGCGAACGAGGGCAGCTGGTCGGCGGTGGTGAGCTTCGGTTGCGCGTCGGCGAGCAGGTCGGCGAAGTAGGCGGCGTGCCGGGCACGCAGCTCGCCGAGTTCGCCCCGTTCGGCCAGCCGCTCGGCGCCGTACTCGCGGATCGTCTCGAGCATGCGCAGGCGGCGGCCGCCGTCGAGCGGCTGCAGCAGCGACTTGTCGATGAGCGAGGCGAGCTGGTCGGCTGCGTCGTCCCGGTCGAGGCGGCACACGGCCGCGGCACTGTCGGCCGTGATGCCGGACGGGAACACGGCCAGCTGCTCGGCCAGCGTGCGCTCCTCGGCGCTGAGCAGGTCCCAGCTCCACTCGACGACGGCGCGCAGCGTGCGGTGGCGCGGCAGCGCGGTGCGGCTGCCGCCGGTGAGCAGGCGGAACCGGTCCGAGAGCCGCGCGGCGATCTCGTCGAGCGGCATCGTGCGCAGGCGGGCCGCGGCCAGCTCGATCGCCAGGGGCAGGCCGTCCAGGCGGCGGACGATCTCCACCACGATCGCCACGTCGCCGTCCCGCACCTCGAACTCCGGGCGCACGGCGGCCGCCCGGTCGGCGAACAGCCGCACGGCCGGGTACTCCATCGCTTCGGTGGCGCCGGTGTTCGGCGACGGGCGCCCGAGCGGCGGGACGGCCAGCAGCACCTCGCCGAAGATGCCCAGTGGCTCGCGGCTGGTCGCGAGCACGCGCAGCCCCGGGCACTCGGCGAGCAGGTGATCGGTGAGCCGCGCGGCCGCCTCGATGACGTGCTCGCAGTTGTCGAGCAGCACGATCGCCTGCTTGTCGACGAGCCCCTCGACGAGGCGCGTCACGACGTCCCGGCCGGAGAGCGTGCCGCGCCGGTCGAGCAGGTGCGCCTCGCGCAACCCGATCGAGCTGAGGACGGCCTGCGGCACGTCGTTGCCGGTCGTCACCTGGGCCAGCTCGACCATCCACACGCCGTCCTGGGCGCTGTCGACGATGCCGCCGGCGGCCTCACCGGCCAGCCGGGTCTTGCCGGCGCCGCCCGGACCGACGAGGGTGACCAGGCGGTGCTGCTCGAGCGACTTCGCGATGCGGGCGACCTCGTCCTCCCGGCCGACGAAGCTGGTCAGTTGGGCCTTGAGGTTGGTCCGCCGCTGGGCCGGCGCCTGGACGCGCGGCCCGGGCAGCGCACCGCGCAGCAGATCGAGGTGCACCTGCCGCAGCTCGGCCGACGGGTCGACGCCGAGCTCGTCCGCCAACCGGTTGCGCAGCCCCTCGTACACCGCGAGGGCGTCGGCCTGCCGGCCGCTCGCCGCGAGCGCGCGGATGAGCTGGCCGGCGAGGCGTTCGTGCAGCGGGTGCTGGGCGGCGAGCCCTTCCAGCTCGGGGACGAGCGCGGTGGGGTCGCTGAGTTCGAGGTCGGCGTCGATGCGGTCGAGGACGGCCGCGATCCGCAGGTCCTCGAGGCGGACCGCCGCGGCGGCCAGGGACGAGCCGGCACCCTCGCCGGCGACGTCCACCAGGGCCGGCCCGCGCCATAGGCCCAGCGCTTCGCTGAGCAGCTGCGCGGCCCGGCGGTGGTTGCCGCTGCGCAGGGCGGTCGCGCCCTCGCCGGCGAGCCGCTCGAACCGCACGGCGTCCACGTGCTCGGGCTCGACGGCCAGCCGGTACCCACCCTGGGCCTGGACGATCGCGCCGGCGCCGAGCGTCCGCCGCAGCCGCGAGACGAGCGTCTGCAGTGCGTTGGTCTCCTCGGCCGGCGGCTCGTCCCCCCACACCGCATCGACGAGGGCGCCGAGCGCGACGACGCGACCGGGGTCGAGCGCGAGTCGGGCGAGCAGGGTGCGCAGCCGCAGACCGGCGATCTCGCGGGGCGCGCCAGCGGCGTCGGCCACCGCGAGCGGGCCTAAGATCGCGATCTGCACCGCACCACTGTCCCATCCCGGGTCCAGTCGTACGGGCGAGCCACGATGACCCGCCTGCCTTGGCCGGCCGGGCACCGGGGAGGATCGAGCCATGCGCAGCGAGACGATCACGATCCGCACCGGCGGCGACGCGCGCGTCCACGACCTCACCGACGCCTGCGCCGGGTTCGCCGACCGCGAGAAGGACGGCCTGCTGCACGTGTTCGTGCCGCACGCGACGGCGGGGCTGGCGATCCTCGAGACCGGCGCCGGCAGCGACGACGACCTGCTCACCGCGCTGGACGAGATCCTGCCGCGGGACGGCCGATGGCGGCACCGGCACGGCAGCCCCGGCCACGGCCGCGATCACGTGCTGCCGGCGTTCCTGCCGCCGTCGCTGACCGTGCCCGTCCTCGGCGGCGTGCTGCAGCTGGGCACCTGGCAGTCGGTCTGCCTGGTCGACACGAACGTCGACAACGCCGACCGGACCGTGCGGCTGAGCTTCCTGCCCGGCTGATCAGACGCTGATCAGAGCTCGTAGACGGCGCCCGGCGCGGCGAGCTCGACCGGGCCGTGGAACGCCGCAGCGGCCTCGTCGGCGGCCGCCTGCGGCGAGTTCCACGGCGGGACGTGCGTGACGATCAGCCGCTCGACGCCGGCCTTGTCGGCGTGCTCGCCGGCCATCCGTCCGGTCATGTGCAGCCCGGGGACCAGCTCCTCGTCGACGCCGACCGAGGCCTCGCACAGCAGGACGTCCGCGCCCTGGGCGAGCGCGACGAGTTCGGGCGAGTCGCCGGTGTCGGCGCTGTACACCAGCGAGCGGTCGCCGTACTCGACGCGGATCGCGTTCGTCGGCGTGGGGTGGTTCACCTGGGCGTACGACATGCGGAACGGGCCGAGCTCGCCGGCCGCCGGCGTGGCGAAGGTGAAGATCTCGTGCAGGCTGAGCTTGCGGGCCAGCGGGTCGTAGGCCGCCTCGAGCCGGTCCCGCGTGCCAGGCACGCCGACGAGCGGGATGCGCCCCTCCGGACCCCGGCAGCGGTAGCCGTCCCCGCCGTAGCGCAGCGCGACGATGTACGCGGTGAGGTCGATGCAGTGGTCGGCGTGCAGGTGCGAGATGACGACCGCGTCGACGTCGCTCGGCGAGACGTGCTGCTGCAACGCGCCGAACGCGCCGTGCCCGAGGTCGAGGACGAGCCGGTAGCCGTCGGCTTCGACCAGGTAGCCCGAGGCGGGCGAGCCGGGCCCGGGGATGCTGCCCGAGCAGCCCAGCACCGTCACCTTCACGACACGACACCTCCGTACGCGGCGGACACGGCAGATACTTCAGGGCCGACCTGAGGACCAACCCCTGGACCGATGTCAGAGTTGATCTCGGGGCCGAGGAACCGGCGGGCGAGCCGGCGGAACGCGTCCGCGTCCCCGGTCGCGCGGAACACGTGCTGCGGCGGCGGCGCGTCATCGGGCCGGGCGAGGTCCTGCTCGAGCAGCACCCGGTAGACGTCCTTCGCCGTCTCGTCCGCACTCGACACCAGCGTGACCTCCGGCCCCATCACCACCGACAGCAGCCCGGTCAGCATCGGGTAGTGCGTGCAGCCGAGCACGAGCGTGTCGACGCCGGCCGCGTTGAGCGGGGCGAGGTACGACTCGGCCAGTCCGAGCAGCTGCCGGCCGCTCGTCACGCCGCGCTCGACGAACTCGGCGAAGCGCGGGCAGGCGGCCGGAGTGACGGTGATGCCCGGTGCGGCGGCGAAGGCGTCCTGGTAGGCGCCGCTGGTGATCGTGACCACCGTGCCGATCAGCCCCACCCGGCCGTTGCGGGTCGCGGCGACCGCCCGCCGGACCGCAGGGAGCACGACCTCCACCACCGGCACGTCGTACCGCTCCCGCGCATCACGCAGGCAGGCCGCACTGGCGCTGTTGCACGCGATCACGAGCGCCTTGATGCCAGTGGCGACCAGCTCGTCCATCACGGCCAGCGCGTGGCGGCGGACGTCGGCGATCGGCTTGGGACCGTACGGTCCGTTGGCGGTGTCGCCGACGTAGTGCAGCGCCTCGTGCGGCAGCTGATCGAGCACGGCGCGGGCCACGGTGAGGCCGCCGACCCCGGAGTCGAACATCCCGATCGGCGCGTCCCGGTCCACGACGGTCACGATACGACCGGGCGCCGCCAGGTCCGGGTCTCACCCCCGCGCGGGTGCAGCAGCGCGCCGGCCCCGACGCCGGCGGCGAAGCCGCAGACGTGGGCCTGCCACGAGACGTGCGAGTGCAGCGTCGGGAACAAGCCGAACAGCAGCGAGCCGAAGAAGGCCAGGACGAGCACCGCCACGACGATCCACTTCAGCTTGCGGGAGAAGTACGCGCGGGCCAGCAGGTAGCCGAGCCAGCCGAAGACCAACCCGCTCGCGCCGACGATCACCGAGTGGGGCGCCACCAGCCAGGTGAGCAGCCCGCCCCCCACGACGACGAGGCCGGTCACGGTGAACCAGACCCGCAGCCCGGAGAGCAGGACGATCCACCCGATGGCCAGCAGCGGCAGCGTGTTCGACAGCAGGTGGTCGTAGCTGGCGTGCAGGAACGGCATCGTCACCAGGCCCCAGAGGCCGTCGAACTCGCGCGGTCGCAGCCCGAACCGGTCGAGCCGGTAGTCGTCGGCCGCGTTGACCAGCTGGACGGCCCACACCACGGCGACGAAGACCGCCATCATGATCAGCGCGCCGCTCCAGCTGTTCGGATCGAACGGCGGTTCGCGACGGGCGGCCGGCTCCTCGCGGCGCGGGAACGGCGAGGGCGACCGGTTGGGAGAGGCCACGGTCAAGCCTCGCTTCGCTCGGTTGACCGGCCAAGCCGGTGCCATCGGTTCGCTCCGCAAGCGTCGCTCACAAGACCAAACCCTAAGCCCCGCGCCTGAGGGCGCCGGGAGCTACGGGCGCGTCAAGCGGTCACCTGGACGGTGACGGTGTGCAGCCCGGTCGCGCCGTCCGGGAACGCCTCGTGCGCGTGCTCCTCCTGCGGCACACCGCGACCGTCGGTCGCGCGCACCCGCAGCCGGGCCGTCCCGGTCTTCTCGGGGCGCCACGGGAGCACCCACTGGCGCCAGGTGTCGGTGGACGGGACGCTCGCCAGCCGGGCCGGCTGCCACGGGCCGTGGTCCACCTGCACCTCGACCTTCGAGACGCCGACGTGCTGGTCCCACGCGACGCCGGCCACCATGACCGTCTCGCCGGCCGTGACCGACCGGCCCGTGCGGGGCGTGTCGATGCGGGCGGCGAGCTTGATCGTCGGCCGCGGCGCCCAGCCCTCCTTCACCCAGTAGGCGGCGTCGTCCTGGAAGTTGGTGACCTTGATGGACGTGATCCACTTGCAGGCCGACACGTACCCGTAGAGGCCGGGGATCACCGTCCGGGCCGGGAAGCCGTGCTCGATCGGCAGGGGCTGGCCGTTCATCCCGATGGCCAGCAAGGCGTCCCGGCCGTCCAGGACGGCCGCGGTGGGCGCACCGAAGGTGTAGCCGTCGGCCGAGGTCAGCAGGAGTTGATCGGCGTCCGGATCGGGGCCGCACTCGCGCACGAGGTCGGCCAGCCGCACGCCCTGCCACAGCGCGTTGCCGACCAGCGACCCGCCGACGCCGTTGGAGACGCAGCACAGGGTGATCCAGCGCCGCAGCTGCGGCCGGGCCAGGACATCGGCATAGGTCAGGGTGAGCTCCCGCTGCACCGCGCCGTGGATGCGCAGGTGCCAGCTCTTCGGATCGAGCTGCGGCACCGTGAGGGCGGTGTCGATGCGGTAGAACGCTCCGTTGGGCGTCGCCCACGGCACGTGGGAGCGCCCCAGGTCGGCCCCGGGCGGCACGGTCCGGTCGACCGCGGGCCGGCCCTCGGCGGCCGGCAGCTTCACGCGGCGCCGCGCCGTGGCGACGTCGAAGCGGGCGTGTTGCGCGGCGCGGCCGCCGAAACCGGCGAGGGCGGCCACGGCGCCGGTGGCGCCGGCCGCGACCAGCAGGCGGCGCCGATCGAGGTCGGGCGCCGCCGCGGATCCGGCGCGAGCCGCACGGACGAGCAGGACGAGCACCGCCGCGCCGGCGAGCGTGGCACCCACGCTGGGCACGACGTCGCTGCCGCGGCTGGCGTTGTCGGTCAGTGCGCAGTAGGCCGCGAAAGCGCCGAGCCCGGCGACGCCGGCGACCCCGGCCCGCAGGCTGCGCAGCGCAAGCTGGCCGATCGCCGCGCCGGCGAGGGCCAGCACCAGGTAGATCGAGCCCAGCAGCAGCGCCTTGTCCGCGGTGCCGACGCTGTTGATCGTGGCCTGCTTGGCCGACTCCGGGGTGAGCAGGACGATGCGGTTGCCGACCGCGATGACCGGCGAAGCCTCCGGACGGACGAACACGGCCAGCAGCTCACCCGCGCCGACCGTCGCGGCCGCGCTGAGCACCCCGATCACCGGGCCCAGCCAGCTCTGCCGCATACCGCTCATGGTCGCAGTGCCGCGGCGTGACGGGTGTTACCGAACGCGGAACCCTCAGCCGCCGCCCGAGCCGCCGCCGCCGTCCGAGCCGCCGCCGCCGGAGCCGCCGCCGTCCGAACCGCCACCGCCGGAGCCGCCGCCGTCCGAACCGCCGCCGCCCGAGCCGCCGCCGCCGGAGCCGCTGTCGGAGC
>Ga0068855_100007363_pt1 | contig 13328 bp, 13 predicted proteins | sample KBSCornC52_FD_66592 | JGI IMG/M metagenome (GOLD analysis project Ga0068855, IMG submission 66592) | Corn rhizosphere microbial communities from Kellogg Biological Station, Michigan, USA - KBS Corn C5-2 | ecosystem: Host-associated > Plants > Roots > Rhizosphere > Soil ... | reverse complement strand
GATTTGACCGAATGGAAGCGATGGCGGAGGTGGAGGAGCGCTGGGGTTTTCGGTCGGCGTGGAATCTGCCGCTCGCGCAGTATGAGATCGATTGGACGCGGGTGGCCAAAATGCGTGCGCGCGGCTTCGAGTTCGGCGCCCATGGGCTCAGTCACGACGGGCGGCTCTTTCGCAGCGATCAGGACTTCGCGGAGTTGTCGCCGCGCCTCGAGCGGCTGGCGGCCGAGCATGATTTGCGCGGCTTCCGGGCGCCTTCGACACTGCGCGACCCGCGGCTGATCCCGATGATGAGCTTCGACTTCGACTCGAGTTTCGCCGACACCGATCCCTACGAACCGCAGCCGGGGGGAACGTGCAGCGTCTTCCCGTTTCATTTGTCGAAGATGATCGAGTTGCCGTACACGATGCCGCAGGACCATACCCTGCTTCATCTGATTCGCCGCAATCCGCTGCCGCTGTGGGTCTTGAAGGCGAAATGGATCGCTTCGCAGGGCGGCATGATCCTGACCCTCACGCATCCGGATTACTGCGGGCAGCAACCGAAGCTCGGCATTTACGAGGAACTGCTCAGGCATCTCGCGGACCTGGAGTCGGCATGGCGAGCGCTGCCTTCGCAGGTGGTGAAATGGTGGCGCGAGCGCTCGAATTCACAGTTGCGGTTGGAGCAAGGCCGGCCATTGATCAAGGGTCCCGCCGGCGCGCGTGCGGTCGCTCGGCATTTGAACGCGGAAATGGTGGTCGCGTAGGAGCGGGATGATGGCACGCATTCTGGTCATCGCTTACACGAATTATGCGTTCGACGGCCGCGTCAAGCGTCATGCCGAGGCGCTGGCCGAGCGCGGCGACGAAGTCGATGTGCTGAGCCTGGCTGGAGAGCATGAGGGGATGCTCAACGGAGTCAACGTGATCGGGCTGCGCATGCCGCGGTACCGCGGTGCGAGTCGATCCAGCTACGTGCGCAGCTACTTGCGGTTTTTCGCCGCGGCCTCATGGATGGCGGTGCGGCTGAGTCTCAAGCACCGCTACAACGTCGCGGTGGTATGCACGATGCCGGACGCGGCGGTCCTGTGCGCGATTCCGACGAGACTGGCCGGCACCCGAATCCTGCTCGACATCCACGACACGATGCCCGAGTTGTACAGCGACAAGTTCGGTGGCCGGCGGGGAGCGTTCGGCGCGCGGATCTTGAAGATGGAGGAGCGCGTGTGTGCGGGGCGCGCTGACGTGGTGCTGGCGGTGCACGACCTGCATCGGCGAAGGCTAATCGCGGCGGGCATCCCAGCGGAGAAGATCCGCGTGGTGATGAACGTGTCCGATCCGGCGGTATTTCGACTCGGGCAGCATCGGCAACCCAACGCCGGCAACTTCAATCTGATCTGCCATGGAACGATCACGCATCGGCTGGGGCTGGATCTCGCGATCGAAGCGGTGGCAATCGCGCGCAACCGGATCGACGGGCTGCGACTGATCGTAATCGGGAGCGGCGACTATCACGCCGAGGCGAAGCGGCTGGTTGCACGGATGAACCTCGAAGAGCACGTGCGCTTCGAACAGCCGGTAACAACCGAAAGGCTGCCCGAACTGTTACAGCGGGCTCACGCGGGGCTCGTACCGAATCGGGCGAGCAGTGCGACCCATCTGATGCTGCCGGTGAAGCTGCTCGATTACGCGGCGCTTGGAATACCCACAATCGCCGCGCGACTGCGAACAATTGAATACTACTTCGGCACTGAGGCTTTGAGGTTATTCGAACCCGGCGAGCCGGCGACGCTGGCCGCCGCGATCGAGGACCTTTATCACAATCCCGCACTACGATTGGAACTCGTAAGCAAAGCACATCGCGTAGTCGAGCGAATCGGATGGGCGAAACAGCGCGCGGAATACTACCGGGCGATTGACTCACTGCTTTTGCCCACGCCGATGGATACGACGCATCGCACCGACGCAGACCGCGCAGCAATTTGATCTCCCGGAGGTATCGACGTGAAGCAAGGACAGACACTGATTATGGGATTAGGCGAGGTCGGCTCAGCGCTCGCCACGGTTATCGAACGGCGGCTGCCAGTCTTGCGCCACGATCTCGAGCCGCGCCATTTTTCGGAGCCGATCGAGGTGATGCATATCTGCATCCCTTTTCAGTCGCGTAACCAATTCGAGAGCTCGGTGATCGCATACATGGAGCGTTTCCGGCCCGAGCTAACCGTGATCAACAGCACCGTGCAGCCCGGCATCACGCGCGCGATTATGGAGCGCACGCGAATGCCGGTGGCGTACAGTCCGGTGCGCGGCAAACACGTGAACATGACCGACGGCCTGATGAACTACGTCAAGTATGTCGCGGCGGACGACCAGGCGGTGGCGGCGCGGGCCGCCGCACATTTTCGCGAGGTTGGAATGACTACGCGGATGATGACCCGGCCCGAAACGCTGGAGTTGGCCAAGCTCGCCGAAACTACATATTTCGGGGCGCTGATCGCGTTCGCACAGGAACTCAACCGCTACGCGGAGCGCCATCGTGCCGACTATGAAGAGGTAGTCGAATTTTTCGAGGAAGTGGAATTCCTGCCGCGGACACGGTACTTCCCCGGTTTCATCGGAGGGCACTGCGTTATTCCGAATATACATTTGCTATTGCAGACCGCCGACTCGGCGTTGCTGAAGGCAATACTCCATTCGAATGCACTGCGCGCTCAGGAAATCGAATCGGAGAAGCGCGATGAAACAAAGCGTGAGGCCGGGATCGCAGATGGCAACAGCCGCGACGTGCTGGTTAATCGATGACGGCAACGGCGGCGCGCAGGCGCTGGTCGCTCAGTACGCGGCGCTGCGCGATTGCGAACTGAGGCGTTGCCGCAGCACCACTGATTTGCCGGCTGGCGCGGCGCGCGACACGCTAATCGCAATGCCGGGCGCGAAGCTAGACGACCTTGAGGTTGACGCGCGCGCGCATCTGGCCGCACTGGTACGAACGGGGGCGACGCTCTATGTGCGCGGGATCGCGGACGGTTCTGCGACGATCGCACAGCAACCTTTTCCATGGTCGCCCGTCCGGGTCGCTCCGAAACAGTCCGCATGCGCGTACACCTTCAGCGCGAGTCCGATGGTTCCGTGCGCTCTGCGCGGGGAAACGGCGAACACCCTGGCTGAGGTCTGCGCCGCCGAGTGGCTTCCGCCGACCGCCGAGGTTCACTTATCGGTCCGTTATCTGGACGGAATCGAACGACCGGTCATCTTTTCGTTTCGCTATGGAGGTGGCCGGGTGCTCTACGATCTCCATTCGAGTTGGGAGGGTTCCGACGATCCGATCGTTGCGCGCCTCGCTGATCCGCAGACCCGGGCGGCCGAAATTGGCACGTTGATTGCGGTGAATCAGGTTTCATCCCTCGCCGAAGAGCGTCCAGCACCGTTCAATCTGACGATTGACGATCGCCCAGCGCATTATGACTACTTCAACGCTTCGGCAGTGAGGTCTCTGCTGCGCCATATAGAGGATCTCTGTCCGGGTGCGCATACCGACTTTGCCTGGACACCGTGCTACACGCACCCGCCGCGCGCTTACATCGATGAGATCAAACGCGCCCGCTCCGGATTCGTTTGGCATGGGTTTGTCGATCACGTCGATCACAAGAGGATCGCCGATCCCGAGCGTGACCTCGCACTCGGCGTGCGTGCAGTAGGCGAGATCGAAAGGCGCTTCGACGTCCGTCTTCAACCGATTATGATTTTCCCTTTCGAACGTTCGGTCCCCTTTCAGCTAGGACTGCTACGGAGGCGTGGCTTTCTGGCGAGCGTCGAGGAACCTCGCCATCCGTTAGCGGATGAACATGCTCCGAGACATCTCAGTTGTTCATTATCTTATCGGCGCGACGAGCAATCCGGTTTCTCGGTACTTTATCGCTATGCGGCGTCGTCGCTGACGCGCGACCGTTTGCTGGCGATGTCGGCGATCGGCCTGCCGATTATCGCGTATGCACATCCTGACGAACTAGGATTGAAGCGACTCTCGCCGCTATGGAATCGAGGCCCGCGATCGTCGCACTTCGACGAAATACTTACATTCGCCGGTTCAAAAAGTTTGCCGTCAGCGTCGCTTGAAGAAATCGCGCGGGGCACGACGACTGCTTTGGCCAGCGCCGCTTAGGGGGAGTGCGCGATGCGGGAACACGAATCCATCGACGCGGTTCAGCGCAATCGAGCATTGACGCCGCGTGCCGCCGGCGCGCCGTCGATTCCAAACTTTGGGCGATACCGCTACCTGACTGTCACCGTAAAGGAAGCGATCGGGCTGGCCACGTCCGGAGGCTGGCAGTTACCGGATTTCCAGCGCGAATTCGTTTGGAAGCCTTCGCAGTTATGCGATCTGGCCGATTCGTTGTGGCGCGACTACCCGATTGGCGCGCTGCTGCTATGGTTCAATCGCGAAGCTAATGAGGCGCGTCGCGTGAGTGGAGGATTGATCGCGGACGGTCTTCATCGCCTAACCTCGCTCTGTCTTCTATTCGGTCGGGAGCCGCAGTGGCTGGAGTCCAGGACGGCCGAATTTCGACAGGAAATGCGCCGGCGCTTTGCGGTGTACTTCGACGTGGAGGCGAGCAGCGATCCGCGATTCGTCAACGCGGATAGCTACGATGCCGGGCGGCCCGGATTGATTCCGCTCGAATCAATACTGGCGCTGAATCCGGAACTCGACTCGTACGAACCTCGGCTACGGCAATTCGCGAACGAATTGTACAGACAAGGTTGCCATCGGGGAGTGGGACGGAAAGTGATTGCGGACCGCCTGCGGACAGTTGCAGCGTTGGGTAATCGCGAATTGCTGGTAACCGCGCTCTACTATGATCGCGCCGAAGTGATCGAGATTTTCCAGCGCTTAAATAGTCGCGGGATGAAATTCAGACGACTGCTGCTAAAATTCGCCATGCAGGGGATATCCGGGTCACTGCCTGCTTTGCAGGTGCGAAGTCGCAGCAGAAGCCGCGGGGTTGTCGGCCGGCAAACGAATTCTGACTACCGTGCCGACCCCGACCTTTGAGTCAACGGTCAAGGTTCCGCCGTGGAGATCAGCGGCTCTCAGAGCCATCGGCAGGCCCAAACCCGTACCGTACTCTTTGGTTGTGAAATAGAGCTGCGTAACGCGATCGAGGATTTCGGCGGGGATACCGTGACCGGTGTCCGTTAGGGTAACGTCAACACAGTCGTCGTCGCGCTCGGTAGTCATTTCGAGTCTGCCTCCATTGGGCATCGATTCCGCCGCGTTCTGAACCACGTTGCGAAGAGCTTCCATCACCAGCGCACGGTCCACTTTCATCACCGGATCGGATGGATCGAGACGACAGATTACTTCGATCCTGGGATCGACGACGATTTTGATCGCCTCGGCCGCGAGCTCGTTGATGGCGACCGACACCGGCTTGAGCCTTTCAGGCCGCATGAACCGCGTGAGCGCGTCGATCGCTTTGGCCAGTTGCAGCATGTCGCGGCGAACCATCTGAACGCGATCGTCCACCGGTTTGCCGTCGCGTACATCCTGGCTGAGGAGTTCGAGCTCGAGCGTCATCGCATTGAGCGGATTGCGAATCTGATGTGCAACTCCTGAAATAAGACCGCCGAAGCGCGCAAGCCGGCTCGAAGAATCGGCCACATCATCATGAAGCTGCCGCATGGATTTGAGATCGCGTACGATCACTAACTGGCCGGCGCGGGCGGGATCGAGACCGAGGGGAAAGACCGAGACCATGAAGGTCAACTTTGCGTTGCCCCGACCTACTTCGGCTGCGATATCGCGCAGCTCAGTGGCGGAGGCCCGGGCCATACTGACTATTTCCACCAGGGGATGATCCCTGTTCAAGAGCGTGTCGAGTGCCCGGTTCTGCGCCAATCCGCCGCCGGGCAAGCCTAACCGCGTGAGGGCCTCTTCATTGTAAAAGCGGATGACGCCATGGGAATCGAGTAGTAAGACGGCATCCGCGATGGAGCGGAAGATATTAAGATACTGTGCTCGTTCATCTTCCCAGCGCGCACAGTCGTCCGAGATTGCGCGATGGAATAAGCGATCGAAGATCGCTAGTTTGGCGCTCAGACCCACCGACACATTTCCACTTAGCGCTGCGGTACACAGCTCGAGCGCGTCTGCACCTTCTCCCCATGCGACTGGTAACGTCCGAGCTTGTTGTACAGAGTCTTTGGACTGATGCCGAGAATCTCGGCTGCGCGAAGCCGATTCCCTCTGACTAGTTCGAGGGTCTGGAGGATCAGATCACGCTCGACGACTTTGAGCGCTTTACCGACAGGAAGCCCCGATTGCGGAGTTGCGGTATCGGTCTTCGTGGACAAGTGGCTCTGCGCGTTTGGGCAAAGGTCAGCGACAGTAAGTAGTGGCCCCGGACTCACGATCACGGCGCGCTCGATAACGTTGCGCAGTTCGCGGACGTTACCCGGCCAATCGCGCGACTTGAGCGCTTCGATACATTCACTGTCGGCACCGGCGAGGGTCTTGCCGTTGGCTTGGGCAAACTCACGGATAAAGGTTTCGGCCAGCAGCGGAATATCCTCAAGGCGCTCGGAGAGGCGCGGCAGATCGACAGTAAAGACATTGAGCCGGTAATAGAGGTCTTCGCGCAGCCGCCCCTCGCGGATCGATTCGGAGAGGTTGCGGTTAGTGGCCGCAAGCACCCGCACATTGAGCGCCACATCATTGGTGCCACCAAGACGGCGCAGGCTGCGCTCCTCAAGGACGCGCAGCAGCTTGGCCTGCAGCTCGGACTTCATTTCGCCGATCTCGTCGAGGAGAAGAGTGCCGCCCTGCGCAAGCTCAAAGCATCCCGCACGCCTTTGGTCTGCGCCGGTGAAGGCCCCGCGCTCGTGGCCAAAGAGTTCACTTTCGAGCAGCGTTTCAGGCAATGCCGCGCAATTAACCGCCACGTAAGGTCCGTTGCTCCGCGGCGAAAGCTCATGGATCGTGCGCGCCACTATTTCCTTGCCGGTTCCGCTCTCGCCGAGGATGATCAGCGACGCGGTGGTGGGTGCCGCTTGCTCAACCAGCGCCATCACCCGACGCATCGCGAGCGACTGTCCGATGAGCGGCCCCAACTGGCCGGTATTCATCAAGCGCATCCGCAGGCGCCGATTTTCCTCATCGACGGTCAAATGGTTGCAGAGATTGCTGAGCATCATGCGCAGGCGCGGCGGATCGATCGGCTTGCGCAGATAGTCATAGGCACCAAGCTTGACCGCTTGTACGGCTTCGGGGATGTCGCCCTCACCCGAAATCACGATGGTCGCAATGGGCAGCCCCTGCTGTCGGATCTCACCGAGTATTTCAAGCCCGTCCTTGAAAGGCATCTTCAGATCGAGCAACAAAACATGGGGCTCGAATGACCCGATGAGCTCGGTAGCCCGCCTGCCGTCCTCCGCCGCTTCGACGCTGAAGCCCCACGACGCGATTAGTTCTGTCCATGCTTGACGGGTTCTCGGATGGTCTTCAGCGACCAATACACGCTTGACGTCCGACATAGTAGTACACCGATCTCAATAGTGTTTTACATTTTGCGATTAAGCGCCGTCGTGCGTACAGCGCTCGCGGTCATAGTAGTATTCGGCCGGCGATACGGCCGCATCCACGGAAAGTTCCTTGCCGCCTGGCGGCACGTTCAGCACGGCCGCCGCGCGGGCGTTGTCTGCGGACTCGCGCGGACGCGAGCCACGGCCAAGTCGCTCGGAAAGGGCGCGCCTCACGTCCATCAAGCACGCGGCAAAAAGCGGTCGCGGATCCTCGCGGCAAAAGAGCGTGCGCTCGTTGACATCGCGCAAAGATTTGAACCATTGCTTCGCCGTCAAACGCCCATCGCGCCAGTACCGCAATGCGGACAGGAAATCCACGTCTTCGACGATCCACTTGCGGCCGTGTGGATTTGATGAAGGCTCGACGGCGTGGCCGGTCAAATCCTGATACATCGCACGAACCACGTCCATACCGTTGTCAGCGACAAAGAGCCGGAACATCGCGCCCACGCGGGGATTAACGTCATTGACCTTGTAGCGGCCGTCGCGGGCGTCATAGCGGTAACCGATATCGAGCGGCCCCTTATAGCCAATCGCCGTCATGAATTCGATCGTCGTTTTCTTCACAGTGTCGTTGTCAACGCACACCGCGAGGGAGGCCTGGCCGAAATACGCGGGAAAATTACGGAGCTTGCGGCCGGTAAAAGCCGCTCGACATTCGCCCGTCCGGTCGAAATAGCCATTAAAGGTCCAGGTCATCTCATCGCCGCCAGGAATATATTCCTGAAGCATTACGTTGGGTGCCGAAGGCGTTTCGAAGGCGTCATAATGTGCAAGCAGTTCTTCGCGCGAATGAACCAGAGTCATAGGCCATCGCTTCATCGTTGAGTGGAAAGCCGGGACCCGATGAAGGATTGGCTTCATAAGAATCGGAAACTGTGCACCGCGGCAGAAGTCCACGACGTCTGCCCGCGAAGTCGGAAACGCGGTCGCGGGCGTCGAGACACCATACTCGCGCGCAAGATGGTACATATTGCGCTTGTCGCACAGACGGTGGACGAGATCCGACTCGCACTCCGGAAAGATGAACCATTGAGCGAGCGGGCGCGAATGATTCGCGACGAACATCACGGCCGCGTCGCTGGTTGGAATCAATATAGACCGGCGGCCGATGCGCGCGCCGATTCGCATCAGATATTCGAGTGATTGATCGGGCGGTGTGCGGTGCAGGTCCAGGAGGAATTTTCCGCGGCAGTATCTGGACGCCAGGGCGGGCGAAAATGAATCGGCCTCGACGCCATAAGTCTCAACGCCCAGTGGGCCAAGACTACGCATGATGCCGAGGCCCACATGATGGTGGCATACGAGCGCGACCACCGGTGTGATGTTGTCGCCGAGCGTCATCGCGCAACCCTCATCGCGGCGGTTACGGCCGAATTCATTTAAGCCGCCTGTTGAGTCGGATTTCGAGGTCGAAGATTAGGCTTGCTGAAGGCATCGGAATGAAGCCCGCGACGATAGATTTCGACACGCAATAATTCCTCGAGCCGCACATTGGAGATACGCACCTCAGGACCAAAGTGATCGAGCAGCGCAAATTGACTGAGTTTGTCTGGAGCTTCGAAGGTCAAGTTACGCAGGCCAAAGGCCTCAACGAAACGGTCGGCAAACGAAGTGTGCAAACGGCCTTGCGCGTCGAAGACACCGATGCCCTTGGCCGATTCGCGGGCCTCCACGATCAACTCGACCGCGCCGGCTTCGAGCCAGCGACGCCCTTGATCGATTAGCCCGTCGATCGTGTCTGCCGTGAAAGCGCCGCCGTGTTTCTTACCCAGCTCAAACTGAACTTCCAAATTGCGCTCGTGCGCCGCCTTGACGACGTCTTCCGCTTGCAGCGGCATCTCGGTAAAGCCTTCGCCACATTCGATCCGCATCACACCGATGTCGGCGCAAAGGTCCAGGTAATAAGCCAGCTTGTGCTGAGCGACCGCAATCTCGAAAGGGCCGCCGCCGGTAGTGGTAATGACTTTATAATGGTTAGCGATTGTAACCTTCCGCCTCACGACCGCTTCGTTTGCGATGAGCCAACACGCCATCGAAATCTTCAGAGTTGATATGAGATGACTACTCTGTTCGAGGTGGCTTTGCAGCGTGACAGCGTCGTAACCGGGATCGAATACGCTGGTCGAGGCGGGCAACGCACACACTCCAATTGTTTTCAGGAAGTCAGCGGTGTGAAGTTGTCCGGTGGATCGCATAAGAGGTTGCCTCATGCTGAGTTGCGCCGACTCGCAATGGAATGCCGACGTTTACCTGATATACCGAAGCCGCTCGATTACTTCGTCGCGGCGTTCTCCGGATCGAGATCGCCAGCCGACACCAAGACCCCGTTCGGAACCGGAGTCCCTGCCACATGCCCGACGCGTTGAGCGTCGAACGTCATGCGCTGCGAATGAATGCGTACCTCTGTTCGAGCAAGCGAGATGCCATAGAAAAACACGAACGAGGTAAACGATCTCAGCCGGGCATCTAATTCCTCGCAAGTAACTTCTTCCAAACGAAGTCGTTCGAATCCGGTAATTTCTACCAAGCACGACGCCTGTGCGAATTCGGAAGCCGATCGATCAAGGGGGCTCGCATCTAATCGCGTGGGCATCGCGATTGCGTGCGATTTGGTGAATCTGTCGCGCTCGCCTATCTCGGACTTTTCAATATGCACATTCAAGCGAACGCGAGAACCCGATGGTCGCCACGATCCCAGACGTGAAAAATGACAGACGCATTCGTGTGCTGCCTTTCGATGAAGGTCGCCCGATATGGACTGAGATGCTGACGAAGTGCACGACGGCGACGCTTTATCATCAAGATTCCTGGCTGGAACTGCTAAATCGCACATATGGCTTCGCGCTGCATCTGGCGACGCTCGAAGAGAATGCTTGTGTTGTCGCAGCTTGTATATTGGCGCGCACCAAAGTTCCGCTACGACGACGATTCGTGTCGTTACCGTTTAGCGATTATTGTCCGCCCCTGGCCCTGAACGACCATGCGGCACTAGGCTTGATGGAAGCGCTGGCGCATCGAAGCTTTCCAGGTGCTGCGATAGAAGTCCGGGGTGCGGGCGCGGCTCCTGGATGGCATCGTGCGGAGCGCTTCGTGAACTGGACTCTCCATTTCGAGCCTGGTCTCGCGGAAGTTGAACGCCAGTTCAGCATGAATTTCCGGCGCAATCTGCGTCGTGCGGCGCGCGAGAACATCGTCGTGAGCCGAAGCTCCGCGGAAGACTATCTCCGACGGTTCTATCGAATGCATCTTTTGACTCGCCGCCGGTTCGGGCTTCCGGCGCAGCCCTGGCGATTTTTCATATTGCTCCGCGAGATTTTTGCCCCATCCAATGATCTCGAGATATGGCTCGCCAGCCGAGGTGGAAAAGATGTAGCCGGTGCCGTGATAATCAGGGCGGCCCGCGCAGTTTACTATAAGTGGGGTGCGCGTCAGCCCGGAGACGATTCCCGCGCGAATCACCTGCTGATGTGGAATGCCATCGAATACTATTGCTCGCGCACGGATATGATCGATCTGGGACGCACTGATGTCGGCAATAGTGGCCTGATGCGCTTCAAGAAAGAACTAGGTGCCAGCGCAACATCGATACCTTATTTCTATCATCCACACGCACCGAAGCAGGTCAGCGCGGAAGCGCTCGGCGGCGCGCGAAAATCGGTTGCCGCAATCTGGAAGAATCTGCCCATATTTGCGACGCGTTTTCTAGGGCGGGCAATTTACCGTTATCTGGCCTGATCCATCGGGTTATGGCAGCCCTTTCCAAGGGCCGCCATAACCCCACTGAGTTTCTGAAGGTTATCCTTCTGCGATGGATGGCCAGAACAATCGCGGTGAGCAATTACTTAGTCCGATCCAAGGGTCGCATTCACTGTAAGTTGATTGTTGACGCTCTTGACGCCTTCGGTCTGCATCGCGACCTGTTCCGCGCGCGCTGCGGTGGCCCGCGATGGCACCTGGCCGGCCAGCGTTACGACACCCGCCGTGGTATCAACATGAATATCCCGGTCACCCACTTCTTTATCATTATGGAGTGCCGTCTTCACTTTTGCGGTAATCGCAGTATCCGCAAGTGCGCGCTTGGTGCCGTGGTACGCATCAACCGCTGCCGCACCAGTAGCGGAACCTGCGCGCTCAAGCTGCTCGCCTGCCTGATGCATCGATTGATTGGCCGGGGCGTTATCGTCTTGAGCTAACGCCGGCATTGATATAGCTACCGCGAAGAGCACGGCTGGACCAATTATTTTGAATCGATTCTTCATGAATACCTCCATCCACTAGATGACTGTGAAGCATCCGCGCTTGAGCGGCCCTGATGGTAAGGTTGAATCGTGTCGCTCAGACTGAACCACTGGCATCATATTGCTTTAGCCATTTCTCGATAGCCTCACGGTGCTCTCCAGTGCGTTCCTGAATTTTACCGACGAGCTTTTCCATATCGCCCTCGGCCTGCGTAAGGTCATCGTCCGTGATCTGTCCCCATTTGCGTTTGATCTCGCCGCTCATCTGCTTGAACTTTCCCTTTAATTGATCCTTGTTCATCAGCTTGCTCCTTGATTGGTGTTGGAATCCGTCCACGACTTCGTCAACGGACCTTTTTCAATTGAGCAATTGCAAGACCAATCGTCCGAGCCGGAGGATCGGGGGTTTTCATGAGTGTGCCCACGTAATTGTTTCATCGTGAACCTGCAATTTATGCCTGTTCGCTCATTGGAGAGTCTTAAAGGACCGAGCATACTGATGTTTAAGGCTTTCCAAACAGGTTGCGGGCGGCTTGTGGGTTAGCTGGCTGCCGTTCAGGACTTTGGCTTGCTCGGCACTTTGCCTCCCTCGTGCCGCGCTTCCGATAGTCCAATCGCGATCGCCTGCTTACGGCTCTTGACTTTTTTTCCTGAGGCCCCGGATTTCAGCTTACCAAGTTTCATTTCGTGAATTGCGCGCTTGACCTTCTGCCCAGCTTTGGGCCCGTAACTCTTTTTTGTTGTCATCGTATATATCTCTCCGCTGAGTCACACTATACGGCGAAGCGGGTTGCGACTCCTCGCGATTAGAATGCGCAATCTATGGGCCGCAAGATCTGGCTGAACGAACTCCTCCTGATTGTCATTGTCGCTGTTAGAGGAGACAGGCTGACGCATTTGCGCAAATGCGCCATCACGTCGCTTCAATTAAAATTAAGCCTGCTTCCATTCAGGGATAAGAATAAGTGGTTGTTTTTTGCCGCTCAACTACACCGTCATCGCTCTTTGTTGTAGTTGTCGATGTTGTAGATGATGGGACCGATGTTGTAGACGCTGACGGTACCGGCACTTCTCTAACTTCTTTATGGCTGTAAAAACATCCTGCGACCGAGCTGCAAGCGAGTGCGGTGATCAAACCGAGCGCTATGCGTTTCGTTTTCACGATGCTGACCCTCCTGAATCCGAAAACATTCATGGTCTAAATCAGCAATCGCAATGCCATCGGATTTCAGCACTTTTGGTCTTAGGAAACGCAATAAGTTTTTCGCTATTCGCGATCTCTCCATAGTCTATGTTTCCTTAGTGTGAACTTTTGACCATATCACAATGAGCCGGAGCCGGGAGAGACACTTTCTCCGTCAACGCGACGTTGGTACAGCAAGACGAGCGAATAGATACGTTTTTCCGAGCGGATCCTCGAGCGCCGCGTTCCAGCATCGCTTGGCCAGAGCTTCTTGAACCGGCGGTTCTCATCCTCCAGCGACTTCAGCCGGCGCGCCTACGATATTTCGAGGCCGTACTTCGCCT
>Ga0068855_100007362_pt1 | contig 13328 bp, 13 predicted proteins | sample KBSCornC52_FD_66592 | JGI IMG/M metagenome (GOLD analysis project Ga0068855, IMG submission 66592) | Corn rhizosphere microbial communities from Kellogg Biological Station, Michigan, USA - KBS Corn C5-2 | ecosystem: Host-associated > Plants > Roots > Rhizosphere > Soil ... | reverse complement strand
TCTGCAGCGTGCTGCGCGAATGGGGCGGCGATCCGGCGACGCTCGCGAGCGCCGACCTCGCGAGGCTCGGCACGCCGCACGAGGTGGCGCTCGCCGGCAAGCTCGCCGAATTTCCGGAGCTCCTCGCGCGCGCCGCCGAGGAGCATTCGCCGCACCTCGTCACGCACTACCTGCACGACGACGTGGCGGCTCGGCTCCATACCTACTACAATGCCGAGCGCTTTCTCGTCGACGACGAGGCGTTGAAGCACGCGCGGCTCGCGCTCGTCGCCGCGACGCGACAGGTGCTCGCCAACGGCCTCGCGGTGCTCGGCGTGAGCGCTCCCGAGAGAATGTGATGCCCAAGGATTACAAGGACGCGCCCGCCGCGCGCGCCGCAAGCCGGCTCAGTCACCCCTTGCTGCTCGGCGTGATCATCGGGCTCCTGCTCGGCATCGTGATCTCCCTCGCCGTCGCGCTGTGGCTGAACCGCCTGTCCAACCCCTTCCTGCAGAAGAACCGTCCGGAGGCTCTTCCGCGCGTGGGCGCGATGCAGCCGCCCGCAGCCGACGAGGCGACGAAGCCCGGGCCGGCTCCCGCGCCGAGCGCAAGCGCCACCGCCCCCAACAAGCCGGCCACGAAGGCCGAACGTCCGCGCTTCGAGTTCTACCAGATCCTTCCCGGCGAGAAGGAAACCGCTCCGGGCAGCACCCGGACGCCGCCGGCCGCGCCCGCCCCGGCGCCGAAAGTCGCGGAGACGCCGCGGCTGGGCTCCTCGCCCGCGAGCCCCAAGCCCCACTCCGGCGACAACTACTGGCTGCAGGCCGGCGCGTTCTCGGACGAGAAGGAGGCTGACAACCTGCGGGCGAAGATTGCGTTAACCGGTCTGGAGGCGTCGGTCCACGCCGTTTCCACGCCGGCCAAGGGCAAGCTTTATCGCGTCCGCCTGGGCCCGTACCAGAGCGTGGACGATGCCAACCGCATCAAGGCAGCACTGTCGCAGAACGGCGTTCCGGCGGCCATCATCCGCGCCGGGGATGAACCGAAGACTCCGTAAAGGAAATCCCTCATGTCCCTTCGCAAAGCGCTCCTTCCCTTCCTTGTGCTCCTCGCGAGCGCCTTCACGGCGAACGCCGCCGACTACGCCCCGGTCTCGCCGCCGCAGCCGACCGAATCGAACGGCAAGATCGAGGTGATCGAGTTCTTCTGGTACGGATGCCCGCACTGCTATCACCTCGAGTCGTCCGTGAACGAGTGGCTCAAGACGAAGCCCGACGACGTGGTGTTCAAGCGCGTGCCGGCATATCCGAGCGAGAGCTGGGGGGAGCTCGCGCGCGTGTTCTACACCATCCAGGCGATGGGCCTGCTGCCCCAGATGCACGAGAAGATCTTCGACGCGATCCACAAGGATGGCGTGAACCTCGCCAACAAGAAGATCCGCGAGCAGTGGCTGGCGAAGAACGGCGTCGACCCCGCGAAGTACGAGCAGGTGGAGAAGTCGTTCACCGTCGCGAGCGACCTGCAGCGCGCGAAGCAGATGACCATCAACTACAAGGTCGATAGCGTGCCGCGCCTGGTCGTCGACGGGAAGTACTACACCTCGGGCGAGCTCGCCGGATCCCCGGAGCGCATCTTCAGCGTGGTCGACGAGCTGATCGCCAAGGTGCGCGCCGAGAACGGCAAGCCCGCGCCCGCGAAGAAGAAGGCGAAGTAGCCGCCGCGGCGCCGGCGCCGAGGCGCAGGTGCGCGTCTTCCTCACGGGCGCCTCGAGCGGCATCGGGTCCGCGCTCGCTCGCCACTACGGCGCACGCGGCGCGACGCTCGGGCTCGTGGCCCGGCGCGAAGAGGCGCTCCAGCAGGTCGGCCGCAGCGCCGGCTGCGCGTTCGCGGCGTACTCCTGCGATGTCACCGATGGCGCCGCCTTGCGCGCGGCGGCGCAGGACTTCATCGCCCGCCACGGCGTGCCGGACCTCGTCATCGCCAACGCCGGCATCTCGCACGGAACGCTCACCGAGCACGCGGAGGACGCGCGCACCTTCGCCGAGATCCTCGAGGTGAACGTGGTCGGCATGGTGCACACATTCCAGCCGTTCGTGGCGCCGATGCGCGAACGCCGCGCCGGCCGCCTCGCGGGAATCGCCTCCGTCGCCGGCTTCCGCGGCCTCCCGGGAGCGGGCGCGTACAGCGCGTCGAAAGCGGCCGCCATCCGCTACCTCGAGGCGTTGCGCGTCGAGCTTCGCGCAAGCGCCATCGGCGTGACGACCATCTGCCCGGGCTACGTCGCCTCGCCGATGACCGAGCGCAATCCCTATCCGATGCCGTTCCTGCTCGAGGCGGACGATGCCGCGCGCCGCATCGCGCGGGCGATCGATGCCGGCCGCTCGTTCGCCGTGATTCCCTGGCAGATGGCGATCGTCGGACGGCTGCTCGCGATGCTGCCGAACGCGATCTTCGACCGCCTCGCATCGCGCGCCGGACGCAAGCCGCGCCGGCCGCGCTAGAGCTGCTCCGTCTCGCTCTGCGCGGGCCTCCAGCGCAACAGCCGGCGTTCGGCGTGTGTCACGGCATAGTCGAGCACCAGCGCGAACGCGGTGAGGACCAGGATGCCGGCGAACACGCTGTTGATGTCGAACGCGCCTTCCGCCTGCTGGATGAGGTAGCCGACACCGCTGGCCGATCCGAGGTACTCGCCCACCACCGCGCCGACGAACGCCATGCCGACCGAGGTGTGCAGGCTCGAGAACACCCACGACGTCGCCGAAGGCAGGTACACGTGGCGCAGCAATTGGCGCCGGCTCGCGCCCAGCATCACCGTGTTGTTGAGCACGACGGGGCTCACTTCCTTCACGCCCTGGTACACGTTGAAGAACACGATGAAGAACACCAGCGTCACGCCGAGCGCCACCTTCGACCAGATGCCCAGCCCGAACCACACCATGAAGATCGGCGCGAGCACCACGCGCGGCATCGCGTTCATCGCGGTGATGTAGGGATCGAGGAGCGCGGACGCGGTCGAGGAGAGCCCGAGCCACAGCCCCATCGCGAGGCCCAGCACCGCGCCGATCACGAAGGCGAGGACCGTCTCCTCGAGCGTCACCCAGAGATGCTTGTAGATCGTGCCGTCGGCGAACCAGGCCCAGATCACCTTGAACATCTTCACCGGCTCGCCGAAGAAGAAGGCGGCGCGGTCCGGGTTGTCCCACACGAGCGGCGGGATGAGACCGGGCTGCGTGAGCGCCTGCCACGCCACGAAGATCGCGACCAGCACCAGCAGCTGCCACAGTCGCAGCGTCGAGCGCTTCATCCCGCGACCCGGTTGCGCGTCTGCGCGTAGCCCTTCAGCACCTCGGCCTTCATGGCGTGCCAGATGCGGTCGTGCAGCGCGATGAATTCCGGCGTGAGCCGCACCTCGGAGACGTCGCGCGGCCGGGGAAGGGCGATGGGGAAGTCGCCGATCGGGTGCGTCTCGGGTCCCGCCGAGAGCACCACCACGCGATCGGAAAGCGAGATCGCCTCCTCGAGGTCGTGGGTGATGAAGAGGACGCTCTTGCGGTTCGCGCTCCACAACTCGAGCAGCTCGTTCTCCATCAGCTGGCGCGTCTGGATGTCGAGCGCCGAGAACGGCTCGTCCATGAGCAGGACCGGCGGGTCGAGGATCAGCATCTGCGCGAGGGAGACGCGCTTGCGCATTCCGCCCGAGAGCTGGTGCGGATAGCGGTCCCCGAAACCGGAGAGGCCCACGCGGGCGAGCCACTCCTCGCCGCGACGGCGCGCCTCGGCGGCGCCGGCGCCACGGAACTCGAGGCCGGCCGTCACGTTCGCGAGCGCGCTGCGCCAGGGCATCAGCGCGTCCGACTGGAACATGTACCCGGCGCGCCGATTGATGCCCGAAAGCGGCTCGCCGAAGATGCGGATCGTTCCCGAGGAAGGCCGCAGCAGCCCGGCCGCGACGTTGAGCAGCGTCGACTTTCCGCAGCCCGTCGGGCCCACCACCGAGACGAATTCGCCCTCGCCGATCGAGAGCGTCACGTCCTTCACCGCCGTGTACGACCGTGCGCCGTCGCGCCCGGCGAAGGTGCAGGTGATGTGCTCGAAAGAAACCGCGGCGGCGGCCATTTCAGCGGAGGCTCACGGGACGAACGGCCTGCGGCAACGTTCCCGCGTCGAGCGGCACCCCTCGCGGCGTCCGCTCCAACGCGGGACCTCTATTTGTACTTGGAGTTCGCCTTCTCCGCGAACCGGTTGTCGAAGGTCTTCGAGAGATCGATCTTGCCCGCCTTCATCACCGAAGGCTCGAACTGGTCGAGCACCTTGTAGACGTTGCGCGCCGCGGCGAGCGACATCAGGCCATCCTTCGAGTAGCCCGCGAGATTCTTCTCGAGGCCCTGCTTGTACAGCGCCGGGTTGCCGGCCTTGTAGGCATCGGGCATGAGGTCGACGATCTCCTGCGGGCTCGCCTTCGCGATCCACTTGTCGGCGCGTACCATCGCGTTCACCACGGCTTGAACGGTATTCGGGTACTTCTTCACGAACTCGTCGGTGGTGTAGATCACCGCGGCCATGTACTCCTTGCCGTACACCTCCTCCATGCCCTTTTCGGTGCGCGTGTCGACCACGGACTTGAACTTGCCGGTCGCCTCGAGCTGCGTGATCACCGGATCGAGGTTCGCGAGCGCGTCGATCTCGCCCTTCTCCATGGCGGCGACCGCGCCGGCGCCGGCACCCACGCCGACGATCGATACGTCGCTCGGCTTGAGGCCCGCCTTCACCAGCAGCAGGTCGACGAACATGTTCGTCGAGGAGCCGGGAGCGGTCACGCCGATCTTCAGGCCCTTCAGGTCGCGGCCGTCGCGATACTTCGCCGCGCGATCGTTGGCCATCAGCAGCTCGATGGCGTTGTACTTGAGCTGCAGCACCACCGCCTCGATGGGTTGGTGCTTCGCGGCCATGTTGATGGTGTGCTCGTAGGCGCCCGACACCAGGTCCGCGCTGCCGCCGACCAGCGCCTGCAGCGCTTTCGCCCCGCCGGGGAAGTCCGGAATCTCCACCTCGAGCCCCTCGTCCTTGAAGTAGCCCTTCCTTTCGGCGACCGAGAGCGGCAGGTAGTAGAAGAGCGTCTTCCCGCCGACCGCGATGGTGATGCTCTTCTTCTCGGGCGCCTGGGCGAGGGAGCTCGCTGCGAACATGGCACCGAGCGCGAGGGCGAGGAGCGCTTGCAGGAATCGCTTCATCGTTTTTCTCTCCGTGGGATTGTGCGGTTTTGGGCGGTTGGAGCGCCGCTCGCGGCTCGCGCGCGGCTCAGGATCGCAGGCGCGCGGGCGGCTCGTGCAGCTCGAGCGTCTGGCCGGCCTTCATCACCTGCCCGGGGACGTCGTGCTCGACGATGACCGGGATGCGCCGCGCCACCGCGAGCAGCTTCGCGAGGTCCACGCGCGTGTCGTAACCCATGTCCTCGAGCATGTTCACCATGTCCTCGGTGCAGATGTTGCCCGTGGCGCCGGGCGCGAAGGGACAGCCGCCGAGGCCGGAAACCGAACCGTCGAAGGAGCGGATGCCCGCCTCGATGCCGGCCACCACGTTGGCGAGGCCCATGCCGCGCGTATTGTGGAAATGCAGCGTGTAGTACACGTCGTCGGGCGGCGGGAAGCGCTCGAGGACGCGCCTGGCGAGGTCGCGCACCTGCTTCGGATTCGCCATTCCGGTGGTGTCGGCGAGCGAGATTCCATCGAAGCCGAACTCGCGGAAGCGCTCGACGAACTCGAGCACGACATCCTCGTGCACGCGCCCCTCGAACGGGCAGCCGAACGTGGTCGACAGGCTCATCGTGATCTTCATGCCCGCGTCGTGGGCCGCCCGCACCATCGAGGGCATGTCCGCGAGCGACTGCTCGTGCGTGCGGTTGATGTTGGCGCGGTTGTGCGTTTCCGACGCCGAGACGACGCCGTTCACCTCGTCGGGCTTGCGCGGGCAGTCGGCGGCGTCGCGTACGCCGCGCAGGTTCGGCACGAGCGCGACGTAGATCACGCCGGGCACGCGATCGATTTGCGCGAGGACGTCGCGCGCGTCGGCAAGCGCGGGCACGGCCTTCGGCGACACGAAGGATGTGGCCTCGATCTTGTGCAGGCCGGTGCGCGAAAGCTGGTTGATCACCTCGACCTTGGTCTCGGTCGGGATGAAGCGCCGCTCGATCTGGAAGCCGTCGCGAACGGCGACGTCGTTGACGTAGATGCGCATGGGAGAACGCGGGAGGGAACCCGCGAATTCTACTCTCCGAACGGACGATGGGTAGCGGGTTGCGAAGCGGGAACCGTGCCGCTCGCCGCCCTGTCTGCCCCATACGCCTGATGGAGGATGCCATGCGCTCGCTTGCCCTGTTCGCCGCCTTGCTCGCCGCTCCGGCGCTCGCCGCCATCGCGGAACCCGCCGGAATCGCGCCGCCGCTGCGCGTCCTTCCCAACGAGGCTCCGGCCTTCGCGCTGTCGGCCGAAGGCGTTGAGGTGTACCAATGCCAGGCGGTACCGGCGGACCCGAATGCCTACGCATGGTTCGTCGTCGCGCCCGACGCGACGCTCTCGGACGGCACCGGAACCGTCGCCCGCCTCGCCTCTCCGAACCACTGGAACTCGCTGCAGGACCTGAGCGGCGTATCGGCCGTGCCGCTGCGCATGCAGTCGGCGGGCGCGGCGAACCTGCCCTGGGAGCTGCTGCATGCCGTTCCGGACGGAAGTCCCGGGATGTTCGCCGGCGTCACCAGCATCCAGCGCGTGAACACGCGGGGTGGAGTCCCGCCGGCCGGCGGCTGCGACGAGACCCATGTGGGCGACGAGGCGCGCGTGGCGTTCTCGGCGGACTACTACTTCTACAAGTCGGCCACCGGCTGACTCCGCGCCCGGCGCGTTCCTGCGGTAGCATCGACCTCCCGTCCAGGAGGCGACGTGCCGCAGCCCGAAGATCCGTACGCGCAGCTCCGCGAAGGCGTTCGCGACCTCTGCTCGCAATTCCCCGCGGAATACTTTCGCGACATCGACGCCCGGCGCGCGTATCCCGAGGCGTTCGTCGATTCGCTCACCAAGGCCGGTTGGCTCGCCGCGCTGATTCCCGCGGAGTACGGCGGCTCGGGGCTCGGCCTCGCGGAAGCGTCGGTCATCATGGAGGAGATCAACCGCTGCGGCGGCAACGCCGGCGCATGCCACGGTCAGATGTACAACATGGGCACCCTTCTGCGCCATGGATCGAGCGAGCAGAAGGCGCGGTACCTGCCCGCCATCGCGCGCGGCGAGCTGCGCTTGCAGTCGATGGCGGTGACGGAGCCCACGGCGGGCACCGACACCACGGCGATCCGCACGACGGCGGTGCGCCACGCAGACCGCTACGTGGTGAACGGCCAGAAAGTGTGGACCTCGCGCGTGCAACACTCGGATCTCATGATCCTGCTCGCCCGGACCACGCCCGCCGGCGAGGCGAAGAAGCGCTCCGAAGGGCTCTCGATCTTCCTCGTGGACCTGCGCGAGGCCATCGGTCACGGCATCACGGCGCGGCCGATCGCCAACATGGTGAACCACGAGACCAACGAGCTCTTCATCGACAACCTCGAGGTGCCCGCGGAAAACCTGATCGGCGAGGAAGGCAAGGGCTTCCGCTACATCCTCGACGGGCTCAATGCCGAGCGCGCGATCATCGCCGCCGAGTGCATCGGCGACGGCTACTGGTTCATCGACAAGGTGACGCGCTACGCGGGCGAGCGCGTGGTCTTCGGCCGTCCCATCGGCAAGAACCAGGGCGTCCAGTTCCCGATCGCCGAGGCGTACATCGAGCTCGAGGCGGCGAACCTGATGCGCTTCGACGCATGCCGGCGCTTCGACGCGGGCGAGCCCTGCGGCGCGCAGGCGAACATGGCCAAATACCTCGCGGCCAAGGCCTCGTGGGAAGCCGCGAACGCGTGCCTGCAGTTCCACGGCGGATTCGGCTTCGCCGCCGATTACGACGTCGAGCGCAAGTTCCGCGAGACGCGCCTCTACCAGGTGGCGCCCATCTCGACCAACCTGATCCTCTCGTACGTGGCCGAGCACATCCTCGGCCTGCCGCGCTCGTTCTGACGCTCAGCGAGCGAGCGCGCGCAGCTCGTTGCGAACGAGGTTGCCGATGCGCCGGCCGCGATTGCGCAGCACCTCGATCCACGTGCCGTCCGTGAAGTAGGTGAGCAGGATCGAATCGCGCGTGCGCACTTCGTCGCCCACCGTGTCGACCGAGTGGTACGTGTCGCCTCCCACGGCGAAAGCGTAACCGGTGTTCGGCGCGAAAGGCATCTGGCTCGCGCGCTCGTATCGGCCGTCCGTTGCGAGGCGGTGAAACACCGTGCCGACGTGCTCGATCGTGTGGTCGGCGGGAAGGTAGAGCTGCACCGTGATCGCCTTGCGCCGCGTGTCCGGGTGGATGCCGATGCGGTATCCGGCCACGTCGCGAGTGAGAATGGGGATCGGATAGAGGCCGGTGGTGCGATATGCGGCGCCAAAGCGTTTTCCGAGCCCGGCGCAGAGCCGTTCGCGAAACGCGTCGCGCACGAGCGGATCTCGCAGCGCGCGTCCGACCACGTCCCACACATCGCGCGCACCGTTCGGAAGACGGCGCACGAATTCCGGGAACAGATCGAGCTTGATGCGCGTCGGCCGTCCGTCGGGAGCACGGCTTTCGCGCGCGCGTCCGGACATCGGCCGGTATACGTCGTTTCCCGGCATCGACCGCACCATCGCGGAGTACAGATCGGAAGGAAAGACGTCCGCGAGGCGAAGGTGGACGAAGGGATCGCTCGCCTCCTCGGCGCGCGAGATCGCGCCGACGATGTGGTGGATGACCCGCTCGACTTCGCCGGGGTAGGGCTCGGCACGGATGCTCATGGGAGGCTCGCCTCGAAGAAGTACGTCATTCCACCGTCACCGCTTTCGCGAGGTTGCGCGGCTTGTCCACGTCGGTCCCGCGCCGAAGCGCCACATGGTAGGCGAGGAGCTGCACGGGAATGGCGTGCACGACGGGAGACAGGGCGCCGGCATGGCGCGGCGTGCGGATCACGTGCACGCCCGCCTCTTCGCGGAAACGGCTGTCGAGGTCGGTGAAGACGTACAGCTCGCCGCCCCGTGCACGCACTTCCTGCATGTTCGACTTCACCTTCTCGAGCAGCGCGTCGTTGGGCGCGATCACCACGACGGGCATGGACGCGTCGACCAGCGCGAGTGGGCCGTGCTTGAGCTCGCCGGCAGGGTACGCCTCCGCATGGACGTAGGAAATTTCCTTGAGCTTGAGCGCGCCCTCGAGCGCCACCGGATAGTGGATGCCGCGGCCGAGGAAGAGCGCATGCTCGCGCTCGGCGAAGCGCTCGGCCCACGCGGCGATCTGCGGCTCGAGGTTCAGCGCGTGCTGGATGCTGCCCGGGACGAAGCGCAGCTGCTCGAGCGCGTCCTCTTCCTGGCTCGGCGTGAGGCGCCCGCGCGCCTTCGCGAGGGCGAGCGCGAGCGTGTAGAGCGCCACGAGCTGCGTCGTGAACGCCTTGGTCGACGCGACGCCGATCTCGGCGCCCGCCCGGGTGTAGAACACGAAGCGCGAAGCGCGCGGGATCGCGCTTTCGCGCACGTTGCAGATCGAAAGCGTCGCGCCGTGCCCGAGCTCGCGCGCGCGCTTGAGCGCCTCGAGGGTATCGAGCGTCTCCCCGGACTGGGAGACGGTGACCACGAGCTGGGTGGGCTGCGGAATCGAGTCGCGGTAGCGATACTCGTGGCCGAGCTCGACGACGCAGGGAATGCGGGCGATCGACTCGATCCAGTAGCGCGCGACAAGTCCTGCGTAGTAGCTGGTGCCCGCGGCGAGGATCAACACGGAGGGCGCCTCGCCAAATGCCGCCCGGGCGCCCGCGCCGAAGAGGCCGTCGACGTCGACGCCGGAGTCCATCAGCGCCTCGAGCGTATCGGCGACCGCGCGCGGCTGCTCGTGGATCTCCTTCTGCATGTAGTGGGAGTACGGGCCCAGGTCGACCGCGTCGGGCGAGAGGTCGGAAACGTGGACCGGGCGCTCGACCGCGCGGCCCTCGCGATCGACGATGCGGATCGCGTCGCGTTGCACCGAGACGACGTCGCCATCCTCGAGGTACACGACGCGCCGCGTCTGCGCGATGATCGCCGAGACGTCGGACGCGAGGAAGTTCTCGCCCTCGCCCAGGCCCACGACGAGCGGGCAACCCATGCGCGCGCCGGTCATCGTGTCCGGCTCCGAGAGCGCGACCACGCCGAGCGCGTAGGCCCCGCGCAATTCGGCGGCCGCCTTGCGCGTCGCGACGAACAGGTCGTGCTCCGCCTTGTAGTGATGGTGGATGAGGTGCGCGACCACCTCGGTGTCGGTTTGCGATTCGAACGCGTAGCCGAGCGCCTTGAGCCGCGCGCGCTGCTCCTCGTGGTTCTCGATGATGCCGTTGTGCACCACGGCGATCTCGCCCATCGAGACGTGCGGGTGGGCGTTCGGCTCGCTCACGCCGCCGTGCGTCGCCCAGCGCGTATGCGCGATGCCGACGATGCCGCTCAACTGCTCGGCGAGCACCGCGCGCTCCATCTCGGCGACCCGGCCCACCCGCCGAACCCGGCGGATGCCGCCGTTCAGCACCGCGAGCCCCGCCGAATCGTAGCCGCGGTATTCGAGGCGCTTCAGTCCCTCGGTGAGGATCGGGACGACGTTGCGACTGGCGATGGCACCGACGATTCCACACATGGCGGCGAGATCCGCGCGGCGGCAGCTGAGGGGAGCGTCATTTTCTCACGCGCGGGGCCGCGCGGCGCGGCGGCCAAAAACAAGGACTCTCCCCGGCTTGGAACCGGGGAGAGTCAAGCGTAGGCGCCATGGCATCGGCCTCAAGTCGCCCAGCCGGTCCGCAGGAGAGGAGGAGACCTGCGAACACGTAGCCATCGTGCCCGCGCACGGTGCCTGCCGCAGCGGCATTCTTCGCACCCGGCATGCCGAATATCGGACAACGGGAGGTGCGCTCATGCACGGGATCGGTCAGCGAAACGGGCGGGCGAGCGCGAACGCGAGAAGCGCGAAGGCGCCGTACACCGGTGCGCCGCCGTCACCGTCGCGTCGCATGGACCCATCTTAACGTGGGAGGGTACGGATGCTAGACTTTGCGCGTCTGCCCCGCCGTTGGGAACAAGATGACAGGGGACACGCCGAGCGCCGCGCAGTTGCAGGCCATTTCCGATCCGTTCGTGAGATCGCTCGCCGGATTGGGGCGCCTGCGCACTTATCCGAAGAATACGGTCTTCATCACCGAGGGCGATTCCAGCGACTCGGTGTTCGTGATCCTCTCCGGACGCGTGAAGGTGTTCATCTCGGACACCGAGGGGCACGAGATGATCCTCGACACGCAGGGGCCCGGCGAATACGTGGGCGAGATGGCGCTCGACGGAAAGCCCCGTTCCGCCTCGGTGATGACGCTCGAGCCCACCACATTCGCGGTGGTCGGACGCGACCCGGTGCGCGAAGCGATCCGCCGCAATCCCGATTTCGCGCTCGACATGATCTCGCGCATCATCGACCGGGCGCGCATCGCGACGAACAGCGTGAAGGACCTCGCCCTGCTCGACGTGTATGGCAGGGTCGCGCGCCTGCTCCTCAACATGGCGGTCGAGGCGCCCGACGGGAAGCTGCAGATCCCGGAGAAGATCACGCAGCAGGAAATCGCGGAGCGCGTCGGCGCCTCGCGCGACATGGTGAGCCGCATCTTCCGGGACCTCACAGCGGGCGGCTACATCAAGGTCGAGAACCGGATCGTCACCATCAACAAGAAGCCGCCCGCGCGCTGGTAGCGCGGAATCCTCCGTACTTCCGGTCCGAATTCCTCCGTGGGTCCGCGCGGCTCGCGCCGCTTACCCTGCACTCGCCCGTCCCCCAAGAAAGGCGACTGCAATGCTCGACGACCTTCGCGACCACGACCCGAACCCCAACCGGGAAGAGCTGGGCTGGATGAACACCGATCCCCTGACGGCCGCGACGCGCGCGCTGGTCCTCGTGGGCGTATCCCTGATGATCGGCGTCGCGGCGAGCTACTTCGTATCCCCCGACGATCCCGGCGTTTCCAACGTCGCCTCGATCCGCAACCCGGCTCCCTGAGAGAAAGCCGGCTACTTCTTGCGCGGCCGCTGCCACTCCGGCCGCGTCACCTGCTTCTTCTGGGTGAGCGTGAGGCCGCCGGGAGGAACGTCGTCGGTGATGGTGGCGCCGGCCGCGATGGTCGCGCCACGCCCGACGGTCACGGGGGCGATCAGCTGCACGTCGGAGCCGATGTGCACGTCATCCTCGATGACAGTGCGGTGCTTGTACGCCCCATCGTAGTTGCAGGTGATGGTGCCCGCTCCGATGTTCACCTCGCTGCCGACCGTGGAATCGCCGACGTAGGCGAGGTGGTTGGCCTTGCTGCCGCGGCCGATGCGGCTCGCCTTCACCTCGACGAAGTTGCCGATGTGCACCTCGTCGTCGAGCTCGGTTTCCGGACGAATGCGCGCGAAGGGCCCGATCCGGGCATTCGCGCCGATGCGCGCCTCCTCGACGATGCTGAAAGGCCGCAGCTCGGTTCCGGCGCCGACCTCCACGTCCTTGAGGATGCAGCTCGCGCCGAGCCGCACGCCGTCGCCGAGCACGACGCGGCCTTCGAAGATGCAGTTCACGTCGATGAAGACGTCCCGTCCGCACCGCAGCTCGCCGCGCACGTCGATGCGGGCGGGATCCGCGAGGGTGACGCCTTGCTCGAGAAGGCGGTCCGCGTGATTCATCTGGTATCGGCGCTCCAGGGCGGCGAGCTCGGCCTTGCTGTTCACTCCCAGGCACTCGTAGGACGCGGAAGGATGCCGGACTTCGATCGGCACGCCGTCGGCCACGGCCGCCGCGACGATGTCGGTGAGATAGTACTCGCCCTGCGCGTTGTCGTTGCGTAGACGACCCAGCCAGTCCTCGAGTTTCGCGCGCGTCACGGCGAGGATGCCCGTGTTCACTTCGCGAAGCGCACGCTCGCTTTCGGACGCGTCCCTTTCCTCGACGATCCGCGCGACGCGCCCCGCCGAATCGCGGACGATGCGGCCGTAGCCCTTCGGGTCGGCGAGCTCTTGCGTGAGAAGCGCGAGCGCTCCATCCGAGGCGGCCTCGACCAGCGAGCGCAGCGTGCCCGACGCGATGAGCGGCACGTCGCCGTAGAGGATCAGCACGACGCCGGCCGGTGCGAGACAGGGCAGCGCCTGCATCACGGCGTGCCCGGTGCCGAGCTGGGGCGATTGCACCGCCCATGCCACGTCGGGCGACTCGAGCGCCTGGCGGACGGC
>Ga0068855_100007361_pt1 | contig 13330 bp, 13 predicted proteins | sample KBSCornC52_FD_66592 | JGI IMG/M metagenome (GOLD analysis project Ga0068855, IMG submission 66592) | Corn rhizosphere microbial communities from Kellogg Biological Station, Michigan, USA - KBS Corn C5-2 | ecosystem: Host-associated > Plants > Roots > Rhizosphere > Soil ... | reverse complement strand
TATAGGAGTATCCAGGTTCACTCTCGCGATTCTCAACGCGCTTCCCAGGCAAAGATAATTGCAACTTCTCTTGAAGCATACTATGGGAAAAATGGTGAATATCCTGGATGTAATGCTGTTACTCAAACTGGCACTACTGTCAGCTCGTTGTTGAACGTTGACTCTGGGTCATTAATTACTCCTCAGAGTTCCACGGGAACGACAAATTCTATTATCTGCGGCAACCTTACGAGCGGTAACGGCGATGCCTTTGGGTATGTAGGAGATGGAAGCTCGTCTTGCTTAACAGGTAGTTCATGTCTTCAATATACGCTTCAATATAGACAAGAGAGTACGGGTACCGTTCTTAGTATACAGAGTCGACATCAAACAAGTGTCGTCTCGTCAGGTGCTCCGACGCTTACTGCTCAAACGACAGGCAATACGCAGGTTAATTTGTCGTGGACGTCCATAAGTAACGCAACAAGTTATCAGCTTATGTGGGCAACAGATTCAGGGTTCACTACTAATGTAGTCCAGGCTAATGTCAGTTCTTTGATCTATACTGCCTCAAGTCTTGCGCCAGGAACTAAGTATTATTTCCAAGTTGCGGCTGTAGCGTCAACTGGTCAGGGTAACTGGTCGAGTCCTGCTACTGCGACAACAACTATTAGTCCACCAACGGCAACACCTAGTATGTCTGCGGCAATATCGGGAAGCAATGCGGTTGGGACTTCGAGCGCTGTAAGCTGTGCATCAGGAACAGTACAATATCAGCTAAGCTATAGCAGCACGAATACAAGTTCGGCTGGTTCATGGTCGAGTTGGTCTGCTTGGGGTTCATCGCTCACAGTAAGTGTTGCGGCCTCTCAAGGGTATCAGTATAGTTTTAGGTCTCAAGCGGAATGTCTTGGTGGAAGCATCGCTGCCACTTCGGCTATTAGCAATACTGCGACAACGGTAGACCCCATTAGTGCGCCTGCTGCGCCAACGTATCTCAGCCCAGCTTCATTTCAGGGAAACCAGACACCAGCCGTCGTTAACTATGCGTCGTATTGTCCTTCAGGAACGAGTCTTACGAATGCCTACTTCCATTCGATGGCGTGGGACGGCAGTCAGTGGGGTCCACATCCATTCGGGTTTAATGATTCGTGGCAAAATGTTGATGGCAAGGACCAGAATGTCCAGTACTGGGGCACCTATCAATGTCAAACCTATTGGACTACTTCGCCGCTTTCGCCTAGCTCATATAACGTTATTGTAGTGCACTACTCGTAATCTAAAGGGAATAATTATAGAATGCAAACCGATACTCAGAGACCCTTTTCTCCAACAAAGAAGCGCATCCTTATTACGCTGGGCTTCTTTGTGGTCTTTATCGTTTCGGGCATCGGTACTGAGTTGATCTTATTTGCAACGATACATCCGGTACAACACGTTACTGCCTCAGACCTGAAGCCAGATCAAGCGATTAACGATTTTGTCAGCCCCGCGACAATACCAGTGTTGTCAGACGGCTCGTATCTTCAGGAGACGGGAGGCACTGCCGATGCCCGCGTGAGGTATCAACTAAAGGGGTCCTCCTATGTCGTGGATACTCCGACACCGTATCATGTGTTATTTTTTGCGAAAAACACCCAAGTTGCAGATGAGTCTGCGAAGATAGAGAGTCAGACGACAGTCTTTATGAGCCATGAAGGCTATACGAGTCAGCCGCGAGTAGTTGATCCGGCAACTGGTCTCACCTACTCTACGTACACCGGTAAGAATGTGATTTGTCAGTTGATAAGTGCTTTTTCCTCAATCACTCCGTCGTATTACACAGTAGCCTGCGTGGATGCTACGGTAGTGCAACAGGAATATAATGCGATTAACACGCTTCTTACTCTCTATGACAAGACACAGAAATCGGTCAGTCCAAAAGAAGTAACTAAGATGACTATTACCCAGGCGAACAAATCATTATCGGTTGTCCACCTCTCTGGTCCTTCAGTCCATGCAGCACTTTTGTTTGCAGCAATAAATGATCAATGGGCATATCTAGGAGATCTCAGTAACGTCGGCGTGGTGGAAGGTAAATATGTTACTAGTACTGCACTGAAGACGGCAATTAATGATCCAAAGTATGGTACCTTTTTAACGAGTAACCTCGGACAGTGGTATTATCCCTAGATCTTGGGTAGCTGATGATTGTATAACAGCATACTCCCGCTATATAGCGGGAGTATGCTGTGAATGATTGCGATAAAGATGGAATTCGGGGTGTGAATCGTGAGTTCTTCGGGCGTACTGATGTACCTGCATCAGCACGCCCCTTCTTTTTGGAGTGATCAGATCATGAGCGGTGTTTGCGCTGCTCGTTTCTGGGCTTCGCTCCCCACAAGAACGCGCCGAACCCCATGATCAGAGCGCCAGCTGCCATGGCGAAGAAGCCGAGCGGGCTGTTGAACATCTGAATCGGTGATCCGGGTAGAGTGAAGATCGCACCACCGATCAGAACGATCAGTCCTGCGAACAGGCGGTACTCGATCCACTCCGCCACCTTGCGCCGTCGCTTAGGGTCTGTGGCCACTTCATCCTGAGTCGTATCGGTCCAGTCTGGTGTCTGCATGACACCCCTCCTTAAGGAAGTTGAGCTCGTTGCAAGACGTGCTACGTACGAAATCACACCCCCCTAATCAACAGAGTTGATACTATATTTTTATCATTAAAACTTATTTTAAGCAAGGATCCTGCTGAACGCAGTAGGGTCCTTGCTTAAAATTTTGTATTATTTTTTAGATTCTCTCCTATGTAGTACCGGGACTTAGCAAGATTAGGACTCACGCGTCGGATGTATCACAACGCGTGAGAGCCGTTTTTGCATGTACTGTGTTATACCGTTTTATTTTTATAAACGTTTAACGCAAGAAGATACGAGACGAGGAGAAGCCCCACACACCAGGCGGTTGCCGTCCAAGCGCTGCTTCCTGCGGTTCCATTTGTTAACAGTGAACGGAGCGTTTCAATGATAGGAGTCATTGGTTGGTTTTCAGCAAACCATCTTAATGCAGGAGTCATTTTATCTACTGGTGTAAAGCCAGAGCTGATGAAGATCAGTAATAGTAGGATATAGCTAAATGCACCAGCTCCTTCCATTGTTTTGGCGAAGAGGCCGAATAGGATGGCAAGCCATGTTGTAGCGAGCGTAAAGAGAACGAGCAATCCCGTAAAGATAAGCCATTCTGAAACACCAGCACTAGAGCGAAAGCCGATCAAAAGTGCTACGAGTAAGACGAGAAGGGATGAGAATAGATTGGAGAGGGTTGATGAAGCTGCGTGCCCGCCTAGAATTGAGGAGGGGGCGACAGGCATTGTTTTAAATCGGTTTATTATTCCCTTCTGCATATCCATACTAAGGCGCACAGCAGCATAAGCAATGCCGCTGACAACGGTCATGATAATAATAGTTGGTGTAATGAAGTTAACATACGCCACTCCGCCGGTTTGCTGACCAAATGCGCTTCCAAATACAAACACAAAGAGAAGCATCATTGCGATAGGCATCGCGACAACAGTAATAATGGTATCCATACTTCGTATTGTGTGACGCAAACTTCGTTTAGCCATCGTCCATGTGTCTTTTAGTGCGCGCATTACTTTTCCTCCTTGTCATTTATAATTTTCATAAATACATCGTCAAGAGTCGGCGCTTTTTGAGCGAATTCAGCAATTTCAATCGTAGCCGTCTCTAGTTGATTGAGTATACGAGTAAGTTGAGCGACGCTTCCGTCTGTTGTGATAGTAAGCGATAGTGTGTCGCTTTCAACTGTGACTGCGTAGTTCTTTAAAAGTGTGGCTGCACTCTCTAATTGCTGTACGTTGAGGAACCTGAATGTAATTTGACCGTGAGGCAGCATTTTCTTCAGTTCACTTGCGCTACCCTTTGCAACGATTCTTCCTTTGTTGAGAATCGCAATAGTATCCGCAAGTTGGTCTGCTTCTTCGAGGTATTGAGTCGTAAGAAAGATAGTCGTTCCTTCTTTAGCGAGTGACCGAATGGTCTCCCACATAATAGTACGACTTTGTGGATCGAGACCCGTAGTTGGTTCGTCGAAGAAGATGATGGAAGGAGCACCTATGAGACTCATGGCGATATCAAGTCGACGGCGCATACCACCCGAAAACGTAGCCACACGCCGATCGGCAGCATCAGTGAGGTCGAACTTTTTCAGCAATGTCTCTGCAGTTTTAACTGGGGCTTCGACGTGACGTAAATCTCCTATTAATACGAGATTCTCACGTGCACTAAGCGTATCGTCAACAGCTGCGAACTGTCCCGTGAGGCTAATTGATTGGCGTACTTTGTCGGGTTGCGTCAGCACATTAAAGCCGTTGACTGTTATATCTCCACCATCTTGTTTAAGGAGCGTTGTAAGAATATTAATGGTCGTCGTCTTGCCTGCACCGTTAGCACCAAGCAGTGCGAAGACAGTGCCCTTTTCGACGTTGATGGAAACATCTTTTAGGACCTCCACCTTCTTGAACGATTTCTTTAATCCCCTAGCGGTTATTGCTAAACTCATTTTTCACCCTCCTTATGGTGGTTGTTTTGTTGCTTCTTGCGGTACGTATGCCATTTGACTTCAAGCAGGGGCATCTCTTCGACGAGGAAATCAGCTAGGTCTCTTACCTCCTCGAGTACCCGACGACGTTCCGGAGATGCGTCCTTTAGAAGCTCAAGACCTTCTCGAGCAAGTGCAGCTTGCTCTATGTACTCTTGGACGCCAAATGCCTGGCTGCCGGTTGCTCCGTCGAGATCGACACTAATGAGATCAACGCGACTACCTGCGGGACGTGAACGTTGCACTAAGTGGATGTTCTCGAGCATTGTTAGGGCTGCATTAATGGCGCTGCGACTGGTAAGTAATGCATCTGCGAGATCGTTAATTGATTGTTCTACTGGCTCACAGACAGATAAGTAGCCAAGAAGTCGTGAGGCAACCGGACTGAAGCCGTACTGTCTTGTGTAAAATCTACCTGCATGGTCAGCGTAAATAAGTATTGCGTCTTTGTTCATGACTCAAATATAACACACAAAACTAAAATAACACAAATTTGTGTTATTTTAGTTTTGTGTCGACCATGATTCTACTATTCAAATCCATGAGAGAATATTGTAAGAAATTCAAATATATGATTATATAATTATTAGTTTGTCGTTAGACAAACGCATTTTAAAAGTGAATATGACACAAGATGGGGCAAGCGTAGAATGTAGGATGTAAAAATCATACGTTCTACGCTTGCTCTGTCTAGAGAAAAGGTAGCCTGATGGCAAGCCAGGCGAAGTAGCATGCATACGCAGACCGTGCAAGCAGCGGCCGCAGTGGGCCACGCCATTCCCGGATGGATGTGGATTCCCTGCGTCAGCTGGATCGTGCTGGTGACTTTCGTCACCGCCAAGCTCTTCCATCGTCCGGGTGCGCAGCCGTCGCTCCGCAAGGCGACCCTTGAGGTCGTCGTCTGGCTGGTGCACACCACCATCATCGGTGCCGTCTTCTGGACGCTCTACGGAGCCAAGGTCGGCGGACAGTTCTTCTCCGGATTTACGGTGGAGAACGCGCTCAGCGTGGACAACATTCTGATCTGGGCTGCCGTGCTGGCGTTCTTCGGTATTCCCAAGGAGTACCGGCCTCGCATCCTGTCATGGGGCGTCTACGGCGCGATCATCCTCCGGGCCGGCTTTATCGTCGCTGGCCTCAGCCTGATTCACGCCTGCCTGATTCTGATGCTCCCCCTTGGTGCTTATCTGGCCTACACGGCCTACAAGATTAGCAAGGGGGACGACAGTTTCAACGCCGAGGAGAACCGGATCGTCAAGTTCTTCCAGGCTCGTGGCTGGGTCAGCGAGAAGCTGGACGGCGCCAAGTTCTTCACGACCGAGGCGGGTCGACTGATTGCGACCAAGCTCCTCGTGGTCCTCGTGATCATCGAGCTGGTCGATGTGCTGTTCGCGTTCGACTCGGTCCCGGTTGTGTTGGTGGTCACCGGTAACACGCTGGTGGCATGGATGAGCAACATGTGCGCGGTTCTCGGACTGCGGGCGCTCTTCTACGTCTACAGCGTGATCGAGGACAAGCTCTGGGCTCTCGGCTACGGGGTGACTATCGTCCTGCTGTACATCGGCGTGACGACGTTCCTGCAGCCCAGCCGGCTCTCGCCGCTTCCGTGGAAGTGGGTGGGTCTCGACGTGCCCGTCTCGGTCAACTTGTCGGTCATCGCCGGGGTGCTTGCTCTGTCGGTCATCGTGGGACTCATCCGTCCCAAGAAGGACGAGGACGCGTCGACCGAACCAGTGTCGGCCGCCAGCTAACCTTTGCTCGGTGGATGGTACCTCATCTGTCACGGCATACCCGTGACAGATGAGGTTACCTCCATTTCTCGTGTCATATTCACGATCTTCAGTTATCATTTTATTGTTGAGCACGTGTACCAAAAGCATCTGTTTCGCGGTATACTTGTGTGCATGGAACCCGCTGCGCAGTCGATTAAACGCATCTCCTATATCGCTTCGTTAATAACGAATCCAAGTGAGGTAGACACTGAGCTTGATTCACTACGCAGTGTGACTGCTCGTATTGACGATACATCTCGACCCTTAGCTTCGAAGGATAAAATAGAACTCCTCCGAGTCCGGAAGAAGCTTGAGACCTATCTCGTGACTCAAGAATCTCTCCGCCAGTTTACTGCTGAATCGCTTCGCTTACAGGTGGAACAGCATATGAGCGGAGCGATTAGCCCAAAAAGTCGGACGGCACTTTTCACCGTTGTAACAGTCGCGACGATACTCGCTTTTAGCGCCGTAGCACTGCCGCTGCCTAGCGTTGCAGATCATGTCATGGCAAGCGGTGCACTTGAATTTAGTATTCTCACCATTGGTGCTGCCTGGCTATTTTGGAAAGCGCTTCCAGCGTTCACCTCTAAGCTTCGGAGAGCCTTCCTTTTGATATGTGCAGGGGTAACACTTTTAGGGATAAGTATGCTCGAACAACCGATCATCATTTTAATGAATCTACGTCACTATCCTATTGCAAGTATTGTATTTCCCTTGCCTATTCTCTTCGGCGCTCTCTTCTTCCATGCTGGTGATCTTATGTATGTGCGTCTTTTGGGGATACGGAATCGCTGGACGAGTATCCTGCCGCTGATTATCGGTATAGTTAGTATGACCTGTGTAACGCTACTGATTAATTATGCCTTAGGTAATGAGTCGACCCTGCGTACTGTAGTAGCGATTATTTGGTCGTGGATACTCGTGACCCCAGTTGTTTCGATTCTTGTCTTGCCAGCTGCAATCAAAAAGGTTCCAGAATTATATAAGCCACCAATACGCTTTCTTTTGCAAAGCCTATTTCCTATTGTCATTGTTGTACTGTATCAATACGTCATATGGCTTATAGGCGATCCATTCGGAGCCGGACTCGTCATGGATGGTCTTTTTGGACTTGTTGTTATCATGGCTCTTGGTCTTTTGCGCGCAGGATACGAATTCAACAAAGTAAGTCAATATTAGTCTTTGGTTTAGGCATGAGTGAGTACCTAGGAGCGGCGGAAAGACGACGTTATGTATTTCTCCTACTTGTACAAAAGGCTCTATTAATTAAAGGATCGCCTCGCATAGTCATTAAAAGCGCATTTCCCGATGATGTACAGCTATGAGCGGTTAGGCAACAGCAATGACTTTCTTGATTTTGAGATTTTTGTTACCATAACTACGACTAGTTGTATTCGTGAGCGACAATCTGGAGGGCCCATGGCCGCTTTTTACTGGTTAAAAAGCAGCTATGGCAAATATCGAGCAGGTTAGGATAATCCCCCGAAACATAGTGAGAAGGCTGGGATGAAAGAGCGTAGATTCAAGGCGACTCAGAAGTGCCCACGGTGTAATACAAAATACACTGGCCACAGCGACGTAAACGAGAGTTACGCTAAGCAGGGCGCTGGCGCACAGGTAGCTGCGTGTCTGCGTCGTCATGATGACTCAGGGAGTGATAGCGATAAAAAAGACTCAGGGAAAAAGAAGCAATTCACTGCAAAGGCGACCTGTCCAGTCTGTAAGACAGTGTACACTGGCTATAGTGATGTAGCCGAGCGCTACGCCAAGCAAGGTGCTGGTGCACAGGTTGCTACGTGTAAACGAAGCCACTAGGAAAAATGTTGCAGCAAGATCTGCTGTAGCTAACAACAACGGCATCCCGGAACCCCATCTACGAAGAAGAGGGTTCCGGGATGCCGGAATGACATGAAATGATTCATTAGTATAAAATGCTTTATTCAGGTGTAACAAAGGCCGGATCGGCCTCGCGGAGCGTATAGCTCTGCGAGGCCGTCCGGCCCGGACAGACGTCGATTAATCGACGTCAGGCAGGATCGGCGCCACTATTCGCGGCGTCGTCCCTCGTGATCGTGCTCTCCCACCTGTTCTCGTCGTATGCGCGCCACCAGGGCGTCATCATGTCCTCGTAGTCCTCCACCGCATCCATGTAGTAGAAGGGGGCGATGACGGCCGAGATGGGCCAGGCGAAGGCCACGATCAACTGCACCAGGAACCCCCAGAAGCGCACGAAGTTCCAGAACCGGAAGACGCGCCAGAACGTGCCGTAGCGGCCGAACTTGGCGTGTCCCCAGTTGAGGATCCTGTAGAGCCACTTGGTGTTCTCGAACGGCGGTTCGATCTCACGACGCACGCGGGCCGGCCGGCTCACTCCCGTACGGAAGTAGCCGGTGACGTCCTGGAGGAGCGTCGAGTTGATCGTGTCGTTCGGGTGGTTCGCTCGGTAGGCCTTGCGGGCTGCCGAGATGGCCATGGTGCGCCTCACCGGGGTGAAGGCGAACCATAGGAACGCCAGGAACACACGGCTCGCCTCACCCGGCCACATGATGAGCCAGGTGAACATGGCGACAGCTACCAGGTACAGCGGGAGGCCGACCTGGGGCCAGGCGAAACTTCGCGCCCGTGCCTTGTCGAGCTTGATCGGCTTGGCCTTGCGCTGACCGGCCCGGGGGCCAGTAGTCCAGAACTCGGCCTTCTCCTTGTTGTAGCCGATCTGACGACCGCGCACCCACGACCACATCCAGAACAGCAGCTCCAGGCCCATGAGGACCAGGAGCGGGACGATGATCGCGATCAGAGCGAAGCGCGCTTCGGTCCACCGCAGCGCCTGCTGCGTGAAGATGAAGTGCAACAACTCACCGATCCAGGTGAACGGCGCGTGGTGCCACAGGCCGAGGTGGGTCAGCCAGTGCACCGGGGGGAGATCTCCGATCTGCCCCCACAGGTCCTTGGACGCCATTGTAGTCCTTTCGGAGGGAGTGAGCGGAGGGTACCGTCACAGTGATTATTTATATCATCTTTTGGCATTAAAGTAAATATTATTGATTGATTTTTATAGTTAATAATGGTATTTTTAAATGGTAGCGTACGTGTATTGATACCACCTTGGGAGGTGTGCATGCAATCCAAAACGGTACAACCCGCCTCGTCACGTAAACGAGTGCGGATGGCGAGCAGAGTACTCCGTACTCTGCTCGTTACTGCTGCACTGACGCGCATCTTTGTTCGACCGCGTGTCATTGGTCGCAAGAACCTGGACCAGCCTGGCGCCTTTATTGTGGCGTCTGGGCACCGTTCTTCGTTTGACCCGATCCCCTTGTTCGCTCTGATCGTCAAGTACCGTGCCGATGTGTCGTTCCTCGCGATGGCGGAGCTGTTCAAGAATCGTATCCTCGGTCGTATTCTGAGGTGGTTCGGGGTCATCCCGGTATACCGGAACTCAGAACGAGCCTCCGAGGCAACCGATCAGGGGATTCTCTTTCTGCTTGCTGGTCGTGTCATCGCTATCTTTATCGGTGGCGGGATCACACGGGCCGATCAGCGAGAAGAGGCTAAGGGCGGCACCACGTACATGGCGTTTGCGACTGGAGCTCCGGTTGTGCCGGTTGCTGTCGTGAGAACAGAGCGTGTCAAGCGTCCCGGATCTAAGCCGTGGCAGTGGGGTTGGCGGAAGAAGTACGTCATCGCAATCGGCGAGCCGATTCCGGTGCCGGACGGTGCCTCGACCGACTCGACTGAAGCTGCTAAGAAGATGCGTACGGAATTTACCGCTCGCATCATGGAGGCAATCGAACAGCTGGAGCAGGACGCGCTGCGTCGTCTCTAGTAGATCGTGACGCCGTTTGCCCTCGACAAGAGTCTCCTGACTCTCAGTCGGGGGCTTTTGTCGTTTAAGACACTTGAATACTATTCCAACTATGTTGAGACTGCATATAGAGACTACGCTTCTAGGATCTTCTCGTAGAATTGCAATATAGAACTTAGCTGAGGATAAGTAGCGTGTGTGATTGAAAACGATATACTAGATAATGAAGATATGGCAAAAGATGCGTTTGAAGTTATTCCTGGTGTCGGTCCAAGTATTGCTGCCGATCTACATAGCTTGGGCTTTCGTGATGTTGACGAGTTGAAAAACCAAGACCCAGAACGAATGTATGAAGAGCTTATGCAAAAGGTAGGAGCACCTGTTGATTGTTGTGTTCTCTATGTGTTTCGTTGCGCCGTTTATTATGCATCTCAGCAAGATCATGATCCAGATAAATTAAAATAGTGGAACTGGAAGGATGACAAACTGAATCTATAGCAGATCTCGCCTGGTAAAAACGCCGTAGCTCTAACGTCACGCTGTCACGGCTTACTTTCTAACGTAGTGTCATCACTGTTAACGAGCACTAGAGGAGTCAGAAGTAGGCGAAATTGTAGTCTAGTATTTGAAAACTCCTAGACTACAATTTCAACCTAAGTCCTGAATAGTTTAGGGTTTGGGTTGGAACAAAACATGCAAATAAAAAGGCGTCACCACGTGACGTCTTTTACTCTATATACATAATGAATAAATCTGGTTCAAGCTACATTACACCCTGAGATGTGGTATTTGTGATGATCGTGCAACCATGGTCTTGCGCTTAGTAGCGAGACCATGGTTGCACGCGCGGTTGTTACCGACTTGGTACTGGAAATTCGACACCGTTGACGAACAGGGCGTCGTGCCCGTCGTCGCGGGGATCGCCTGTGTCGACGTGTCGGATTTCGACGACGATCTCGTAGTCAGCCACCATGATGGTCACCTTGCGACCCGAGGGGTCGGGGACCATCGTTACGTTGCCGTCGTAGCGGGTGGCGAACTGCCGGGCGATCTTGTTGAGTGCCTTAGCGTGTTCGGCAACCCGTTCCCTTTCGTACGCCTGCGAGAGACGTTCTTCGAAACTGTAATAGACGCTTCGGAGAGTTCCGTCTGGATCTGGTCCTTCGATCCAGGCCAGAGGATAGTTTCCTCCGTCATCGTACAGTTCGAATGCGTTGTCGCCGGTCGCACGACTGAGCGCGTACTTGTACAGAGTGAAGTTGAAGTTGGCGTCCAGCACTCCGGCGGCTGTGCGAATGCTGAAGCCGTTCTTGCTCGAGGAGACGATACCGAGAATCGGCCGTCCCTCGTGTTCTTGTGCAGCGGCGCTCACGACTCGCCACCCTTCACAAAGGGTTGACAGAGCCGATAACACGGCCGCTGTTTGCAGACGGTACAGTAGCTTACTTGTCTCGGGCATTTCCCCAGATCCTCTCGGATGGTGTTACCAAAAACTATTTTAATAATATTAATATAAAATGTCAATTAGTTTTCGATCAAGATGCTTATGCTTGATAGCAAAACGTGACATTGTTATTATATATACACCTATTATGTGTAGGTTAGAGGAGCCTCACTCTCCAACGAGGCGACGTAGGAGTTGGTAATGGTAGCTGTCACTCAGTCTTCGGTCGATGAGATATTTGAGGTTCTCGTCGCGATGAATGATGTGATGAAGCAAGAGTCCGGCTGCGCATCTGCAGGCATGCTGTCGCTGGGTGTTGTGTCACCCACCACTGTGGGCGACATGGCGAGGGGTGCCATGACTCGTGTAGCAAATAGCTTCACGACTCGACGTCGTTATTGTTCTTTGTAGGAGGGTCGACCATACCTACTAGAGCAATAACTCCCCTGGCGCACGCCATGTGTCAGGGGGATTGTAGGACTTATATAAGGCAGATATATTAAAACGAGCTCCAAACGGCTCTTTTTAATTGGGATTGAAATTGTACATAGACGACATGGGTCAAACAGGAAGAGACATCGCTCTATCCCTCTAATACGAATCGATCAATCATTTGTGCAAATCCGTCGTACTCTAGGGCCTCTATGAGAAAATAATCATTTAGTTTTAAGGTGTGTAATAGCATACTTTTTAATTTTAATACTGTCGCAGTTTCGGCTTCGATTTGCCATCATCAGATAAGGTAGTACCTTATGACTGCGTTGCAGAAGAGATGCGACGCAGCCCGGGCGATCCTTACGGAACGCCCGATGAACACTAGATCACCAGCCACCACGGCGCGGACGATACGTCACGCCGTTGGCCGTGATCCAGCCACTGCCGGTCACGCTTGGGTCGACTTCACCGCGGACCTGGCTGGCCGTGATGTTGCCGGAACCCGTGACGCGCAGTCGCGCGTCGCCCATGACGGTGCCGTAGTGGAAGATCTTCCCACTGCCAGACACGGAACTGCGGAGTTTGGAGCTCGTACCGCCGTTGACCGTGACCGTCCCGCTGCCGGAGATCTTTGCCTCCACGCTGCCGGAGACTGTACCGATGGCGATCTGCCCGCTGCCGGATACTTCGAGATCGGCATCCTCGGTCACCGAGGTGACCGAGGCTTGGCCGGAACCCGAGATGTCCCCGATCAGGGACTTGACGCCGTGCGCCATCAGTTCCGCCCGCATGGACGAACTGAAGTTGAGCTCGGCGTCGAGGCGGTCGGTGATACCGACCGGACCGATCAGTTTGCCGATCTTCACGTTGACGGTACTGGGGATGATCAGGGCGAGCCGGATGGTTCGATCCAGGTCGACTTCACGGCCGTCGATGACGATCGTGTCGCCGTCCCCGGAGGAGAAGCTGCTGTACGACCCGCCGCTCGTGATCGTGACGTTGCTGCCGATGACGATGCCGCCACCGAAGTGGTTGCGCGAGCCACCCGGCTTGAAGGGGATTTCCCCCTCCAGCTTGAGCGTGCCGCTGTCGTCCACACGGCCGCTGACGGCGCGGAGCATCTGCTCGTCGCCGCTGTAGCCGATCAGGGTGATGGTCGAGGTGGCCATCGGGATGATGCTCACCTGAGCGAGCATCCGTCCCAGGACGACCTTGCGGACGTTGCCGGGGAAGTCCTGGTACATCCGCCCCTCACCCTTGGGCAGGTTGCGGCTGTCGGACAGGGCTGCGC
>Ga0068855_100007358_pt1 | contig 13333 bp, 11 predicted proteins | sample KBSCornC52_FD_66592 | JGI IMG/M metagenome (GOLD analysis project Ga0068855, IMG submission 66592) | Corn rhizosphere microbial communities from Kellogg Biological Station, Michigan, USA - KBS Corn C5-2 | ecosystem: Host-associated > Plants > Roots > Rhizosphere > Soil ... | reverse complement strand
GGGCGGCGGGACCGCGACCGGTGGCAGCCCCACCGGCGGTGGTGGCTCCAGCAGCACCGGCAGCAGCTCCGCCGAGAACAACTTCGCCGGCTGCAACGCCTCGAGCGCCGCACTGCTGTCCGCCGACAACAAGAAGCTCCCCAACCCGTTCGCGCGCCACGACGGCTCGGTCATCTCCAGCAAGTCGGACTGGGAGTGCCGGCGCGCCGAGATCAAGGCGGACCTCGAGAAGTACGAGATCGGCCCCAAGCCCGACCCGAGCCAGACCACGGTCGCGGCCACGCTGTCCGGCACCAAGCTGAGCGTGGTGGTGACCAGCAAGGACGGGTCGCTGACGCTGACCTCGACCGTGTCGGGCAGCGGGAGCTGCGTCGTCATCGGCATGGACGGCAACTCCAGCATGGTGAGCGGCTGCACGCAGATCCCGTTCACGTCGAGCCAGGTCGTGCAGATGATGCAGAACAGTAACCGCTACCAGTCGGACCCCTACTTCAAGGTGTTCCCGTCGCTGTGGAACCAGATGGGCAACTACAGCGCCTGGTCGTGGGGCATCAGCCGGTTGATCGACGGCATCACGCAGGTCAAGGACCAGCTCAAGGTCGACGTCACCAAGATCGCCGTCCACGGCTGTTCGTACGCCGGCAAGATGGCCCTCTTCGGCGGCGCGCTGGACGAGCGCGTGGCGCTGACCGTCGTCGAGGAGTCGGGCGGCGGCGGCATCGACAGCTGGCGCATGTCGCAGGAGTTCACCGACCGCACCGGCACCCAGGTCGAGAAGATCGACAACACCAACTACGCCTGGTTCATGACCAGCATGCAGAAGCTGGACCCGTACAAGCTGCCGCACGATCACCACGAGCTGATCGCGATGGTGGCGCCCCGTCCGGTCATCATCCTGGGCAACGACGACTACGACTGGCTGGGTGACGAGTCCGGCTACAAGTCGACCATGGCCGCCATCCAGGTCTTCACGGCGCTGGGCGTCGCCAACGTGATCGGGTACGACTTCACCTCCGGTCACAAGCACTGCCAGCCGCCCACCACCCAGCAGAACAGCGTCAACGCGTTCGTGAACCGCTTCCTCAAGGGTGGCAGCACGGATCCCAACATCGCCATCAAGCCGCCCAAGAGCGGCTTCGACCTGAACTGGCAGGGCGCCATCGACTGGACGACCCCGACCCTCAACTGAGAAACAAACAGTCGGGTCTCAGGACCGAAGGCCGGCGTCCCCCTGCGGGACGTCGGCCTTTTTCTATTTGTCGGTCACGGGCGGGGCGGCGGGCCGTAGAGGGTCGGGCGCCAGGTGGTGTAGCCGGTGCGGACGGAGAAGGTCTGGACTTCGTTCCAGTCGGCGTCGAGCTCGACGATTTTCCCCGCCTCCGAGTAGGTGACCAGGGTGTTGCCGTTGGGCAGGCGCTGCACGTCGCCCAGGGTCATGGTGGACGCCGTGCCGGTGTAGTCATGGACCGGCGTCGCGGAGAGGCCGCTCGGCGCGTCGTTCAGCCGGTACTCGAGGACGTGCGGGACGTCGCCGTACGTGTTGTTGAACACCAGCAGCGTCCCGTCGTCCAGCAGGTGGTGACCGTGGTCGACCTCCCAGCTCTGGGGCGCGCAGTGGCTGGCCGTGGGCGCGCCGTCGCAGCTCCCGCCGAGCTGCCAGCGCGGAACCCCCGCCCCGCTGACCTTCACGACCAGGTTCGGGTTGCGGTCGGCGATGGTGAAGCTGTCGTCGGCGGGAAGGTAGTGAATGGCGTTCGGGTGGAAGCTGTCCGACGCGTACAGGTGGCCGTCGATCGCGAAGGCGGTGGTCACCTGGCCGTCGGGTGAGCGAACCAGGAGGTTGCCGGCCGGGTCGACGCCCGGCGCGCCCCAGGCCAGCGCCGCCACCCGGCCGCCCGGCATGACAGTGAAGTCGTGGTGGGTCGTGTCCAGGCCGGCGACGTTCATCGACAGCTGCTGGCCGTCCATCGACACCGATCGCATCTCGCCCCCCTCGTTGAGGACGTTGAGCGCGATCATCCACATGGTGTTCCCCTCGTAGTCCATGTGCGCGCGGGTCGTGCTGACCGGTCCGGGGAAGACCCAGACGACCTCGCCGTCGGCGTCCACGATGAAGGCCGCGTCGGGCACGAACGTTCCCGAGCTGGTCACGATGAACCCCGCCGCGCGCTGGTCGGGCTGGGCCACCGCGACGGCCACCGCCGGCGCGCCCGTCAGCGGGCCCGTGGTGGGCAGCGCGTAGTCGGGGCTGACGCAGGTCGCGCCACCGCGCGTCGCCTCGACGTGGAACGTGTAGTCGCGCGACGGCTTGAGCCCCAGCAGCAGCGTCCGATAGCCCGCGTTCCCGAGCGGCACCGGCGCCTCGCCCCCGCGGTTCAACACGGAAGCGGCCGCGTCCTTCAGGCGGTAAACGACCTTGGCGCTGTCCGGCGCCGGCCCCGCCACCGACCACTCGACCACGCCCACCGTCGGGATGGCCGCGCTGACCTCGCTCTGGATCAGCGTGAACGCACACGAAGGCGAGCTGCTCCCGCAACCGGCGGCTCCCAGGAGCGCCAGCGTTGCGAGCAGCCAGCCCGCCCCGGCGGCTCTCACGCGCTACTTCGTGAACAGCGTCAGGTCGATCGCGTCGCCCATGGCCTTGTAGCCGGCGGGGCCCGGGTGCAGCCCGTCCTCTTGAGACCAGGTGGCGTACTGCGCCTGGATCTTGGGCGGGTTGCTGTTGTCCTTCAGGACGGCGTCGAAGTCGATGACGCCGTCGAACTTGCCGCTGGTCTTGATCCAGGTGTTGACCTGCTGGCGGACCGAATCATACGGCGCGTAGCTGGCGTCGCCGCCGAACGGCGTGATGGTGGCGCCGTAGATGAGCACGTTCTTGGCGTGGGCGCGCGTGATCAGGTCCTGATAGGCGCTCTCCAGCGTCGAGGCGCTGGCCCCGCCGGACAGGTCGTTCACGCCGTCGAACACGATGGCGTACTTGACGCCGTCCTGGCCCAGCACGTCGCGGTTGAAGCGCGACTGCGCGGTCGTGGCGGCGCTTCCGCTCAGGTTGGTGGCGCCGATCCCCTGGTTCATCATCGCCACGTTCATGGTGGCGGCGTTCATTTGCAGGCGCGAGGCCAGGATGTCGGTCCAGCGGTCGTTCCCGTCGGTGTCGGTGCCGCGCCCGTCGGTGATCGAGTCGCCGATGGCCACGACGCCCCGGGCCGACGCGTCCGCCATGACGTCGATCCCGGAAATGAAGAACCAGAGGGCGGCCTTGGTCGCCGAGCTCATGCTGGCCGCGTTGACGGTGGTGCTGTTGCTCTGGAAATACGACGTGGTGCGCGACCCGGAGTGCTGGGTCAACGTGCTCGGCACGGTGCCGAGCGCCATGGTGATGGTCAGATTCCCGAGCGCCGGCAGCGCGTAGTCGATCGGATCCGACCAGACCTCCTTGCCGGCCGCGATGGTCACCGTCTCCGTGCCCGAGAACATCAGGGCCTTGTCGGTCGAGGTGTCGATGGTGCTGTCCACCAGCGGCGTCGCCTTGCACAGCGCGATGTGAGCCGACTTGACGCTGAGCGAGGCGTTGCCGTCCAGGTTCGAGATCTGCACGCGGATCTGGCTGCCGCCCATCGACACGTGGGTCACCTGCCGGATCACGCTGTTCGACAGCGCGATGGGCGGCGCGTTGCTGCTGTTGGTGTCGACGTAGGGCGAGGCCGTCCAGGTCCCGACCCAGTGCTGCGTGCCGGTGGCGCCCCCGTCGTTCCCCGAGCCGCCGCTGCCCGGGCCGCCGGCCATGGGGTGGCCGCCGCCGCCCGCCGAACCGCCCGCGCCCGTCACGTGGCCGCCGGCCCCGCCCCCGCCGGCCGTCCCGCCGGTGTGGCCGGCCCCCGCCTGGCCTCCGCTGCCGTTCACGCCGCCGGTGGCGTTGCTGCCGCCCGTCGCGCTGGCGCCGCCGGTCGCGCTGTGACCGCCGGTGGCCGTGCTGCCGCCCGTGGCGTTGCTGCCGCCGGTCGCGTTGCTGCCGCCGGTCGCGCTGCCGCCCGTGGCCTGTCCGCCCGATCCGGGCGCGCCGCCGGTCGAAGATCCTCCGGTTCCCGAGCTGGAGCATCCCAGCCCCAGCACGAGGGCGGCGGCGAGCAGAGTGTATCGCGTGGACATCGAAGGGCCTCCTGATCAGGCGCCATCAGACCACCCTAAAGGCTGCGACTGCATCACATATCTGGTGTCGCGACTAAGCATGTCCGGCCAGCACCGTCGGCAGCACGTTGGCGACGCCCTCCACGACGAACTGCACGGCGGTGGCGGCCAGGATGAGCCCCATCACCCGCTGAAGGACGTTCATGCCGGTGCGCCCCAGGCGCCGCTCGACGAAGGCGGCGCTGCGCAGCAGCAGATAGGTCACCGCGGTGGTGACGGCCACGGCGGCGAAGACCACCAGGTCCTCCCAGGCGCTGGCGGCGCGCGACACCAGCACCATCACGGTCGAGGTCGCGCCGGGACCGGCCAGCATCGGGATGGCCAGCGGGAAGATCGAGACGTCCGGCCGCTCGACCCCCTCCGCCTCTTCTTCGGGCGACGTGCGCTGGCGCGAGCGGCGCGCCCGCAGCATGTCGATGGCCAGCAGGAACAGCAGCAGGCCGCCCGCGATCCGGAAGGCGCCCAGCGAGATTCCGAGAAGCCGGAACACCACGCCGCCGAACGCGCCGAACGCCGCCAGGACCAGCCCCGCCGCCACCGAGGCGCGCAACGCGGTCCGGCGGCGAGACTCGGCCGAGTCGGCGCGGGTCATGGCCAGCAGCAACGGCACCGCCGCCGGCGCGTCGACGACCAGCAGCAGCGTCGTCAGGGTCGAGAGCGCGAAGGCCAGACGCGACGGCACGCGCCATCATACCTGGCGCGCGCCGCCATCCAGCCCTCGGGCGCTCAGTTGTTCATCGCGCCGGCGTTGATCCAGTCGGCGATCATCTGGAGCTGCGAGGCCGGCAGCTTGCCGCCGGGAGGCATCTTCCCCGAATTGACGGTCGAGTAGAAGCTGGAGCCCGTCGCGTTTCCGGCGGTGACCCGGCTCTTCACCGCATTGTACGCGTTCGACTGGCTGGAGAAGCTGACGCCCGACTGGCTGCCCGGGTTGTGGCACTGGCTGCCCGCGCAGGAGACGGTGAGGATCTGCTGGTAGATCTGCGTGAACGTCGGCGCCGTCCCGCCGGAGCCGCCGCTGCCGCTGGTCCCGCCGGTGGCCTTGGAGCCGCCCGTGCCGGTGGTGCCGCCGGTCGCGCGCGTCCCGCCGCTGCCGGTGCTGCCGCCGCTCGCGGTCATGCCGCCGCTGCCGGTGCTGCCGCCGCTCGCGCGCGTGCCGCCGCTGCCGGTCGTGCCGCCGCTACCGGTGCTGCCGCCCGTCGCGCGCGTGCCGCCGCTGCCGCTACCGCCGCTGCCGATGGTGCCGCCGGTCCCGATCGCGCCGCCGGTGGCGGAGCTGCCGCCGGTCCCGAAGCTGCCGCCGGTGCTGTTCGAGCCCCCCGAGCCGACCGACCCGCCGCTGCTGCTGCTCGACGAGCCGCCGGTGGCCGAGTTGCCGGAGCCGTTGCCGGCGTCGGGCAGCAGGATGAATTCGGGCGTGTCGCTCGACGCGCAACCGCCTTGGGCGACCACAACGGTCAATCCGGACAGGGCCAGGCCCAGAGCGAGCTTTCGGCCATGAGCACGGACGTTCCACGACTGGTTCATAGATTTCTCCTCGGGTCGTTCGGGGGCTACCCCCGGGAGGTGCGGGCCGGTTTCTGACACGGGCCCACAGTGCGGGTTACGTGGGATGGTGAATGGAGGGTACCCCCACACCGCTCGAACCAGGCAGGGGCAATTTTTGAGCAGTGTCGCGTCAGGGAGCGGGCGTCGTGCAGGTCCAGGCGGCCGGATCGCACGCCATTCCTGCGCCGCAATCGGCGCTGGTCAGACACCCGACGCACCCGCCCGCCGTCCGGTTGCAGTGCGGCGTCCCCGGGGTGCCGCTGCACTGGGCGTCCGTCACACAGGCGACGCATTGATCCTTGGTCAGGTCGCAGTACGGGTGGGCCCCGCTGCAGTGGTGGTCGTCGTCGCACTGCGCGCAGATGCCGTCGTCGCACCAGACGCCAGTCACCCCGCAGTCGCTGGCGACGGCGCAGGTCTTCACGCACGAGCGCGTGGGGGGGCTGCACTTCGCGCCGGTCGGGCAGTCCTGATCGGTGCCGCACTGCACGCAGGTGTGCAGGGCCGCGTCGCAGCGCGGGCGGCCCGCGGTGGACGCGCAATCGCCGTCCGACACGCACGCGAAGCACTGTCCCGAGATGGCGTCACAGTGCAGCGACGACAGCGGGCAGTCGTCGTCGGTCGTGCAGTTGTGCGACGTCGGCGCGTCGAGGCCCGGGGCCGCGTCACGGGTGGCCGAGGCGTCATGGGTGGCCGACGCGTCATGGGCGGCCGACGCGTCAGGCGCCGCCGACGCGTCCGGCGCGTCGAAGCGCAGCGTGACCCGGCAGGCCGGCGCGACGAGCGCCGCCAGCACCACCACCAGCGCCGCGCGGGTCATGGCCCGGTCGGCAGCGCTCGGCTCAATCGGTCGCGGGCGGCCGCGGCGCTGGACTGCAGCGGGCTGTGCGGGAACCGCGACAGCAGCACGTCCAGCAGCTCGATCGCCTCGTGCCGGTCGCCCTCGCGCTCGGCCCGCAGCGCCGAGCTGAAGAGGTCATTCTCGGTCGCCAGCGTCGACGACGGAGAGTCGAGGCGCGCCGCGCGGGCCGGTCCCGCCAGGGTGGCCCGCGCCGCCATCAGCCGTGGGCGCGCGGCCGGCGGCCGCGAGACCGGAACGGCGGCCGTCTCGGTACAACCGGCCGGCCAGTGCGCGCCGGCGGGCACGCGCACGTCGCCCGCGGGGCCCCGCACCTCGACGACCCCCTCCGTGACCCGAACCCGGGTGACCGTCCCCCGACCGCAGCCGGCGGCGGGAGGGACCAGGTCCACCTGGAACCGCGTGCCCCGCACCTCGACCTCCGCGTCGGGCGTCACGATGACGAACCGCTGTCCGGCGGTCAGCTTCGCGACGTGCACCCCGACGCCGCCGGCGGTCAGCCGAAGCCAGCGCTCGGCGTCCGCCCGCAGCAACTGCAGCTCGGACGCCGCCGCCAGCGTCAGGGTGGTGCCGTCCGGGCCGCTCAGCTCGACGGGCCCTCCCTGGCTCTTGAGGCGGTCGCCGGGCCGCCAGATGGCCCCCAGCGCCAGCGCCTCGGGACGGCGATCGCCGCGGTCGACCGTCGCGCCCCGCGCACGGGCGGCCACGAACGCGGGCAGCGAAACCGAACGTCGCGCGACGGCCCCCGGCGGTTGCGCGCCCGGGCGCAAGACCAGCAGCACGGCCGCCGCGACGGCGCACCCGCCGGCCCCCAGCATGCCCGCGACGATGGCTCGACGGCGGCGGCGGCGCGCGGCGGCGCGGCGGATGGTGTCGCCCAGTTCCCCGATGGCGCCTTCGACCGGCGCGGATCGGATCGGCGTAATTCGACTACGCGACTGCCGCAGCAAGCGCGCGGCACGCTCGACATGTGGTTGCTCCATCACGCCTCCCCCCGTTCCAGCGCGGCGGCCAAAGACGGATCGGCCCCGATTCGATCGTGCAGGTCGCGCCGGCCCCGAACCAGACGGCTCTGGGCGGCGGCGACCGAGACGCCGCAGATGTGCGCGATCTCGTCCAGTGAATAGCCGCACACGTCGTGCAGCACGAAGGTCCAGGATCGCTCGGGGCGCATGGCCGCCAGGTGATCCGCCACGCGCCGGGTGGCGTCGCGCACCAGCATCTGGCGCACGCCCCCGGTGGTCGGCCCGCCGGGGGGCTCGGCCCCCTCGAACGCCCCTTCGAAGATTCGCCGCTCCAGGCGGCGGCGGCGGATGTGCTTGTAGACGACGTTGGCCGCCACGGCCGACACCCAGGCGTCGAGCGGGCACTCGCCGCGATAGTTCGGGAGGGACTCGATGATCTGGATCAACGCGATCTGGACCAGGTCTTCCCCATCGCAGTCCGACCGCCCGAACAACCGCCGCACGGTTCGGTCCACCACCGGCTTCACGCGCCAGTAGAAGTCCCCCGCCACGGCCGGATCCCCGCGCCGGACGCCGGCCAGGATGGTCTCGTCGCTCTGGCCCGGCTTTCGCTCGGCCGAACCGGCGAGCACCGTGAGTGCGGGACCTGACGAGCGTGGGAGAACCATGAAGCTGCCACCCTGATGGTACCGCGAGGGGCCCGGCGCCAGGCATCAGAAGCGTGACAGGATCCCCAGCTCCAGCACCAGGCGCCCGCGGGAAAGCGTCGCGTCATGGGGCCCGGGCAGCACCACCTCCGCCTCCGTGAACCGCTCTTCGACTCCCAGAGCCCCCAGAAACGTGGTGGCCCGTGACAGCCCCACCCCGACCTCGGCCAGCAAATCGACGGCCGCCGACCAGAAGGCCTGCTCGCTGGCCGTGAGCGGCCGATCCAGCGAAACCCGGACGGATTCCCGCATGATCATCAGATCCATCCGGGCGCCCAGGCCGAACGCGCGCGGCTGCCCGAAACCTGGGCTCGTCCAGCCGAGGCCCAGCGACCCGCTGAAGGCCCGGCTGGTGACCGGGATGTCGCGGTCCGTGAGCCGGAACGCCAGCCCGGCCCGCGGGGCCAGGCCGTTCGGCAGCCAGCGGCGCAGGGCGATGGTGCCGCCGATCACGTCATCGCCGTCCGTTCCCGCCTCGAAGGCGGTGCTGACGCCGGCTTCGAGGGCCCAACGGCCGCCGTCCTCGACCGGCTCGCGCGCAGCCTGGACGGCGGGCGGACCGGGGGCGGCGGGCGGGCCGGGCGCGGCGGGCGGGCCGGGCGGGGCGGCGCGCGCCGCCACGGGCCCCGGGCGGGCGGGGGCGTCCGGCAACCCTTCCTGGACGACCGAAGCGATCACCAGCCCCAGGGCGCGCGCGCGCTCGGGCACCTGATCGGCGGGCGCAAACGTCACGGTCCGCGCCACCCATCGGCGCTGGTCCGGCAAGCCGATCGCCGCGCGCACGTCCGCCTGCAACAGGTCGGCGCTGGACCAGGACACGACCACCGCGGCGCCGGCCGACGCCCGCCTGGCGTCGGCCAGCAACGTGGCCTCGTCGGGCGCCTCGGCGGCGGTGCGCGTGATCTCGCGGGTGCCGGGCGGCAGCGCGCGCAGGCAGGCGGTCACCACGTCGGTCGTCGGACCGGACACAGCCCCGTGGGTCACGAACACGAACAGCACGGCAACCGGCGCGGTCATGCGAGGCCCCCCAGAGTGCCGGATCCGACGGTCGGGCGGAACCGGGTTGCGCGCCCCCGCACCGATTTAGCGGCCATGCCGTTCGGTTAAGCGGAAACCGGCCGACACGCCGGCCCGCTGGCGAAGCCGGGCCGAGAACCGGACCGCAGTGTACTTGGGGACTCGAGGACCGGAAGCGCAGGCCCGGCGCAGCCAGCGGGCCGGATCGCGTTGACGGAGCTGGGCTTTGCCCAGCGGAGTCGTCGCGGGAGGTCCCAGGAACCCTTCCAGGGTTCCTGGCTGATCGTCGGCCGGCGGTCAAGCGGACCGCAAAGTGAACTGCATTGGATTTAGCGGCCGGTGGTCCAGGGCGGGGGGTCGCTGGCGGGAAAGCTCTCGCGGCTGGCCTCGTCCACGGCGGCGTCGACGGTGACGCGCGTTTCGATCGAGATCCCGCCGGCCAGCGTCCGCGAGACCGGGCAGGCGTCGGCCGCATGTTCCAGCTGGGCGCGGTCGGCCTCGCTCAGATCGCCCGACAGGCGCAGCGAACGCCGGAACACGTGCCCCTTGTCGGTGCGGGCCTGGGTCACGCGAACCGCCACGTGCTCCAGCGCGATGCCGCGCTTTTCGGCCGCCCACTGCACGGTCATCGCCGTGCAGGCCCCCAGCGACGCCGCCAGCAGATCGTAGGGGCCCGGGCCGGCGTCTTCACCGTCCTCGTCGGCCGGCAGATCCGCCACCAGCCGGTGCGGGCCGACCGTCACCAGCTGCCGGCGCGGGTGCTCCGTGCTCTCGATCCGCGCCTCGCGAAACACGGCGTGCAGCGGGGCGGCCAGCCGCTTCCAGCGCGCCACCGCCTCGGGCAGGCGATCCAGCGCGTCCTCGAACCGGATCCCGTTGATGAAGAAGGTGGGCGTCGACAGCACGTGGCTGTGCCACCCCGAGATCTCCTGCGCCTTGACCGCCGGCCGGTACGTCCCGCTCGCCCAGGCCGCTTCCAGCTCGGCCGGGTCCAGCCCGACCCGGCGCGCGATCTCCAGCAGCCGCGGCTTGCCCTCGATCAGAGAGGAACCCTGGGAGGGTTCCTCGGCCCCCCCGCGACGACTCCGCTGGGCAAAGCCCAGCTCCGTCAACGCGCCGGGCGGGCTCTCGAACAGCTGGTCGTGCATCTCCCAGAACTTGCCGCGGGCCGCGGCCAGCTCCGCGGCCTCGGCCGCCGGCTCGGCGTCCGGAAACAGGTGGCTGCGCGGGTTGGCGCGGAAGACGAACCGCACGTCCGGGTTGCGGTTCAAGACCTCGCGCACGGTCCCGTAGGCGGCCCGGCACGACGGACAGGCGAAGTCGCCGTACTCGAGCAACGTCACGTCGGCCGCCGTGGGCCCGCGGACATGGTCGCCGGGGCCGACCAGGTCGGACAGCACCGTCGGATGCGCCTGATTGAAGTAACCCATGATCACAGCTCCTGCAGGGCGCGATGGACCAGCTGGACGCAGATGGACCCCTCGCCCACCGCCGAGGCCACCCGCTTGACGCTGTTGGCCCGCGCGTCGCCCACGCAGAAGACGCCCGGGATGCTGGTCTCCATCAGGTACGGCGGCCGCTTGCGCGACCAGCCCGCGCCGGCCAGATCCTCGACGGTGAGGTCGGCGCCCGTCTTCACGAAGCGCTTGCCGTCCATCAGCAGGCAGCCTTCCAGCCAGGCGGTGTTCGGGTCGGCGCCGGTCATCACGAACAGGCTGGAGATCGGTCGGGTGGTCTGCTCACCGGTCTCGAGGTGCCGCCAGGTGAGCCGTTCCAGCCGGCCGTCGCCCTCGGCGGCCACGATCTGGCAGCGCGTGCGCAAGTCGATCGACGGGCTGCACTCGATGCGCTGGATCAGATAGCGCGACATGCTGTCCGCCAGCCCGGTCCCCCGCACCAGGATCTGCACGCGCGCGGCGATCTGCGACAGGAACACCGCGGCCTGCCCGGCCGAGTTCCCGCCGCCCACGATGACCACCTCTTGCCCGTCGCAGAGCTGCCCTTCGAGGTAGGTCGCGCTGTGGTAGACGCCGGCGCCCTCGTACCGCTCCAGCCCGGGAACGTCCAGCGTGCGGTATCGGACGCCGGTGGCGATGACGATGGCGCGCGTGTGCACCTCGCTGCCGTCGGACAGATGGATGCGGTAGGGCCGGCTGTCGCAGTCGAGCCGCACGGCGGTCCGCGCGATGGCGACCTCGGCCCCGAACTTCTGGGCCTGCGTGAGCGCGCGGGCCGCCAGCGCCTGGCCCGAGATCCCGGTCGGAAAACCCAGGTAGTTCTCGATGCGCGAGCTGGTGCCGGCTTGCCCGCCCGGCGCGGTCGCCTCCAGGACCAGGACGTCCAGCCCCTCGGACGCGGCGTACACGGCGGCCGCCAGCCCGGCCGGCCCGCCGCCCACGATGACCACGTCGCGCACCGCCGCCGGGTCCAGCGTGGCGTCCAGCCCCACCGCCGCCGCCAGCGCCTCGATGGAGGGGTTCTTGAGGACGTGCCCGGCCGCGCAGACCACGATCGGGATCTCGTTCACGCCGACGTGGAACCGCTCGAGCAGCGCCTCGACCGAGGGATCGGTCTCGACGTCCTCGTACTGAAACGGCTGGCCGTTGCGGCTCAAGAACTCCTTGATGCGCAGCGTGTCCGCGGAGTGCCGCGAGCCGATGAGCACCATGGCGTCGCTGGCCCCCTGCAAAAGCGCCACGCGCCGCAGGATGAAGGCGCGCATCAAGATCTCGCTCAGCTCGGGGTCGGTCTGCACCAGGCGGCGCAGCACCTCGCGGTCGGCGACGATCAGCTCGCTGGGCGCCGCCGTTCGGGCCCGCACCAGGCTGCGCCGCGCCGAGAGCATGTTGATCTCGCCGGTGAACGCGCCCGGACCGTGGCTGACGATCAGCCGGTCGACCTCGGCGGCCGGCTGGCGGATCTCGATCTCGCCCGACACCACCACGAAGAACTTGGTGTTCTGCTGGCCGACGTCGAACAGCAGATCGCCGGCGGGAACGGTCATCCGGCTGCCGACCGCCGCGATCCGCTCGATCTGGCGGTCGGTCAGCGTCGGAAAGGTCTGTGCGACGCGGTCCATGGCCGGCGTCACAGCGGATCGAAGCCGACTTCGTCGATGTAGCACCAGCCCCACCGCTCACCCGGCTCGAGCGAGCGGATGATGGGATGCCGCGTGCCGTGGAAGTGCTTGGTGGCGTGCCGGTTCTTCGAGTCGTCGCAGCAACCGACGTGACCGCAGGTCATGCAGAGCCGCAGGTGCACCCACTGGTCGCCCATCTTGAGGCACTCTTCACAGCCGCGGCTGTGGGGGTGGATGTGGCGATCGATCTTCGCCACGTGTTCACAAGCAGCCGCCTCCTCATCGCTCACGACGCACCTCCAGAGTGCGCGAAGCATGACGGATGGGCTGCGCGCGCGCTAATGAGAACGACGCGCCCGCGGGAGGATTCTCGCCGCCTGGTCACTTGAGGGATTCTCGTACGGCGCGGGCGATGGCGTCGGCGTCGATGCCCGCGTCCTGCAGCTCTTCGTGCGGCGAGGAGGAGCCCGGCATGATCCGGACGGCCAGCCGCCGGATGGCGGGGGCGGGGCCGCCGGTCGATCGCGCGACGCTGCAGGAGGCGGCCCGCGATCGACCGGCTTCACCGAATAGAGATCGATCACCCGCACCGCCACCCCCTCGCCGCGCAGGCGCTCGTGCGCCTTCAGCGCCTCGTGCAGCGTGATGCCGGCGGCCACCACGGCCGCCCGATCGGCGTTCGAGCGGCGCAGCACCTTCGAGCCGCCGATCGGGAACGGCTCGCCGGGCGGATACAGGACCGGCGTCTTTTCACGCGTGGTGCGCAGGTACTGGATCCCGCGGCGGCCGGCCATCTCGGCGGTCAGCTTGGCGGTGGCGTTGGCGCACGACGGGTAGAGCACGACGCTGTCGTGCACGGCCCGCATCATGGCCAGGTCCTCCAGCGCCATCTGCGAGGGTCCGTCCTCGCCGATCGAGACCCCGGCGTGCGATCCGTTCAGGTTCAGCGTCGCGCCCGAGATGGCGGCCA
>Ga0068855_100007357_pt1 | contig 13333 bp, 7 predicted proteins | sample KBSCornC52_FD_66592 | JGI IMG/M metagenome (GOLD analysis project Ga0068855, IMG submission 66592) | Corn rhizosphere microbial communities from Kellogg Biological Station, Michigan, USA - KBS Corn C5-2 | ecosystem: Host-associated > Plants > Roots > Rhizosphere > Soil ... | reverse complement strand
AGCTCTTTCGGCGTGAGGCTGGGCCGCAAGACCTGTGGTCCAACGCTCACCGCGCCGTCCTCCCGCCGATCATCGTAGAGACTCATGATGGTACACGCCCTCTTCCCGCGTCATTCTCAAGAGTAAGGGACAAATCCTGCGGGGGTATAATGCGCGGGGCGAAAGGAGGGGACCATGGATAGCAGGAAACCGAAGGATCGAATTATTGTCGCGGTGGACGTAGACAGCGCAGAGAAGGCCGTTCGATTGGTTGAGTCTCTGCGCGGCGAGGTCGGTGCGTTCAAAGCGGGGCTCGAGCTGGTGAACGCGGCGGGGATGGACATCTTCGCGAGGCTGGCGGCGGCCGGGGCGGATCGCATCTTCTACGACTGCAAGCTGCACGACATCCCGAACACGGTTGCGGGGGCGATGCGGGCGATCGGGCGGCGCGGGCTCTGGATGACGAACCTCCATGCGAGTGGCGGTGGCCGAATGATCGCCGCCGCCGCGGAGGCCCTGCGCGAATCAGCGCATGCGATGGGGACGAAACCGCCGATCCTGCTGGGAGTGACGCTGCTCACCAGCATCAGCGAGGAGGAGCTGGCGGCGGAGCTTCACGTGCCGCTGGAGACGAAGGACTACGTGGCGGCGATGGCCCGGCTGACCCAGGCTTCCGGCGGAGACGGCGTGGTGGCCTCGCCGCACGAAATCGAGGTTGTGCGGGAGGCGTGCGGACCGGACGTCGTCATTGTGACTCCGGGCGTGCGGCCGGCGGGCGTCGAGGCGGGCGACCAGCGGCGCGTGATGACCCCTGGCGAGGCGGTGAAGCGCGGCGCTGACTACCTCGTCATCGGCCGTGCCATCACCGGCGCCCCCAACCCGGTGGAAGCAGCCAGGCGAATCGCGGACGAGATTGGGCGGGCTTGAACCACGAAGACGCAAAGAGCGCGAAGAACGTCAAAGCGATCTGAACCACGGAGTACACGGAGAACGGCGAGAGATTCATTAGTCCTATTCGCGTATATTCGCGTGTTTCGCGGTATGAATCCCGCCGTTGACGTTCTCGCCGTTCTCCGTGTACTCCGTGGTTCAGATCGCCTTTTTGGCGAAGTCTTCCAGGTAGTTGGCGAGGGCCTGGCAGCCTTCAGGCGGGAAGGCGTTGTAGATGGAGGCGCGGAAGCCGCCGACAGAGCGGTGGCCCTTGAGTCCTTCCATCTCGCGCTCCTGCGCGCCGGCCAGGAACTCCTTGTCGCGGTCCGGGTTGCGGAGACGGAAGGTGACGTTCATAAGCGAGCGGTCTCGCTTCTCTCGGACGGCCGGCTCGTAGACATCCGGGAAGGCGTCCAGGGCATCGTAGATAACCTGCGCCTTGCGGCGGTTGCGCTCTTCGACTGCCTTCAGGCCGCCCTGCGCTTCGATCCACTTCAGTACCAGGCCCACGACATAGACGGCGAAGGCGGGCGGCGTGTTGTAGAGCGAATCGGCTTTGGCGTGCGTCTTGTAGCTGAGAATGACCGGCACGTCGTCGCCGGCCTGCTGGAGGAAGTCTTTGCGGGCTACGACGATGGTCACGCCGGCAGGACCCATGTTCTTCTGCGCGCCCGCGTAGAGCAGATTGAACCGGCTATAGTCGAGGTCGCGGGCGTAGATGTCGGAGGAGGCGTCGCCGACGAGGGGCGCGCCGCCCGTGTCCGGCAGGCCGGGCCACTCGGTCCCCTCGATGGTATTGTTGGTCGTGATATGGACGTAGCGAGCGCCGGGCGTTAGATTCAGGTCCGTCGGAATGTATGAGTAACGCGCGTCCTCGGAGGTCGCGGCGACGTTCACGTTCCCGAATCGCTTCGCCTCCTTGATAGCCTTCACGCCCCACTCGCCGGTGTTGACGTAGTCGGCGGTTGCGCCGGGGGTGAGAAAGTTCATCGGGAGCATCGCGAACTGGAGCGACGCGCCTCCGCCGAGGAAGAGGGCGGTGTACTGCTCCGGGTCGAGGCCCAGGTTCTTCAGCACCCGCTCTTTGGCGTCGAAGTGAATCGCCTCGTACTCCTTGCCGCGGTGGCTCACCTCCAGAATCGACATGCCGGACCCTCCGATCTCCAGGATGCCCCGGCTCGCCTCTTCCAAAACCTCGACCGGCAGGATGGCCGGCCCCGCGCTAAAGTTGTAGATTCGCTTCATTTCGACCCCTCCGCGACGCGCAATTGCTTTGTGCCTTTTTGCACAGACCACTCCGATGGGTCCGTATGATACTCGATTCGGCAGCGACGGGTCAACGGGTGGAGGGCCGGAGATTCTCACCACCGAGGCACAGAGAACGTCAACGGCGTTTTGCCCGCGAAACACGCGAAAAGACGCGAAAAAGGACTGTTTAACCGCGAATAGCGCGAATGGTCGCGAATAGGAGTCCCGATTCTCCTGCCGTTCTTTGTGTCTCCGTGTCTTTGTGGTGAGAATCCGTCGTCAGCGTTTTGCGTTCATCTGGTCGAGGAGGGTTTTGACGGCGGCCTCAAGCTGCTTGTCGTCATCGCGGGCGTAGTCTTCGGGCGACATCTCGACGCGGATGTCCGGCGGGACGCCATAGTTTTCGAGGTTGCGGCCGTCCACGGTTGTCCAGCCGGTGGTCGGGATGCGGAAGCGGGTGCCGTCCACGAGCGTGATGTCGTTGGTGCCGATGACGCCGCCGTAGGTGGGTACGCCGACGATCTTTCCGAGGTTGTAGAACCGGAAGCCGTTCGGGAATATCTCGGCGTCGCTGGCCGACTGCTCGTTGATGAGGAGGACGATGGGCCGCTCCCAGAGCTGGAACGGCTGGGTGGAGCGCTCGCCGTCGCGGGGAGTCTCGTAGACGTGGGCGCGGCGCGTGAGGTAGCTGAAGAGCTCGTCGTGGATGCGGCCGCCTCCGTTGAAGCGGACATCCAGGACGAGGCCCTTCTTCGACTGGGCGTCGCCGAAGATCTCGCGCTGGAACCTCTGGAGGGAGGGCTGATCCATCGCCTTGATGTGGATGTAGGCGAGCTGGCCGCCGGAGAGCGAGTCCACTTTGCGGCGGCGCTGCTCCACCCATCGGTTATATTCGAGGTCGTCGAGGGTGGCGCGCGAGATGGGCTTGACCTTGACGGTGCGAGCGCCCTCTTTCGTCGGCTTCGAGTTGACGAGAAGCTCGACCGTGTGGTCCGTCTTGTCGGTGAGCGATTTGTAGAGGCTCTCGTTCCAGGAGACGTCCTCCCCGTCGATGGCGAGGACGTAGTCACCCGCGGCGATCTTGTGTCCGATCTGGTCGCCAGGACCCTTCGGGGTGACGTCGGTCACCTTGAGGCCAGGACCGGCGTAGTCCTGATCGAAGCCGAGGCCGAGACAGCCCGTCGTGGTCGCATTCGGCGAGGCGGGCGGAGTCGCCCCCATGTGCGAGGCATTCAGCTCGCCGATCATCTGCTGAAGGACGAAGGAGAAGTCCTCCTTCGTGGCCGTTTCCGCGAGGATGGGCTCGAACCGCTTCCGAACGGCCAGCCAGTCCACGCCGTGGAATTTCGGGTCGTAGAAGCGCGTGCGGAGCGTGCGCCAGGCTTCGTTGAACGCTTCGGCGACCTCGGCCCTGCGATCCACCACCATAGCGGCGTTGAAGTTGACCGGGGTCGAGGAGGGCTGGCCGCGGCCGATCTGGCGGATAACGCCGGCGCCCGCGAGATACCAGGCTTTGGAAGCGTCCGGCGAGAACTCGACTGAGCCACTTACCTGGGCAACTTCCGCGCCGCTCGTGATGCGCATCGACTGGCCGGTCTGGACATTCGCAATCCACCAGTCCGCCTGGCCGCCCTGATTCATCGCAATGAGCACGGTGCGTGAATCGGGCGAGAGGGTCGCGCCGAGGATTCCGTCGCGGGTGTTGGTGAGCTGTTTGGCGCGGTTCTGGATGTCATCGAACTCGATGGCGACATGCTCGGCGCGCGGCGGGACCATTGCGAATGGGAGGCCCGGCGCTCCCGAAGGCGGAGGCGCAGCTCCCTGTGCTCCCGCGGTCGGAGCCTGCCGTCGGCGGAATTGTGAATCGGGTCCCTCACCTCCCTCACCCCCCAACCCCCTCTCCCAAAAACGGGAGAGGGGGAGAACGGCACCTCCGCCAGCCCCCTCCCTGCTTTCGTAACCGAGGAGGGGGCTTAACGGCACGGCGCCCTCATCCCCCCGACCCCCTTCTCCCAAAAACGGGAGAAGGGGGAGTTCAGACGCGCGGCGGCGGGGGGTGGCGGGAGCGGCGTCGACGTTTGGCGGGTCCGGGACGACGGGGAGCGCGTAGACGTTCATCGCGAACATGCCGGGCGGGTTGTTGCGGTTCGAGATGAATACGATGGTGCGGCCGTCGCGCGACCATTGGGGATTCGTGTTGACGCCCGGATAGCGCGTAATGTTTACCGGGGTCCCGCCGACGTTCGCGACTACCCAGAGGTCGGTGGTGCCGGTGGAATCGCGCTTCGCGTAGACGAGCCAGCGACCGTCCGGGGACCAGTCGTATGCGCTGACGCCGTAGCCGGGGCCGACCGGGACGGCATCCGATGGCTTCGCCTTCTCGCCCGCGGGTACGACGTAGAGACCAGGTGCGCTGCCGCCGGACCGGACGTATGCGATGAGCTGGCCGGTCGGGGAGAAGCGGGCGCTCGATTCGTCGGCCGGGTCGTCGGCCAGTACGGTCTCGCTTTTGGTCTTCGCGTCGTAGAGACAGACGTCGAGGTTGCCGTTGCGGTCAGTCGAGTAGACCAGCTTCGTGCCGTCGGGCGACCACTGCGGGGAGTACTCCGCGGAGCCGTACTTCGTGATTCGCGTCGCATCGCCGCCGTCCGCCGGAAGCGTCCATATCTCGCCACGCGCGGCGAATGCGAAGGTTTTGCCGTCGTCGGAAAGCGCGAGCGAGGCGAGCCCGCTGTTCAGGGTCACGCGCTGGGTTAGGTTGTTCAACGTGTCGGAGGGAGCGGTGAGGGCGAGGGCCGTGGCCACCCCACCCCCGTCCCCTCCCCTTCGTAAGGGGAGGGGTGCGCGAACGGCCGCAACGGTGGAGAGCCCCCTCCTTGCGAAGGAGGGCGTCGTGGGAGATGCGTTGCCGTTGAGCCCCCTCCTTGCGAAGGAGGGCGTCGTGGGAGATGCGTTGCCGTTGAGCCCCCTCCTTGCGAAGGAGGGGGTTGGGGGAGGTGTCTGCATCGTGTAGAGCTTGAAGTCGCAGTCCCAGGCGATTCGGGAGCCGTCGCGGGAGATGGTGGGGAATTTGACAGAATCGGAGGTGTGATTCGTGATTCGCTCAGGTTTGGCTCCGGGCGAGGCGAGACGGTAGAGATTGGCGCGGCCGCCGTCGCGGTCCGTCACGATGTAGAGGGACCTGCCGTTGCGGGTCCAGTTCGGGAACATGTCGACGCCGTCGTAGCTGGTCCAGCGCGTGGTCTGGCCGCCGGCCGCGGGAATCGTGTAGATGTCGCCGTTTGCGCTGCCCTTGTAGCCGGGCCGCCACCAGAGCTGACCGCCGCGCACGTAGGCGACGGTCCTGCCATCCGGCGAGAAGACGCCGTAGCGGGAGTGCGTGCGGTCGTGGGTGATGCGGCGGAGCCGGCCATCGAGGACGCTGATGGTGTATAGATCGGTATAGCGGGTCTCGCGGGCGGACTGGAAGAGGATCCTCGTTCCGTCGGGCGACCAGTCGCACACGATGTCATCGGCGCTATGGGAGGTGAGCTGCCGCGCTTCCCCGCCCCGTGCGGGAACGATGAAGACGTCGAAGTTGCCTTCGCGATTCGAGGAGAAGGCGATCCAGTTGCCGTCCGGCGACCAGCGGGGATAGCCGTCATAGGCTTCGTGGAGCGTGATTCGGGTTGCGGAGCCGCCGGTCACGCTGGCGGTCCAGAGGTCGCCGAGATAGGAGAAGCAGATTCTGGAGCCGTCGGGAGAGAGCGCCGGGAATCGCGCCCCGCGAATCGGCGCGGTCTGGGCGGAGGCGACGACCGTAAGGAAGAGGGTTGCGACCAACAACGGGAAGACCGTTCGTCGGGAGACCGCAGGCTGGAACCCTGCGGCTATCTGGCCTGCGGCCTTACGCCGACCTGCGTCGGCGGATTGATCAAGTTTCGGCGTCATTTCTATCCGTTCGTTCGGCATTGGGCCAGATGGTTCTGTCGGCATGGTGGGCCTTCTGGTTGTTGATGTAGTTGATGACCTTCTGCTTCTCGTGGGGGCTGACGCTGAACGCGCCGTAGCTGCCCTGCCACTTGAACCATTCGAGATTGTGCAGCACCGTGGTGATATAGCGCGACGAGCCGCCCTTGGCCAGCTCCATTAGCTTCGCCATGGTCATGGTTGAGGACAGCGATACAAGGATATGGACGTGATCTTCGGCGCCTCCGGCGGCAATTACGGGACAGCCGTGATCCTCGCAAATGGCGACAATCGAGCGGTGGATGTCCCGCTCGATTGCTGGCTCGATCAACGGCAGCCTGTCCCACGTTGCCCAGACGAAGTGGACCAGAACGTTGATCATGTTCTCCGGCATAATCGCTTCTGCTTTCCGCCGACGCAGGTCGGCGTAAGGCCACAGGCCAGACAGCCGCAGGGTTCCAGCCTGCGGTCCCACGGTCAGCCGCGGGGTTCCAGCCTGCGGTCCCACGGGCAGCCGCGGGGTTCCAACTGCGGTCTTCTATGGCTACCTGACTACTGCCCCTCGGCCCGACGCCCTACCCCTTTTTCTTCGGGAGCTCTTTGAGGAGCATGTCGACGGCGACTTCCAACTGCCGGTCGCGATGGCGCTCCAGGTCTTCCTCAGTCTCCTCGACGGTTACGTCGGGTTTCACGCCGACGTTCTCCATGTCCCTGCCGTCCGGCCCGAACCAGCCCCACATGGGGATTCGGTATGTCGTGCCGTCCTGCAGGCGACCGTTGTAGGTGCCGATGACGTAGCCGGGCGTGGGCACGCCGACGATCTTGCCGAGCTTGAGGTTGCGGAAGCCCATCGGAAAGATCTCCGCGTCGGACGCCGAGTTCTGGTTGATGAGCAGGACAATCGGCTTGCCCCAGTAGCGGACCGGCTGCGTGACCTTCTCGGCGTCGCGCGGCTGCGTGAAGCCGTAAAGGGTGCGGCTGAGCTGGCTCAGGATGGCGTCATGCGTATTGCCGCCGCCGTTCTCGCGGATGTCGAGGACGAGCGCGTCGGCCTCGCGGCCCTTGCCCCAGAGCTCGCGCTCGAACTCGTGGAGCGATGGCTGGTCCATGCCCTTGATGTGGAGGTAGGCGATGCGGCCATCGGAGAGTTTGGTGACCTTGTCCCGCTCCTCTTTGACCTTGCGCTGATACTCCAGCTCGCGCCAGGCGTCGACCGTGATGGGCTTCAGCTTGATCGTGCGCGCACCCTCCTTCGAGGGCTTGCTGTTCACCAGCAGCTCGACGGTCTTCCCGGCCTTGTCGGCGAGCGTCTGGTACATGGCTTCGTTCCAGGTGACATCTTCGCCGTCGATGGCCATAACGTACTCGCCTGGCTTCACGCGAGGCCCGAGGTCGTCGTCAGGGCCCTTCGGCATGTAGCCGGTTACCTTCAGGCCCGGTCCGGCGTAGTTCTCGTCGAACGTGATGCCGAGCTCGCCCGTCTTCGGTCCGGGCGGACCCGGCGCGGGACCGATTTCGCTGTGCGATGCGTTCAGCTCCCCAACCATGGCGGAGAGGAGGAACATCGAGAAGTCTTCCTTCGTTCCCACGCCCTCCAGCAGCGGCTCATACCGAGCGCGGACGGCCCGCCAGTCCACACCGTGCATGTTCGGGTCGTAGAAGCCAACGTTGAGGCGGCGCCAGAACTCGTTGAAGGCCTGGCGAATCTCGGCGCGGCGGTCGAAGTCCATGCGGGCGGAGAAGGCGATCGGCTGCGCCTGCCAGATAGGCCCGGTGCGCTGGATCAGGTTGACCGAGCCGCCCGGCCCGAGCGCATAGAACTTGCCCGCGTCGGTGGTGAATCGGGGCACGCCGGCCGCAACCCCGCTGGAAGTGAGCCGGGCCGCCGAGCCGCCCGCGACGGGAATCATGTAGAAGTCGGGCGCGCCACCCGCCGCCGCGACGTATATGACCTGCTTGCCGTCGGGGGTGATCTCGTAGGCTCCCGTGCCCTGGGTAGTAAGGCGCTTCGCGCGGTCCTGAATCTCGTCGAAGTCAATCTTCACTTCGACGTGCTTCTTTGCGTCGGTCGTCGCGCCGGTGCCGCCGGCCGGATTGCCAGCAGGCGCAGGGGCGGCCGTGTCAGGCTCTTCCTTCTCGGGGACGAGCGGGAGCTTGTAGACGTCTTCCTGGCCGTCCCGGTTCGAGACGAAGAGGAGGAATTTGGCGTCCGAGGTCCACTCCGGGTCGTTGTTCTGGCCCGGATAGTAGGTCACGTTCTTCGCGGCGCCGCCGGCTACGGGGACGACCCACACGTCGGATGTATCGACCGTATCGCGGCGCGAGAAGGCGATCCACTTGCCATCCGGCGACCATGAGTAGGAGTTGATACCCACGCCGAATTCGAGATTGTTGCCCTTCGATTCGGCGACACGGCGGGGCGCCGCGCTGCCGTCCACGGGCCAGACGAAGATTCCGCCCTCGACTCCGCTGCGGAGGAATGCGAGTGACTTGCCGTCGGGCGAGAGCTTGGGGCTCGATTCGTCCAGTGCGTACGTGGAGACCGGCTTCACCTCTTTCGAATCGACGTCGAGGCTGAAGAGGTTGAAGCTGCCGTTGCGGTCGGAGATGAAGTAGAGCTTTTTGCTGTCCGCCGACCAGATGATGTCGTAGTCGCGGGCCGGGTTGCTGGTGAGGCGCTTCGCGTCGCCCCCGGAGGTCGGGATGGTCCAGACCTCGCCTCGAATCACGAGGGCGAGGGTCTTCCCATCCGGCGATATCTCGGCTTCGGTCGCGCCGTTGGTCAGCGTGAGACGCGTGACGTTGTTCGCCTTGTCGTCGGTCGGAGCGTAGATGGCGAGCTTCTTCGAGTCGCCCACAGCCGCGTGCGCGGAGACGGGCACCACGTAGAGGTCGCCGGAATGCTCGTAGGCGATTGCCGAGCCATTGCGCGCGATGGAGGGGAACCGGACCTGCCCGTCCTTGTGGCGCGTGATGAGGGCGGGCTTTCCGCCGGTCGCCGCGCTCACCACGATATTGGCGGTTCCGGGGGTCAGGCGGTCGCTTGCGTAGAAGATGTCGCGGCCATCCGCGGAGTACATGGGCCAGAGGTCGGTGCCGTCGTAATCGGTGACGCGGGTGATCTTGCCGGACGACAGGTTGCGGGAGTAGATCTCCATGTTGGCGCTGCCGTGATACTTAGGCCGCCACCAGACGGCGATGGAGCCGCCGCGGTCGTACGCGATCGACTGACCGTCCGGCGAGTAGCAGCCGTAGCGGATCATGTTGTCGTCGTTGGTGAGCGTCTTGACCGCGCCGGTCTTCACGTCGATTGAGTAGAGCTGGAACGTGTTCGTATCGCGCTGGCCGTAGAAGAGGACCTTCGAGCCGTCCGGCGACCAGTCCATGGCCCAGTCGTTGCTCGAATGGTAGGTGAGCTGGCGCGCGGGACCGCCCGTCGCGGCGATGACGTAGACGTCGAAGTTGCCCTCGCGGTTGGACGTGAACGCGATCCAGTGGCCGTCCGGCGACCAGTGGGGCATCGTGTCTTCCGCCTCGTGGATGGTGAGGCGGGTGGCGGTTCCTCCGGTGGCGGGAACGGTCCAGAGGTCTCCCAGATAGCCGAAGCAGAGGGTCTTTCCGCCCGGGGAGAGGGCGGGAAAGTCCGCGCCTCGAATTGGCTTCTGTTCGGGAAGCGGGAGGAGGCTGCCCTGGGCGTGTGCGGCGGACGCGCCGAGACATAGAGTCGCACAGAGAGTCACACAAAGAACGGCGGCGCTGAGCGCCGCGCGGAAGTATCTCATCGATTCACCTCGGATTGGTTCGGTTCATACGGCTGTTGCAATTCGTTGAGAACGTGTACGTTATTATACATCAGGGCGGGTCACCGGCACCTCCCCCAACCCCCTCCTTCGCAAGGAGGGGGCTCAACGTCACGGCACCGCCGCCGAAGCCGTTCTTCGCAAGGAGGGGGCTTAACGGCACGGCACCGCGCCCGAATCCCTCCTTCGCAAGGAGGGGGCTTAACGGCACGGCACCGCGCCCGAAGCCCTCCTTCGCAAGGAGGGGGCTTAACGGCAGCCCCCTGGCACCCGGTAATGGCGGAGCAACATTGTCGTGTGAGCCGGTAGTACAGACGGCGTTGGGCGGGTCGTGTTACGGGCGGGCATTGGGCGGGTGAGCGGCGCGCAGGCCAATGACGATGGCGGCGAAGACGGCGCTCAACAGGTAGATGGGGTGCATCTGGAATGAGTTCTCGTTCAGGTCGTGCGTCAGGACCGCGAGCAGGCCGAGCGCGAAGGCCAGTACGAGCCGGCGATCCGTCTCGCTGACAGGCGACTTAATAATGCGCCAGGTTTCGACGGCGAGTCCGGCAAAGAGCGCCGCGGCCGCCGCGAAGAGCATCAGCCCTCCCTCGCAGAGGATACCAAAGTAGAGGCTGTGCGGCACGGAATATTCGGGAAACGAGTTCGTGCGGATGAAGGCGCGCCACGCCTCACCGAAAGCGCCAGGACCGCCGCCCGTCAACGGATTCGCCCGAAAGACGTGCCAACAGATGCGCCACATCTTTACCCGCGAGGAGAGCGAGCCGTCCGCGCGGAGCATGGACCCCTTTGTTAAGACGAGCCTGGCGACGATTCCCGCGAAGAGGAGGGCTGTGGTGAGAGAAATCGCTGCTATCGCGCGGTTCAGGTGCGGCCGGGGGGCATGCCAGAGCGCGGCCGCGCCTCCATGCGCCAGGCTCATCAGAATGAAGATCGCCACTCCGCCGCGACTCGCCGTGAGCCAGGCGCAGATGCCGTTGAGGAGCCAGGCTGCGAGCGCGGCCAGCCGCGCGAGCCATGTCCGGGAGGTCGCGGCGAGTCCGAGTGCGAGCGAGCCGAACACGAGGAAGAGGGAGACGAGGAGCGTCGGGTAGGGCAGAGAGCCGTTGCCGAGTCGATTCGCGAGGAACGGGTCGCCGGAGGCGTAGCGGCTGCCATTGACGGCCATGAGCTGTTCGGGTGTCCTGACTCTCGGCAGGAGCTGAAGCAGGCCCTCCACGCAGATCGCCACGCCGCCGATGGAGAGGCCGGAGAGAAGGGTGAAAAGCGATTCGCCCGTTGTTGCGAGGGCAAGTGCGAGCACATAACAGCAGACGCATGTCGTGGTTATCTGCGACCATCCGACGAGCGAGGCGTGCGTTGAGAGCGTGTACGCGAGGCCGTAGAGCGCGAGGAATCCTGCAGCGGCAGCGGGGACGGGCGGAGGATGGAGGAGCGCGCGCGTCACGGCGTTGCGGCGTTGCGGCGGCGCGGTGAGAAGCCGGAGGAGCAGGTTGGCGACCGCCAGGACCGGCGACAGCCATCCTCCAAGCCACGCCGGGTCCGGCATGTGGACGTAGATCGTCGCGGAATCGTGCGCGGCGACGTATACGGTCAGACCGAGGAGGAGCGCGTGAAGCGCTGGCAGCGCCTGCCACTGGTCCCCGGCTGGCGTGCGGCCGGTTACCATTCGGAGGCGCGGAACTCGCTCCAGACCCGCTGGTACGTCTCCTGCGTTTGGCCGGCGATTCGGTCCCAGTTGAAGACCTCGTGGACGCGGCGGAGGGCGTTGTCGGCCATCCAGCGCGCGTGGCCGGAATCCTTGAGCATTCGGACGATTCCCCACGCCAGGCTGTCGCTGTTCCCCGCCCATGTAACGAGGCCGCTGATATCGTGTTGGACGACCTCCTTCAGGCCGCCGGCATCCGAGACGACGCACGGCACGCCGGCCGCCATCGCCTCCAGCGCCACGATTCCGAACGGCTCGTAGAGGCTGGGGAAGCAGGCGACGTCGATAACTTTGTAGATTCGGAGGAGCGTGTCGTCCGGCACGAAGCCGGTGAAGAAGACGTGCCGCCCCACGCCGAGCGCGTTCGACTGCCGAATCAGGTGGTCCTTGTTGCCGCCGCCGACTATGATGAGCTTGGCGTCATGATACTGCGCGCGCACCTTCGGGAGGGCGCCGATAAGGATGTGCGCGCCCTTCTCGTGCGTGCCGCGGCCCACAAAGAAGACAAGCTTCTCCTCCGGCGCGGCGAACTGGGCGCGGAACGGGCCGGCCTCTTCCGGCGGGAAATCGAACCCGAACTTGTCCGCCTCGACGCCGTTGAAGATGACGTCCATTTTGTCCCACGGCGTATGGAGCGCGTGCGCGACCTCGCCCTTCATGAACTCCGAGCAGACGATGACGCGCCACGCCTCGAAGCAGAGCTGCCATTCGATTCCATTTATGTAGGATTGTGTCTGGTTGTTGATACCGTTGTTCCTGCCGTATTCCGTGGCATGAATCGTCGCCACGAGGGGCAGATGGTGCTCATTCTTGAGAGAGACCGCGCTGAAGTATGCCAGCCAGTCGTGCGCATGAAGGATGATGCCGTTCTGCGCGGCGCGCTTCTTCACTGGAGTTCGGCCTTTTGTCCATTCGCGGAGCAGCGCGTCGGCGCGGTCACGCATGGCGGCGTTGAGCTGGTGGACCCAGTGGATGAAGTTGTCCACCGGCGTGTAGGGCGTCACGCGGTGGATGTGGACGCCGCGGAACGTCTCTTCGGCGGGGGCGCCGGGAAACTCACAGGTGACGACGTGAACCTCGTCGCCGCGGGCCGCGAGCGCCCAGGCTATCTCCTCGACGTGCCGTGCAATGCCGCCGATGATTCGGGGCGGGTACTCCCAAGAAAGCATGAGAACGCGCAATAGCCTGCTCCTTAAGCCGGGAAGTGTTTAGCCGGGATGAACGTTATGGACGGAATGGGGAAACGGCTTTGAAACCACGAATGCACACGAATGAGCACGAATGACCTCTTGAACCCCGCCGTTATTCGTGTGACTTCGTGTGCATTCGTGGTTTCGCTTTTGACGTTATTCTGTTCATAACGTTCATCGCGGCTATGTATTTGCCTTTTTTGATTGGCGGTTAGCCTGGGCCGAGGACCACGTAGAGTTTACCCTGCCTGACGGCTACGGATTTGAGGGTGGCGCGGGCGAGGTCCTGGCGGAAGTCACCCGGCTTGAGGCGGTAGACCGGCACTCGTCGCAGGTACTCCTCCATCAGCGGGCGGGCGATGCGGGATATCTGCTCCTGTGTCGAGGGAGTCAGGCCGCCGATGTCGATTCGCTCGATCTTCGGGTCGTCGAAGTAGAACGCGCCCTCCGCCGGCTCGTAACGTATCTGCCAGTCTCCGACTGCGTGTCCCTTGACCAACTGGTCACCGGCGAGCCTCGCCGTTGCG
>Ga0068855_100007356_pt1 | contig 13335 bp, 11 predicted proteins | sample KBSCornC52_FD_66592 | JGI IMG/M metagenome (GOLD analysis project Ga0068855, IMG submission 66592) | Corn rhizosphere microbial communities from Kellogg Biological Station, Michigan, USA - KBS Corn C5-2 | ecosystem: Host-associated > Plants > Roots > Rhizosphere > Soil ... | reverse complement strand
CGCCATGAGCTCCACCTCCACGCGCGTCAACCGATCGCGGAACCGGACGTCCTCCAGGAGCGGCCTTCCGCCCTTCGTCTCGCGTGCCGCGAGCTCCTTCAGCTTCTCCAGCTCGCGCCGGGAGCCGCCGATCCGCGCGGTGTTCATCCGCTCGTGGCCGAGCAGGTACTTGGCGACCGTCCAGCCCTTCCCCTCCTCGTGCACGAGGTTCGCCGCAGGCACCTTCACGTCGTCGAAGAAGACCTCGTTCACCTCGTGGCCGCCGTCCATGAGGATCAGCGGGCGCACGGTGATGCCGGGCGTCTTCATGTCGACCAGCAGGAACGAGATGCCCTCCTGCTTCTTCTCGGCCGAGCCGGTGCGCACCAGGCAGAAGATCCAGTCCGCGTAGTGCGCGAGCGTGGTCCACGTCTTCTGGCCGTTCACGACGTAGTGATCGCCCTCGCGCGTGGCACGGGTCTTGAGCGAGGCCAGGTCCGACCCGGAGCCGGGCTCCGAATAGCCCTGGCACCAGAAGTCCTCGCCGCCGTAGATGCGCGGGAGGAAGTGCTTCTTCTGCGCGGGGGTCCCGAACTTGAGGAGCACCGCCGCGCACATCGTGAGGCCGAACGGGATCAACGGGGGCGCGCCGGCGTAGCCGCATTCCTCCTCGAAGATGTAGCGCTGGACCACGTCCCAGTCCGTGCCGCCCCATTCCCGCGGCCAGGAAGGCGCGACCCACCCCTGCTTCGCGAGGATGCGGTGCCAGCGCAGCAGGTCGTCGCGGGAGAGCTCGGCATAGGCCGCCACCTTGTCGCGCAGGTCGCCCGGGAGGTTCTGCCGCAGCCAGGCACGCACGGTGTCGCGGAACGCGAGCTCTTCGGGGGAGTAGTTGAGGTCCATGGCCGCCTGGAATGAAGCCGGGAGACTGCCAGTCTAATCCAGCGCGGGAGCCCGATGCCCCCGGGCCGGCCGGTGTAAGCTCACTCGCCTGAAACGGAGGGAAGACCATGCGCCCACGCATTTTCCTGGCTGCCGCCCTGCTGGCGAGCGCCCTCGCCGCGCCGCTCGTGGCGACGAGATCGCAAAATGGGCGAAGGTGATCCGCGTGGCCAACGTGAAGATCGACCCATGAGCCTCCGGAAGCTCCTCGACCTCGCTGGGCGCGCGGCGCTCGTGACCGGCGGCTCGCGCGGGTTGGGCCTGCAGATGGCCGAGGCGCTGGGCGAGATGGGCGCCAAGGTGGCGATCACCGCCCGCAAGCCGGACGAGCTCGACCAGGCGTGCGCGCATCTTTCCTCCCAGGGCGTCCGCGCGATCCCGATCGCGTGCGACCTCTCGAATACCGCGGCGATCGCGCCCATGGTCGAGAAGGCCGTGGCGGACCTGGGCCCCATCGACATCCTCGTGAACAACGCGGGCACCACGTGGGGCGCGGACGCGCTGGAGCATCCCCTCGAGGCGTGGAAGAAGGTGATGGACCTGAACCTCACCGCCATGTTCGTCGTGAGCCAGGAGGTGGGGCGCCGCTGCATGGTGCCGCGCCGCGCCGGGCGGATCGTGAACATCGCCTCCGTCCTGGGGCTCGTGGGCGGCGGCGATCCCGGGCGGCCCGGGACGATCGCCTACAACACCACCAAGGGCGGCGTCATCAGCTTCACGCGCTCCCTCGCGGCGGAGTGGGCGCAGTACGGGATCACCGTGAACGCGATCGCGCCCGGGTTTTTCCCGACCAAGATGACCAAGGGCCTCATGGAGATGATGGGCGACCGGGTCGCGAGCAAGGCGCCCTTGAACCGCGTGGGCGGCCCGGAGGACCTCAAGGGCATCACGGTCGTGCTCGCCTCGGACGCGGGCGCCTTCATCACGGGACAGACGATCGCCGTGGACGGCGGCTACACGGCGATCTAGGGATGGATCTCAGCCAGGCGCTCGGCCGCCGCATCCCGTACGCGGATCTCCTGGGCGTGCGGCTCCTTTCGCGGGGCGAGGGCCGCGCCGTGCTGGAGCTGACACTCCGACCCGAGCTCATGAACAGCTGGGAGAGCGCGCACGGCGGCGTCATCATGACCCTTCTCGACATCGCGATGGCGGTCGCGGCCCGGAGCGCCGACCCCAAGGCCCTGGGTGCCGTCACGGTCGAGATGAAGACGAGCTTCATCGGCACGTGCACGGGAACGCTCGTGGCCGAGGGCCGTTGCATCCATTTCGGCCGCTCCGTCGCCTTCTGCGAGGCCGAGGCGCGCGACGCCTCGGGGACGGTGGTCGCGAAGGGAAGCGGCACGTTCATGGTGCGGCAGCCGCGCGAGGCGCCGGCCGCGCCCGCATGAGCGACTTCGCCGCCTACCAGGGCACGCGCCCGGTCGCGGACGCCCATCGCTTCGACGTCGCGGCGCTGGAGCGCTACCTTCGCCAGCACGTCGAGGGCTTCTCGGGCCCGCTCGCGGTCGAGCAGTTCCGCGGCGGCCAATCGAATCCGACCTTCCGGCTCACCGCGGGGGGACGCCGCTACGTGATGCGCCGCAAGCCCCCGGGGAAGCTCCTGCCGTCCGCGCACGCCGTGGATCGCGAGTACCGCGTGACGACCGCGCTCGCGGGAACGGACGTCCCGGTGGCGCGCACGTACGCCTTGTGCACGGACGAGTCCGTGATCGGCGCGATGTTCTACGTGATGGATTACGTGGACGGGCGCGTGCTGTGGGACCCGCGGCTCCCCGGCATGCCGCCCGCGGAGCGCACGGCGATCTACGACGAGATGAACCGCGTGATCGCGGCGCTCCACCGCGTGGACTTCGCGGCGATCGGGCTCGGGGACTACGGGAAGCCGGGCAACTACTTCCAGCGCCAGATCGACCGCTGGAGCCGGCAGTACAAGGCTTCCGAGACCGAGACCATCGAGGCGATGGACCGGCTGATCGAGTGGCTCCCGAGGAACATCCCCGCGGGCGACGCGACCGCCATCGTCCACGGCGATTTCCGCATCGACAACATGATCTTCCATCCGGGCGAGCCGCGCGTCCTCGCCGTGCTCGACTGGGAGCTCTCCACGCTCGGTCACCCGATGGCGGACTTCTCGTACCACATGATGGCGTGGCGCCTCTCGGCGACCGAGTTCCGCGGATTGCGCGGCTGCGACCTGGCCGCCCTCGGCATCCCCGCGGAGGACGCGTATCTCGCGCGCTACCTCGAGCGCACCGGCGCCGCGGCGTCGAGCCCGAAGGACTGGAACTTCTGCATGGCGTACAACATGTTCCGCGCGGCCGCGATCTTCCAGGGCGTGATGGCCCGCGCGGTGGCGGGCAATGCCGCGAGCGCCCAGGCCGTCGAGACCGGCAAGCGCGCGCGGCCCATGGCCGAGCTCGGCTGGGACCAGGTCGAGCGGCTGCAGGCAGCCTGAAAGGGGAGGAAATGGACTTCGCGTATTCGCCGAAGGTGAAGGATCTGCAGGCGCGGCTCACCGCGTTCATGGACGCGCACGTGTACCCGAACGAGCAGCGCTTCCAGGACGAGGTCGACGCGGGCGACCGCTGGCAGCCCACGCGCGTGGTGGAGGAGCTCAAGGCCGGGGCGAAGGCGGCGGGCCTCTGGAACCTCTTCCTGCCGGAGTCGGAGCGCGGGGCCGGGCTCACCAACACCGAGTACGCGCCGCTCTGCGAGATCATGGGCCGCGTCTGGTGGGCGCCGGAGGTGTTCAACTGCTCGGCGCCGGACACGGGGAACATGGAGGTGCTCGAGCGCTACGGGACGCCGGAGCAGAAGAAGCGGTGGCTGGAGCCGCTCCTCGCGGGCGAGATCCGCTCGGGCTTCGCCATGACGGAGCCCGCGGTGGCCTCCTCGGACGCGACCAACATCCAGTCGTCCATCGTGCGCGACGGCGACGCGTACGTCATCAACGGCCGCAAGTGGTGGACGTCCGGCGCGGGTGACCCGCGCTGCAAGGTGTTCATCTTCATGGGCAAGACCGATCCGGCCGCGGACCGCCATCACCAGCAGTCCATGATCCTCGTCCCCTCGGACGCCGCCGGCGTGAAGCGCCTGCGACAGCTCCCGGTGTTCGGCTACGACGACGCGCCCCACGGCCACGCGGAGGTCGACTTCGTGGACGTGCGCGTGCCCGCGTCGAACCTGCTGCTGGGCGAGGGCCGCGGCTTCGAGATCGCCCAGGGCCGCCTGGGCCCCGGACGCATCCACCATTGCATGCGCCTCATCGGCGTGGCCGAGCGCGCGCTGGAGAAGATGTGCCGGCGCGTGAAATCGCGCGTCGCCTTCGGCCGGCCGATCGCCGAGCAGAGCGTCACGCTCGAGCGTATCGCCGAGTCCCGCATCATGATCGACGAGGCACGCCTCCTCACGCTCAAGGCCGCGTGGATGATGGACACCGCCGGCAACAAGGTCGCGCGCGCGGAGATCGCGATGATCAAGGTGGCCGCGCCCGTCATGGCGTGCCAGGTGCTCGACTGGGCGATCCAGGCGCACGGCGGCGCGGGCGTCTGCGACGACTTCGGCCTCGCGCGCGCGTACGCCGGTGCGCGGACGCTTCGCCTCGCGGACGGGCCGGACGAGGTCCATCGCAACCAGATCGGAAGGCTCGAGCTCGCCAAGCATGGCGCCTGAGCCGGGCATCGCCGCCACGGGCACGCAGGCCGCGCTCGAGGCGCCGTTCGGCGATTACGCCGCGCTCGTCCGCAAGCATGCGGCCGAGCGGCCGGACCATCCCGCGGTCGCGCTGGCCGGGCGCACGGTGACCTATGGCGAGCTCGACGCGGCGATGGACCGGGTCGCGGCGACGCTCCAGGCGAAGGGCGCCGCGCCGCGCGAGCCGGTCGCGATCTGCGCGGCCACCTCGATCGAATACGTGGCGGTGTTCCTGGGAGCGCTGCGTGCGGGCATGGCGGCGGCGCCGATCCCGCCCTCGCTCCTTCCGGATGCGATCGCCGCGATGGCGCGCGACGCCGGTGCGCCGCTCCTCTTCGTGGACGGCGCGAGCGACGAGGGCCTCGGCGGGCGCGCGACGCCGCCCCGCGTGCGCCTGGACGGCGAGGGCCTCGCGCGCTGGTGCGCCGGGGAGCGCCCCGCGCCCGTCGCCATCGGGCCCGGCTGGCCGTTCAACATCATCTATTCGTCCGGCACCACGGGGGAGCCCAAGGGAATCGTGCAGCCGCACTCGATGCGCTGGGCGCACCTGCAGCGGGCGGCGAGCTACGGCTACGGGCCGGACACCGTGACGCTCGTCTCCACGCCGCTCCATTCGAACACGACGCTGGTCGCCGTGCTGCCCACCTTCGCGCTGGGCGGGACGGCGGTCCTCATGGAGAAGTTCGAGCCCGCGGCCTTCCTCGCGCTCGCGGAGCGCGTGCGCGCGACGCACGCGATGCTCGTGCCCGTGCAATACCGCCGGATCATGGCGCTCCCGGATTTCGCTCGCCACGACCTGTCGTCGTTTCGCATGAAGTTCTCGACGAGCGCGCCCTTCGCGGCGGCGCTGAAGTCGGACGTCCTCGCGCGCTGGCCCGGGGGCCTCGTCGAGTACTACGGCATGACGGAGGGGGGCGGGACGTGCGTGCTCGCGGCGCACCTGCATCCCGGCAAGCTCCACACCGTGGGAGTTCCCGCCCCCGGCCACGACATCCGCCTCATCGACGAGCGCGGCCGGGAGCTTCCGCCCGGGGCGACCGGCGAGGTGGTGGGACACTCGCCCTCGATGATGACGGGATACCACCGGCGCCCGGAGAAGACCGCCGAGGCGGAATGGCGCGACGCCGCGGGCCGGCGCTTCATCCGCACGGGCGACGTGGGTCGCTTCGACGAGGACGGGTTCCTCGTGCTGGTCGACCGGCGCAAGGACATGGTCATCTCCGGCGGCTTCAACATCTATCCGAGCGACCTCGAGGCCGTGGTGTCCGGCCACCCGGACGTGGCCGACGTGGCCGTGGCGGGCGTGCCCTCCGCGAAGTGGGGCGAGACGCCCGTGGCGTTCGTGGTCCCGCGGGCGGGCGCGGCGGTCGACCCGCAGGCGCTCCTCGCCTGGAGCAACGCGAGGCTCGGCAAGGTCCAGCGGATCGCCGCCGTGGAGTTAGTCGACGCCCTTCCCCGCAGCCCGATCGGGAAGGTGTTGAAGCGCGAGCTGCGCGACGCCTTCGCCGCCCGCCATCCCGACGCCGCCGCGAAGCCATCGCCGGACGCACTACAATAGCGGGCCTCGGAATCGCGATCGGACCCGCGCCTGGAAACTCGATGCGCGTCGTGAAACCTCTTCCCGTGCTCGCCGTCGCCGCGCTCGCGGCCGCATGCGCCGCCCCCGGCGCCTCGACCACCGGCAAGGCGCTCGATGCCGCGACGCTCGACGCGCGGGAAACGCTCCAGGGCGCGCCCATCGCGCGCGAGCCGCTCGCGCCGGGATGGTGGAAGCGCTACGGCGATCCCCAGCTGGACGGCCTGGTCGACGAGGCCATCGCCGGCAATCCTTCCATCGGCCTCGTGCGCGCGCGCGTGGAGCAGGCGCAGGCCGCGGCGGCCACCGCCCGCCTCGGGCTCACGCCCTCCATCGCGGCATCGGTGGAATCGAGCCGCCAGCGCCTCTCGGAGAACGGCCTCGTGCCGCCGCCCTTCGGCGGCATGTGGATCTGGCAGAACCAGGCGACCGTGAGCTTTCGCTACCAGCTCGACCTCTGGGGCAAGAACCGCAAGGCGTACGAGGCGGCGCTGGGCACGCTCGCCGCGGCCGAGATGGACGCCCGGGCCGCGCGGCTCCTGCTGGAGGCGGCGATCGTGCGCACGTACCTGCAGCTCCAGGCCGCGTTCGAGCAGGAGGATGTCGCGCGGGCGACCGTCGCCCAGCGAGAGGGAATCCTCTCGATCACGCGGGGCCGCTTCGAGGCGGGCCTCGATGCGGAGCTCGAGGTCCGCCAGGCCGAAGGCGCCGTCCCCGCCGCGCGCGGCGAGCTGCTCGCCGCGGGCCAGGCGGTGGCGCTCGCCCGCGACGAGTTGGGCGCGCTCGCGGGCGCCGGCCCGGACCGCGGGCTGGCACTCCATCGCCCGGCGCTGGGCGCGATCGACGCCGCCATTCCCTCGGCGCTTCCCGCCGATCTCGTGGGCCGCCGTCCGGATGTGATCGCGCAACGCCTGCGAGTCGAGGCGGCCGGCCGCGGCATCGAGAGCGCGCGCGCGGCCTTCTACCCGAACATCGACCTCACCGCGTTCGCGGGCCTGCAGGCGCTCGACTTCGCGAGGTTCCTGCGGCCGGGGAGCCTCACAGTGGGCGCCGGCCCCGCGCTCTCGCTGCCGCTCTTCGAGCAGGGGTCGCTTCGCGCGAGCCTCGCCGCCCGCTCGGCCGAATGGGACCTGGCCGTCGCGCAATACAACCAGACGCTGGTCGATGCGCTCCGGGAGGTCGTGGACCAGGTGACGACGCTTCGCGCGCTCGAGGCCCGCGAGACGCAGGCAGCCACCGCGCTCGCGTCGGCCGAGCGGGCGCACGCGATCTCGCTCGCGCGCTACCGCGGCGGCCTCGGCAACTATTTGCAGGTGCTCTCGACGGAGGGCCAGGTGCTCGCCCAGCGCACGCTGCAGGCGGACCTGCGCGCACGCCGCCGGGACGCCGCGGTGGGGCTGATCCAGGCGCTGGGCGGCGGCTACGACGACGCAAGCCCCACGCGCGCGGCTGCCCGCTGACGCCTCGACCGAAAGGAACCATGGCCACCAACGCTTCCGCCGCCGCTCCCCCGGCCGCCCCGGAGAACAAGGAGGGCCGGCGCAAGCGCCTGCTCCTCATCGTCGCCGCCGTGTTCGCGCTCGCGGGCCTGGGATGGGCCGCGTGGTACTTCCTCGTGGGCCAGTGGTACGAGACGACGGACGACGCGTACGTGGGCGGCAACGTGGTCCAGATCACGCCGCAGGTCGCGGGGACGGTGGTCGCGGTCGCCGCGGACGACACGGACCGCGTGGAGGAAGGCCAGGTGCTGGCGCGCCTCGACGCCTCGGACGCGCGGATCGCGCTCGAGCAGGCGGAGGCCACGCTCGCGCGCACCGTGCGCCAGGTGCGCACGCTCTTCGCCACGAGCGGGCAGTTCGACGCCGCCGTCGCGCAGCGCGCGAGCGACCTCGAGCGCGCCAACGCGGACCTCGCGCGCCGCGAGCAGCTCGCCTCCTCCGGGGGCGTCTCGAAGGAGGAGCTCCAGCACGCGCGCGACGCGGTGAGCGCCGCGAAGGAGGCGCTGCGCGCGGCGCGCGAGCAGCTCGCCGCCAACCGCGCGCTGGTCGACCGCACGACCGTGGAAGAGCACCCGGACGTCCTCGCCGCCGCGGCGCGCGTGCACCAGGCGTTCCTCGATAACGCGCGGACGCGGATCCTCGCCCCCGTGGCGGGCGTGGTCGCGCGGCGAAGCGCGCAGGTGGGCCAGCGCGTCGCCGCCGGAACGCCGCTCATGGCGATCGTCCCGCTGGACCACGTGTGGGTCGACGCGAACTTCAAGGAGAGCCAGCTCCGGAACCTGCGCGAAGGCCAGCCCGTCTCCCTCGAAGCGGACCTCTACGGCCGCCACCTCGAGTACCACGGGCGCATCGTGGGCTTCGCGGCCGGTACGGGCGCCGCCTTCGCGCTCCTCCCGGCGCAGAACGCCACCGGCAACTGGATCAAGGTCGTGCAGCGCGTGCCCGTGCGGATCGCGCTCGACCCGAAGGAGGTCCGCGAGCATCCGCTGCAGGTCGGCCTCTCGATGAAGGCGAAGGTGGACACGCACACGCGCGAAGGCGAGCGCCTGCCCCAGGGCGCGGTCCAGCGCTCCGCGTCGCAGGAGACGCGCGTCTTCGACGCGCTGGGCACGGCCGCCGACGCGCGCGTGGCCGAGATCGTCGAGAAGAACGGCGGCCGCGCCGCGAAGGGCCCCGGGGACCATGGCGGAAGCTGAAGCGCGGGCCGCCGCGAAGGGCGCGCCGGGGCCCTACTACACCGGCGGGATGCGCGTGGTCCTCACGCTGATCCTCGCGCTCGCGAACCTGATGGAGGTGCTCGACATCACCATCGCCAACGTGTCGATCCCCTCGATCACCGGCGAGCTGGGCGCCGCCCCCAGCCAGGGCGCGTGGATCATCACCTCGTACGCGGTCGCCAACGCCATCACCGTGCCCGTCACCGGCTGGCTCGCCGACCGCATCGGCCAGGTGCGGCTCTTCACGACGGCGATCGTCCTCTTCACGGCTTCCTCGTTCCTCTGCGCGATGTCGGTGAGCCTCCCGATGCTCATCGCCTTCCGCGTCGTGCAGGGCGCGGTCGCGGGCTTCATGATCCCGCTCTCGCAGTCGCTCCTCATGATGAACTACCCGCCGGAGAAGCGGACGATGGCGCTCGCGATCTGGGCGATGACGGTCACCATCGGCCCGATCATCGGCCCGATCCTGGGCGGCTGGATCACCAGCAACTACCACTGGTCGTGGATCTTCCTCATCAACGTGCCGGTGGGGCTCTTCGCCGCGTTCGGCACCTGGGAGCTCCTCTCGGACCACGAGACGCCGACCCATTCGATCCCGATCGACTACGTGGGCATCGCGCTCCTCGTGGTCTGGGTGGGATCGCTCCAGATCCTGCTGGACAAGGGAAACGAGCTCGACTGGTTCGGCTCGCCCTTCATCGTGGGCCTCGCCGTCGCCGCCGCGGTGGGCTTCGCCTTCTTCCTCGTCTGGGAGCTCACCGGCGAGCACCCCATCGTCGACCTGACGCTCCTCGCCAACCGCAACTTCACGCTCGGCATCGTCACGCTCTCGCTGGGGTTCGCGCTCTTCTTCGGGATGACGCTCCTCCTGCCGCTGTGGCTGCAGACGCAGATGGGCTATACGTCCGAATGGGCGGGCTTCGCGCTGGCGCCCGCGGGTGTCTTCGCCGTGCTGCTCTCGCCCGTGGTCGGGAAGACGATGCCCAGGGCGGGCCCGCGCCTCTACGCGAGCATCGGCATCGGCATGCTCGCCTGGCTCGCGTTCATGCGCTCCCACTTCACCACGGAGAGCGACTACTGGACCATCGCCACCCCGCAGATCCTCCAGGGCATCGGCATCGCGTTCTTCTTCGCCCCGCTCATCTCCATCTCGCTGGGCGGGGTCCCGAACGACAAGATCGCGCGCGCCTCGGGGCTGCAGAACTTCCTGCGGATGATGGCGGGAAGCTTCGGCGCCTCGATCATCATCGCGGCGTGGGACAACCGGCAGGCGCTCCACCACACGCGCCTCATCGAGCACCTGCCGGTGGGCAACGCCATGGTGGAGGGCTTCGACGCGAAGGTGGGGGGGCTGGGGCTCGTCCAGCAGCAGTCCCACGGGCTCTTGAACCAGATCGTCGACAACCAGGCCTACATGCTGGCGACGAACGACATCTTCTGGCTTTGCGGCGTGCTCTTCGTGATCCTGATCCCGCTCATCTGGACCACCCGCCCGCCCTTCGGGCAGATGGGCGCGGCGCACTAGGCGCTCTCAGGCCACGAACTTGAGGACGGCGGCGAAGTGGAGGCCGCTTCCCACCATGACGCAGAGGTGCCAGATGCCGTGCCAGTGGCGGAAGCGCTCGTCGAAGAGGTAGAAGACGAGGCCCACGGTGTAGACCCCGCCCGCGGCGAGGAGCCACGTGAAGCCGTTCCAGGTGAGCGCGTGGACGAGCGGCCCGATCACGACGAGCCCCATCCATCCCATGATCACGTAGATCGCGAGGGAGGCGAGGCGCCGGCCCTTCGCGACCCAGATCTCCTGCAGGATCCCCACGAGCGCGAGGGCCCAGGTCGCGGCGAACAGGGTCCAGCCGGCCGCACCCTTGAGCGTCACGAGCGCGAACGGGGTATAGCTCCCCGCGATGAGGAGGTAGATCGCGGTGTGGTCGAGCTTCCGGAAGAGCGCCTTCCGCGGGCCGCGGGTGCTGTGATAGACGGTCGAGGCGAGGTAGAGGACGAGGAGCGTCGCGCAGTAGATCGAGACGCTCGCGAGCCGGAGGGGATCGCCCTTCGCCGCGGCGGTCGTGACGAGGACCGCGGCGCCGCCCGTCGCGAGGACCGCGCCCGCGAGGTGCGTGTAGCCGTTCAGTCGCTCTCCGTAGTACATGCGCCCGATTATCGGCGGTCCGCCCGGCGCATCCAACGGAGGTTTCCTCGATCCGCGTGCAGGATTTGCGCGGATTCCGCTGTGGGACCGGCACTGACATGGACCGGTCCGGCGGAAACCGTTGCCGGTGCGACCGGCCCACCCCCAAGCCGTCGCCGCTAGAAATCCAGGCCCAGCCACTGGCGGACCTGCTCGTGCAGGTCGCCCTCGAAATCCTCGCGGGCGCCCGCCGCGGCGATGCGTCCCAGGCTCAAGACGTGGATCCGGTCCGACATCTTCACCACGCGCCGCACGTTGTGGTCGATGAGGAGGATCCCCATGCCGGCGGCCGCGAACTTCTCGATCCAGCCGAACACCTCCCCGGCGAGGAGGGGCGCCAGGCCGATGCTGGGCTCGTCGATGAGGCAGAGCTTCGGCTCCTGGAGCCAGGCCTTGGCGAACTCCACCTGCTTCTGCTGGCCGCCCGAGAGGTCGCCCGCGGCCGAGCGCCGCTTCTGCGCGAGCGCGGGGAAGATGTCCAGCACCGCCGCGTACCGGTCGGGGAGCGTCGCGGCGTAGCGGCGCGCGCGGCCCTGCAGCGGCAGGAGCAGGTTCTCCTCGACCGTGAGATACGGAAAGAGGCTCGACTCCTGGGGGATGCAGCAGATTCCATGGTCGATCAGGCGATGGGGCGGGATCCCCGCGATCGAGCGCCCGAGGTACTCGATCCGCCCGGACTTGGGTGCCAGGAGCCCGCAGATCGTCTTCACGATCGTCGACTTCCCGGCGCCGTTCAAGCCGATGAGGCCGCTCACGTGCCCCGCGTGCACCGAGAGCGAGACCTCGCGCAGCACGTCGATGTCCTGCGCGTAGCCCGCCGTCACGCGGTCGAGCTCGAGCAGGAGCTCAGGCATGGCTGCCGCTCCCGAGGTAAGCCTCGATCACGGCCCCCTCCTTCAGCACGTCGCGAGTCGCGCCGATCGCGATCAGCCGCCCCGCGTTCATGCAGGCCGTGCGCGGGCAGAGGTCCACCACGATCGGCATGTCGTGGCTCACGACGAGGAACGCGTGCCCCTCGGCGTTCCGGCGCCGGATGAACGCGGCCATCGTCTCGCGCATCACCGGGTGCACGGCGGCGAACGGCTCGTCCAGGAGCGCCAGGCGCGGGGGCGCGATGAAGCACATGCCGAACTCGAGGAGCTTCCGCTGCCCGCCGGAGAGCTGCGCCGCGTCGAGGTACATGACGGATGCGAGCGTGAGCTCCTCCAGGAGCGCCGCGGCGCGCGCGCGCGAGTCGCGCTCCGTGAGCCCGCGCGCGAGGCCCGCGGTGAGGAGGTTGTCGAACGCCGAGATCCGCCCGAAGACGCGCGTCGCCTGGAACATGCGCAGGAGCCCGCGGCGGGCGAGCGCCACGGGCTTGAGCCGCGTCACCTCCTCGTCCGCGAGCCACGTACGGCCCGTGTCCGGAGCGAGAAAGCCCGAGAGCATGTTGAGCGCCGTGGTCTTCCCGGAGCCGTTCGGCCCGATGAGCCCGACGATCTCGCCCTCCTCCAGGCAAAACGAGAGCGCCTCGACCGCCGCCACGCCGCCGAAGCGCTTCCCGAGCCCCTCGGTGCGGAGCAGGCTCACGGCGTGGCCCGGGCCGAAGGCGCCGCCGTCCGCCGCGCGCGCGCCCGGATGGCGAGGCCCCAGAGCCCCTCGCGGAAGAAGCGCGCGAAGACGATCACCAGGGCCGCGAAGACGATCATCTGGATGTTGCCCAGCTCGCGCATCCATTCCGAGGCGAGGTAGACCAGCATGGCGCCCACGAGCGGTCCCGTGAGCGTGCCGATCCCCCCGATCACGACCATCGCGATCACGAGGCCGGTCTGCAGGAGCAGCCCCAGCTCCGGGCTCACGAGCTGGCTGAAGGTGCCGTAGAGCGCGCCCGCGAGGCCGCATACCGCGCAGGAAAGCGCGAAGGCGAGCGTCTTGTAGCGGACCACGTCGATGCCGCGGCTCTCGGCGCCGGTCTCGTCGTCGCGGATGGCCAGCCAGAAGCGCCCCGGGCGCGAGCGCATGAGCGCGTACATCCCGGCCACGACCGCGAGCACGGTCGCGAGGAAAAGGTAGTAGTAGCCCAGCCGGCTCTGCATGAGCGTCGGCACATTGAGGCCCTGCGCGCCCCGCGTGAAGTCGTACGAGTTGCCGATCACGACGCGCGCGATCTCCGCGAAGGAGAGCGTCGTGAGCGCGAGGTAGGGGCCGCGCAGCCTCAGCACCACGCGGCCCAGGAGCCAGCCCAGCGCCGCCGTCGCCGCG
>Ga0068855_100007355_pt1 | contig 13335 bp, 9 predicted proteins | sample KBSCornC52_FD_66592 | JGI IMG/M metagenome (GOLD analysis project Ga0068855, IMG submission 66592) | Corn rhizosphere microbial communities from Kellogg Biological Station, Michigan, USA - KBS Corn C5-2 | ecosystem: Host-associated > Plants > Roots > Rhizosphere > Soil ... | reverse complement strand
GCCTCGCGCCGGCGTCTTATTGGGTGCGGCTGCTCGCTGTCCGGGATCTTTCGTTTCCGGCGCCGGTGGTGGGCCGCCTCGCTCCCGGGGAACGCAAACGCCCATCTACGGGGACCCGGCGCGGCCGTTCGATCGTCACGTCACAACTCCACTTGGGTCCCCAATTCCACCACGCGATTGGTGGGGACCTGGAAGAACTCCGACGCCTTCGTCGCGTTCTTCGACAGCGACACGAAGAGCTTCTCCCGCCACAGCGCCATCCCCGGCGTCACCGTCGCGATCAGCGTTTCGCGCGAGACGAAGAACGACGTCTCCATCATGTCGAACGCGAACCCCTTGCGTCCGCAATCGTCGAGCAGTTCGGGAACGTCCGGATCGTCCTTGAAGCCGTAGTTCGCGCTGATCCGGTAGAAGTTGCAGCCCAGCGATTCGACTTCGCCGCGCTCCTCGACGGGGACGTACGGAATGTCGCGCGTCACGATCGTCAGGAACACGACGCGCTCGTGCAGCACCTTGTTGTGCTTGAGGTTGTGGAGCAGTGCATGCGGGACGCGGTTGGGCGTCGACGTCAGGAACACGGCGGTCCCGTCGACGCGCATCGGCGGCGACGCCTCGATGCTCTGGATGAAGAGCTCGAGCGGCATCGCGTCCTCGGACAGGCGATGCATCAGCAGCGACCGGCCTTTTTTCCACGTCGTCAGCAGCGTGAACACGATGCCGCCGATCAGCAGCGGGAACCAGCCGCCCTCGGGAATCTTCAGCGCATTCGACGCGAGGAACGTGAGGTCGATCAGCAGCAACGGAGTCGTGATCAGGATCGAGATCCACACGGGCCAGTTCCACAGCCTCCGCATCACGACGAAGATCAGGATCGAGTCGATCAGCATCGCCATCGTCACGGCAATGCCGTAGGCGCCGGCGAGGTTGTCCGAATTCCGGAATCCGATGACGAGCGCGATGATCGCGATCAGCAGCATCCAGTTGATGAACGGCACGTAGATCTGGCCGATCGCGCGCTCCGACGTGTGCAGGATCGTCAGGCGCGGGCAATAGCCCATCTGGATCGCCGCGCGCGTCAGCGAGAACGCGCCGGAGATCACCGCCTGCGACGCGATGATCGCCGCCGCGGTCGCGAGGATCAGCAGCGGCACGCGGCCCCACTCCGGCGCGAGCAGGTAGAACGGGTTCTGGATGGCGGCGGGATCGTTGAGGATCAGCGCGCCCTGTCCGAAATAATTGAGCAACAACGCCGGCATGACGAAGAACACCCACGCGCGCCGGATCGGCGTCTTGCCGAAATGCCCCATGTCCGCGTAAAGCGCCTCGGTTCCGGTGACCGCCAGCACGACGGCACCGAACGCGACGAACGCGACGATCGGGCTCCCCCCGACGAAGCGCACGGCGTAGATCGGATCGAACGCGGCGAGCACGCCCGGGCCCCGCGCGATCTCGAGTCCGCCCAGCACGCCGAGGACGATGAACCACAGCACCATCACCGGACCGAAGATGGCGCCCAGGCGCGCCGTGCCCGAGCGCTGGATCGCGAACAGCGCAACGAGAATGATCACGGCGATCGGAACGATGAACGGATGCAGCGCGGGCGCGATGACGCCGAGACCTTCGACGGCGCCGAGCACGGTGATCGCCGGCGTGATCATCCCGTCGCCGTAGAACATCGCCGCGCCGAAGATGCCGAGGCCGACGAGCCACCAGCGCATCCGCGCGCGATCCTCGATGCCGCGCGACACGAGCGCCGTCAGCGCCAATATGCCGCCCTCGCCGCGGTTGTCGGCCCGCATGATGAGCGTGATGTACTTCAGCGTCACGACGATGACGAGCGCCCACACGATCACCGACAGCACGCCGAGCACGTTCGCGGGCGTGAGCGACAGGCCGTAGGATCCGGTGAACGCCGTGCGCAGCGTGTACAGCGGACTCGTGCCGATGTCGCCGTAGACGACACCGACGGCGCCGATGGCGAGCGGCAGCATCTTGCCGCGCGGACCCGTCGTCGAGGCTGCCGAGGTCAACGTCGCAGCTCCCGACCCGCGGTCAACTGGCTGCGCTGCTGTCGTCGGTGCGGCGCGAGAAGCGTATGTTGAGTTGCTTCAGCTTGCGGTACAGGTGGGTTCGCTCGAGTCCCGCCTTTTCGGCAACCTTGCTCATGTTGCTTTGCTCGCGGCCCAGCAACTGCTCGAAATAGATCCGCTCGAACGCCTCGCGTGCTTCCCGCAACGGCAGCTCGAAGAAACGCGTCGTGATCTCCGGCGCGAGCACCTGGTTCGGCGAAGCCGACTCGCCGAGCAGCCGCTTGACGAGATCGGCGGTGACCTCGCCACGGACGACCTGCATGTTCGCGACGACGCTTTGCAGGTGATCGAGGTTGCCGGGCCAGTACGCGTTGGACAATGCGGTCAGCGCAGCCGGCGACAGCGATGCCAGCAGCGGCGCCGCGCGCTCGTCCGCGCCGGCCGCGCGCCAGAAGCGCTCGATCAACGCCGGGATGTCGTCGCGCCGCGCGCGTAGCGGCGGCAGCACCAGCGCACCGGCGGACAGTTGCGACAGCAGCGCGGCGTCGAACTTGCCTTCCGATGCCAGGTTGGCGAGCGGCTCGGCGCTGGTCGCGACGAGCGTGATGTTGTGCTTGTCGAGCTTCGGCAGCAGGAACGACAGGCCCTTCTGCTCGGCGCGCGAATACTGCCCGATCTCGGCGCAATAGAGCACGCCGTCACGTGCTTCCTCGAGCAGTGTCAGCGGATTGTTGCCGAGACGCGCGCCATTCCCCAGCACGACGAACGGCGATCCGGGCGTTTGCAGTGCGCGCGCCGCGAGGTCGTGGCCGGTGCCCGCTTCGCCGAGGATCAGTACCGGACGGCGCGCCGCGAGCAGCGATTCGAGCGCCTTCTCCGCGTCGCGCACCGGCGCGCTCGTGCCGAGTATCGCGAGCGATATGCGACGCGGCTCCTTCGTCGCCGCGGTCTTGAACGCGCGCGCGATCGTCGTCAGCAGCTTCGAAAGCCCGATCGGCTTCTCGAGGAAATCGAACGCGCCGATGCGCGTGGCCTCGACGGCCGTTTCGATCGTTCCGTGGCCGGACATCATGATGACCGGCATCGTCAGTTGCGCGCTCGAGCCCCATTCGCGCAGCAGCGTGACGCCGTCGGTATCGGGCATCCAGATATCGAGCAGCACGAGCGCCGGCTGGTGCCGCTGCCGGTACGCGCGAGCCTCGCTCGCGTTTTCGGCGAGCGCCACCCGATAGCCCTCGTCCTGCAGGATCTCCGACAGCAGCTCGCGGATGCCGATCTCGTCGTCGACGACGAGGATTTCGCGCGCCTGCGCCATCCGTGGGTCAACCATGGGCCGGCCTCATGCTGCAGCTGCCGACTTCAGCGCCCGGAAATGCAGCGTTACGCGCGCGCCGTGCGGCGCGACATTCTCGAGCGTCACGCGACCCGCGTGCTCGTCGACGATCTTCTTAACGATTGCTAGCCCCAAGCCGGTGCCTTTTGCCTTTGTTGTTACATACGGCTCGAACGGATGCTCGAGCACGTTTTCCGAAAATCCCGGACCCTGGTCGCCGAACGTCAGCATCGCCTCGCCGCCCTGCACGACGAGGCTGATGTCGATCCGCGGGTCGTCCGTGCCCGCCTGTGCGTCGACCGCATTCTGAAGCAGATTGTGGAATACCTGGCGCAAGCGGGTCGGCTCACCCTGGATGATGACGGGTGCGTCAGGAAGCACAAGGGCGACGTGCGGGCGCAGATTGTCGTACAGAGCGAGCACGTCGAGCAAGAGCCCCGCGACATCGACGCCCTGCATCTGCCCCGGTCTCGGCTGCCGGGCATAGATGGCGAAGTCGTCGACCATGTGCTTCATCGCCGCGACCTGCGATACGATCGTGTGCGTGCCACGGCGCAGCGTTTCCTGGTCGGCGGCATCGAGCCGCGATGCGAGCTTGACCGCCAGCCGCTCGGCCGAAAGCTGGATCGGCGTCAGCGGATTCTTGATCTCGTGCGCCAGCCGGCGCGCCACTTCCGCCCACGCGGCATCGCGCTGCGCCTGCAACAGCTCCGACACGTCGTCGAAGACCACGACATATCCGGGGACGGGCGCGCCCGGCAGGCGCGTGCCGCGCAACAGCAGCGTCCGCGTCTGTCCGGCGACCGTCAGCGCCGCCTCGCGCTGCCACTGTCCGTCGCGCGACGCGCGAAACCCCTCGGCCACGAGCTCGCTGAAAGGCGCGAGCGCCGGCAGCCGGCCGCCCCATTCCGCCAGCGGAAGCCCCGAGAGCTCGGCGAACGGCTGCTGCAACAGCACGGCGGCGCTTGGGTTCGCCGTTCGCAGCCGATAGCGGTCGTCGAAAGCCAGCACACCCGACGACAGGTTGCCGAGCACGCTTTCGAGGTAGGCGCGCGTCGTCTCGGTCGCGCGCTGCGATTCCTCCGTCTTGAGCCTTGCGTCCTCGAGCTGCGACGTCATCGTGTTGAACGACTCGGTCAGCACACCGAGCTCGTCGCGCGACGTCACCGGCTGCCGCCGCGTGAAGTCGCCTTGCGCGACCGCGCGCGTGCCTTCCGCGAGCAGCCCGAGCGGCTCGGCGAACCGTTCCGACAGCACGACGGCGAGTCCCAGCGCCGACGTCAGCGCGAGCAGCAGCGTCAGCGCGAGCGTCAGTTGATAAAGACGCTTGAGCGCCGCGCGCGAGAACGAGATTTCCTGATAGTCGCGCTGGCCGGCCTGCACCTTTTCGATATCCTGCGCAAGCGCGCGCGGCACGCGCTCGATCACCTGCAGCACGCGCAACGGATCGAGCCGGTCGCTCGAGTTCACCGGCACGACGACGCGCAGCATCACGCCAGCATCCTGCGTTTCGACTTTCGCATAGGTCTGCTGCAACCGGGCGAGCCGAAGCGCGTCGCCCGACAGAGGCTCGGGCGTCATGCTGCCGGCGAGGCCCGCGACGGCGAGCACGCTCCCCGAGGGCGCATACAGCGCCGCCTCGTAGACGCCCGCCTGCTCGGCCGCGCGTGCCAGCGCGGGTCCGGGCCCGCCCTCGGCGTCGGCGACCGCGTTGGCGATCACCCGGGCGCGATTGCTCGTCTCCTTCAGCAGGTAATCGAGCGAGCTTCGGCCGAGGTTCAAGCCGGCGTCGAGCGCGCGATCGACGCGGACGTCGAACCAGCTTTCGATGCTGCGCCCGAGGAATTGCGCGGATACCGCGTACACGAGCGCGCCCGGCACGCACGCGACGAGCACGAACAGCATCACGAGCCGCAATGCGAGCCGCGATCCGAACACGCCCGCACGCAGGTTGCGCCACAGTTGCAGCAACTGGCCGCCGACGACGAGCATCAGCAGCGCCACGATGCCGCCGTTGATCAGCACCAGCGTGTTGTAGTGGCCGGCGAAGAGCGACGTGTTCGCCGTCGCCGTGGCGAGCAGGAACAGCGCGATCGACGCGACGCTCGCGAACCCGAGCGTGACCCAGCGCAAGCGGCGTGAGGCGAGCAGGTTGGTCATGGCGTGAATGCGAACCGATGCCAGTCGGAGGCGAGTTGCCAGTCGCGCGAGGCAAGCGCGTTCACCTGGAACGGCTTCGGCAGCTGGGTGACGTCGAGCTTCTCACGAACGGCCGCCTCGTAGCGTGCGCCCTTCGTCAGGTCCTCCGCGCGCGCCACCGGGCGCGACGCGACGTGGCCGATGAACCGCTGCACGTCTTCGAGCGACTCGAACGTCTGGCCGAGCGGGCCGCTCGACACGCGGTATTGCCGGGTCAACGAGCTGTAGGAGACGCGATACGAGATCGACCACTCGGCCACTTTCTCGGAAAACCACATGAAGCGCGTGCGCTGGAGCTCGAACTCGATCGTGAAATAGAGCGGTATGCCTTTCTCCAGCGCCTCCTCGAGGGCCGGCGTCAGCGCGAACGCGAACTCCGCCGACAGCAGCACGTCGCCTTCGTCGATGCGCAGGCTCGCCGAAACCGTCGGGATCGTGTCGGCGCGCGGCAACGGCGCGGCGAGCGCGATCAGCGACGCGACCAGCAGTCGAAGCGCACGGCGTCGGGGGTGGGGGGCCCGCGCTGAATCGGAGCAGGGATTGAGCGGCATTCCGGCGGGACGCACAGGGTTCCCGGTGCCGGGACGGCGTGTCGGAGCGCGGGACGCGGAACGCCTTCGTGGCGCGATCGCCACGTCAGCGCTTGCGAAAGCGCGCGTAGAAAAACCCGTCCTGATTGTGGCCTGCGCCGGAAGGCGAAGGCAAGAGTTGGCCGCCCCGGTGAACCGCATCGGCGGGAAACGTGAGGGTTTCGCGCAACGCGTCGGAATGGCGCCCCGCGAACTCGGCTGCGCGATCCTCGTTTTCCGCCTTGAACACCGAGCAGGTCGCATACAGCAGCTTGCCGCCGGCGACGAGCAGCGGCCACGCGGCCTCCGCGAGGCGGGCCTGCTCCCGGCCGAAGCGTTCCACATCTGCCGCACGATGCCTCCACTTGCCGTCGGGATGCCGCCTCACGACGCCCGACGCCGTGCAGGGCACGTCGAGCAGGATCCGGTCGAACGGCGCGCCATCCCACCATGATGCCGGCGCGCCGGCGTCGCCCTGGACAATGGCGACGCGCCGATCGGCGAGCCGCAACCGCGTCAGATTGTCACGGATGCGCAGCAACCGCTCGCCATCGACGTCGAGCGCGACGACGTCGACGTCGGCCGTATCGAGCAGGTGCGCGGTCTTGCCGCCGGGCGCGGCGCACGCGTCGAGCACGCGCATGCCGTCGGCGATGTCGAGCAGCGACGCGGCCAGTTGCGCGCCGAGATCCTGCACGGCGAAGGCGCCGGCATCGAAACCGGGCAGCGCCGTCACCGGCTGCGGATCGGTGACGATCACCGCGCTTTCGCCGATCGGATGGGCGTCGATCCCCGCGTCGGCGAACGACTGCAACAGCGCCTCGCGGTTCGTGACGCGCCGGTTTACCCGCAGCGTCAGCGGCGGCCGCTCGTTGCCCGCGGCGAGGATTGCCTGCCAGTCGGCCGGATGGTCGCGCCGCACGCGGTCGATCCACCACCGCGGGTACGACCATCGCGCAACGTCGTCGGCCTGCACCGCCTCGACGATCGTCGTGCGCTCGCGCAAGTAACGTCGCAGCAACGCATTGACGAGTGCCTTGGCGCCCGGTCGCACCAGCTCGCCCGCCGCGAACACTGCGCGGTCGACGACGGCGAACGCCGGCGCACGCGTGTGATCGAGCTGGTAGAGCGCGACGGCCACCAGCGAACGAAGCAGCGGGTCGGCGATCGGCTTGCGGACGAGCGCCCCGGCAATCGCATCGAGCATTCCCCAATGCCGCAACGTGCCGTACACGATCTCCTGGACGAGGGTGCGCCCGCGCAACGCCGCGCCATCGTCGACGTCGGCAAGTGCATCGCGAAGGCGCACGCCGCCCATGACCTGGGTGACGGCGCGCGCCGCCTGCATCTGCTCGTCGTGCACGGCCGGGCCTACTCGTCGGCCGATTCGAACGGCGTGCCGGCCACGACGCCACGACCCGCGGCGAACGCCGCCGCCGTCATCGCGCGTCCGCCCGCGGGCTGCACGGCCGTCAGCCGCAGCGTCGTGTGCGCGCCGCACGCGACGTCGATGCCCGCTCGGGTGACGCGGACGACGCTGCCGGGCGCCGGATCGCCGCTGTTGGAGTCGAGCACCGTCGCGGCCACGATGCGAAACGCCGTGCCGCGCCACGCCGCCGTTGCGCCCGGCGCGGGCGAGAACGCGCGAACCTTCCGGTCGAGCACCGTGGCACTCGCCGTCCAGTCGATGCGCCGCTCCGCCCGATCGATCTTGGCGGCATAGGTCACGCCCGTCGCGGGCTGCGGCGTCGCGTCGCCGACGGCGTCCCTTTCCATCAGCCGCAGCGTTTCGACGATCAGCCGGGCGCCGAGGCTCGCCAGGCGATCGTGCAGCGTGCCGGCGGTCTCGGCGGCGGCGATGGGGATCGACTCGCGACGGAGCATCGGGCCGGTGTCGAGACCGGCGTCCATCCGCATGATCGTGATGCCGGTGACCGTGTCGCCGGCTTCGAGGGCCCGGGCGATCGGCGCTGCACCGCGCCACCGCGGCAGCAGCGACGCATGAATGTTGAGACAGCCCCGCCGCGGCCAATCGAGGACGGGCTGCGGCAGTATCAGGCCATAGGCGGCAACCACGAGCACATCCAGTTCCACATCGCGCAGCGCCGATTGCACGTCGGCACCCTTGAGGCTCGCCGGCTGCTCGACGCGCAGTGCGTGCGCCAGCGCGTAACGCTTGACCGGTGAGGGCGCCACCGTCATCCCTCGTCCGGATGGACGATCGGGTTGCGTCAGCACCAGCGGTATCGTGTAGCCGGCCTCGTGCAGTGCGGCGAGCGCGCGGGCGGCAAACTCGGGCGTGCCGGCAAACCCTGCGCGCATGGAGACGGACGGCCCGTCAGCCGGCCAGGCGTTGCTTCTTGCGAACCTTGGCGGCGAGGCGGGCCCGCTTCAACGGTGACAGGTATTCGACGAAGACCTTGCCTTCCAGATGGTCCATTTCGTGCTGAATGCACACGGCGAGAAGCCCTTCGGCGTCGAGTTCGAACGTTTCGCCGTGCTCGTCCTGGGCGCGCACGCGGACGCGCGCGGCGCGAGTCACCTTGTCGTAGTAGCCGGGCACGGACAGGCAGCCTTCCTCGCACTCGGCTTCGCCTTCGGCCGCCAGGAGCTCAGGATTGATGAATACCCGCAGGTCGTCCTTGTGGTCGGAAATATCGATGACCAGCACGCGTTTGTGAACGTTCACTTGCGTTGCAGCCAGCCCCACGCCGGGCGCGGCGTACATCGTTTCGGCCAGATCGCGCACGAGGCGGCGGATATCGGCCGTGACCGCCGCAACCGGGGTTGCAACCTTTTTGAGACGCGGATCAGGGTATTCGAGTATGGGAAGCAGTGCCATTGCGTTATCGGCTTGCCAAATGCAAGCTGTTAGATGCAGAATCGATCTTAAGTCCTTATTTTGTGGCGGTTTAGGACGTTAGCAAGTCCGTCCACTGACAAAGAGGCCATATGCGTCAACACTTTACCATACCCAAGCGCCTCCAGGCCGCGCTTGCCCTCCTGTCCATTCTGGCGCTGACCGCACCTGCGGCGGCGCAGCGTGTGCAACCCGCCGATAATGCACCGTCGAGCTACACGGTGCAAAAAGGCGACACGCTGTGGGGCATCTCCGGCAAGTTCCTCAAGGATCCGTGGCGCTGGCCCGACGTGTGGCGGATGAATCGCGAGCAGATCCGCAATCCGCACCGGATCTACCCGGGCGACGTCATCAGCCTGACGATGGTAAACGGCCAGCCGCAGCTCGCATTGAATACCGTGCGCATGTCGCCGGAAGTAAGGGTGACACCCCTCGAACACGAGGCCATCCCGGCAATTCCTCCGGGCGACATCGAGCCGTTCCTGTCGCGACCGCTGATCACCGGACCCACCGGCCTCGCCGAAGCGGCCGAGATCGTCGCCGGACGTGACGAGCGCGTCGTCCGCGGCCAGTCGGACGTCGTCTACGCCGTCGGCGTCGATCCGAAGGCCGGCGACCTGTGGTTCATCTACCGTCCGGGCGCAAAACTCGTCAGCGACACCGGCGAGACGCTCGGCTACGAAAACCGCTTCCTCGGCACCGCACGCGTCGAGCGCTTCGCGGATGTCTCGACGGCGCGAATCGAGTCGGCGACCGAGGAAATCATCATCGGCGACCGCCTCTTGCCCGCCGCGCGCGAGATCATCCAGAACTACGTGCCGCATGCGCCGGATCGCGCGATCGACGGCCGCATCCTGAAGCTCGCCCGCGACGGATCGGAAACCGGCCGCGCCTACGTCGTCACGCTCGACAAGGGTGCCCGCGACGGCCTCGAAGTGGGCCACGTGCTCGGCATCTACCGTGTCGTCCCGCCGATTCGTGACCGGCGGCCGAATGCCGCGGTCGGAGAGACGCAGATGTTCCCGAACTTCGACCAGACGACCGTCTACGCGCAGCCGCACTATCTGAACGTGCCCGACGAGCGCACCGGCATCCTGATGGTGTTTCGCGTATTCGACCGCGTGTCGTACGCGATCGTCCTGAACTCGTCCGAGGCCGTTCGTACCGGCGACTACATCCGCGCGCCACAGTAGCTCCGGCCGGCCAGGCGCTTCGCTCGCCTGGCTGGATTGATCGACACCTTTCCCGGGCGCGCGACGACCGGCGAAGCCTTCCGCAGTCATTGCGCGCGCCGTTGCGCGAGGAACCCCCCGACCCATGGCGCTCGATCCGCGTTCGCTTCAGTGGGCGACGCTCGCGCACAAGGCGCTGCCGCAGCGCGCGCTCGTAACGCTGCTGCGGGCATTCGACGACCCGGGGGCGATTCTCGCCGCACCCGCCGCGCAGCTCGCGCGCCATGTGCCCGCGGAAGTCGTTGCCGCCGTTGCGGCGCCCGTCGACGACGACGCGTTGACGGCGACGAAGCGATGGATCGACGATCCGCAGCATCACGTCATTGCGTGGGATGACGGCGACTATCCGCGCGCCTTGCTGGACATCGGCCATGCGCCGCCCGTGTTGTTCTACATCGGCGCGCGCGCGCTGCTCAACCGTCCCGCGTTTGCGATCGTCGGCAGCCGGCACGCGACGCCGCAAGGCCGGACGAATGCGCGCGAGTTCGCCAAGGCGCTCGCGGCCGCCAACCTGACGATCGTGTCGGGACTGGCACTCGGCATCGACGCCGCCGCGCACGAAGGCGCGCTCGGCTCCGAAGCATCGACGCTCGCCGTCATCGGCACGGGACCCGATCGCGTGTATCCGGCACGCAACCGCGACCTCGCGCAACGGATTGCGCAGGCGGGAGGCCTGTTGTCGGAATTCCTGCCGGGCACGCCGCCGCGCAAGGAGAATTTCCCGCGCCGCAACCGGTTGATCAGCGGCCTCGCGCGCGGCGTGCTCGTCGTCGAAGCGACGCTATCGTCGGGATCGCTGATCACCGCGCGCTGGGCGGGCGAGCAGGGCCGCGAGGTGTTCGCCATTCCGGGGTCGATTCACTCGCCGTTCGCGAAAGGCTGTCACAAGCTGATCCGCGAAGGCGCAAAGCTCGTCGAGACGGCACAGGACGTTCTCGACGAGCTCGGCCTCGGCTCATCGGCGCCGGCGACGCGCGCATCGAAAGCGGCCGCCGCCGCGCCCGAATCGGAATTGCTGTCGATGATGGGTTACGATCCGGTGACGATCGACGCGCTGGTCGAGCGAACCGGGGCGCCGGCCGAAGCGATCACGGCAGGACTGGTGCGATTGGAGCTCGACGCGCTCGTCTGCGCGCTGCCCGGCGGCTACTGGCAACGGCACTAAATCGAGCCGCTCGATGGCCTTGCCCGCAAATCGGGCTTTTGCGGATCGCGTTCGATCAGGCGCACAATCCCGGTCGGCGAATACTCAGGAGCCTGTCGGACTTGCTCCTAGGCCCATCGGACAGTTGCTCCGGCCGATGCTCCTTATGTAGTATCGGCCCCCCAAACGAGGTCTCGCGCCAGGCTGGACTTGCCAAGCCGACGCGCGAGCCGCATGTTGCATCAATCGTGGCGCCCGCCCTTTCGAGCTCGCGCCCGCATTGGACCCTACCTTGCCCAAGCAACTCATCATCGCCGAGAAGCCGTCCGTGGCCGCCGACATTGCCCGCACGCTGGGCGGCTTCGTCAAGCACGCCGATTATTTCGAGAGCGATCGCTACGTGCTTTCGTCGGCGGTCGGTCATCTGCTCGAAATCGGCATGCCGGAAGAGGAAGAGGTCAAGCGCGGCAAGTGGACGTTCGCGCACCTGCCGGCCATTCCGTCGAAGTTCGCGCTGCAGCCCATCGAGAAGAACGAAGCACGCCTGAAGACGCTGTTGCGGCTCATCAAGCGCAAGGACGTCGACCGGCTGATCAACGCCTGCGACGCGGGCCGCGAAGGCGAGCTGATCTTCCGCTACATCGTCCAGTATGCGAAGGCGGACAAGCCGATCGATCGGCTGTGGCTGCAATCGATGACGCCCGCGTCCATCCGCGACGGCTTCGAGCGGCTGCGCAGCGACAAGCAGATGCTTCCGCTCGCCGATGCCGCGGTCTGCCGGTCCGAATCGGATTGGCTGGTCGGCATCAACGGCACGCGCGCGATGACCGCGTTCAATTCCCGATCCGGCGGCTTCCAGCTCACGACGGTCGGCCGTGTGCAGACGCCGACGCTCGCGATCCTCGTCGAACGCGAAGAGAAGATCCGCTCGTTCGTGCCGCACGCGTACTGGGAGCTGATCGGCACGTTCCGCGCGGAAGCCGGCGAATACACGGGACGCTGGTTCGACGAGAATTTCAGCAAGCGCGACGCGCCCGCGGGCGATGGCGCGGATGTCGAGGAGGCCGACCGGCGGCCCGAACGACTGTGGAACGAAGCCGCGGCGAAGACGATCGCCGACGCGTGCATCGGCAGGCCCGGCGTCGTCAGCGAGGAATCGAAGCCGTCGACGCAGATCGCGCCATTGCTCTATGACCTGACGAGCCTCCAGCGCGAAGCGAACGGCCGGTTCGGATTCTCGGCGCGCACGACGCTGTCGCTCGCGCAGGCGCTGTACGAAAAGCACAAGGCGCTCACCTATCCGCGGACCGATTCGCGCGCGTTGCCGGAAGACTACGTCGACACGGTGAAGGCGACGCTCGAGGCGCTCGGCGAGACGAACGCGTACGGCACGCACGCGCGGAACATATTGCGCCACAAGTGGGTGAAGCCGAACAAGCGGATCTTCGACAACTCGAAGATCTCGGATCACTTCGCGATCATCCCGACACTCGTGGGGCCGAAGCACCTGAACGAAGTCGAGCAGAAGCTCTACGACCTCGTCGTCAAGCGCTTCCTCGCGGTCTTTCACCCGGCCGCCGAGTTTCTGGTCACGACCCGCATTACGCGCGTGGGCGACCAGCCGTTCAAGTCCGAAGGCAAGGTGATGGTGCAGCCGGGCTGGCTCGCCGTGTACGGCAAGGATGTGACCGGCGACGAGCCGACGCTGACGCCCGTCAACGTGCGCGAAGTGGTCGAGCCGGGCGACGCGAAGGAAGGCCGCGGCGCCGGCACGCGACGCTTCGAAGGCACCGAGGAGGTCGCAACACATAAGGTCGACGTCGTCCCGCTGACGACTCGTCCGCCGCCGCGCTTCAACGAGGCGACACTGCTGTCGGCCATGGAAGGCGCCGGCAAGTCGATCGAGGACGACGAATTGCGCGAAGCGATGCGCGAGAAGGGGCTCGGCACGCCGGCGACGCGCGCGCA
>Ga0068855_100007351_pt1 | contig 13347 bp, 11 predicted proteins | sample KBSCornC52_FD_66592 | JGI IMG/M metagenome (GOLD analysis project Ga0068855, IMG submission 66592) | Corn rhizosphere microbial communities from Kellogg Biological Station, Michigan, USA - KBS Corn C5-2 | ecosystem: Host-associated > Plants > Roots > Rhizosphere > Soil ... | reverse complement strand
CTCGAAGCTCCCCGACCGGATACCGGTCAAAGTGACGCTTAACGTCCCACCGGAGCTTCATCGGAAGCTCGGCGATTACGCCGAACTATACCGGGAGACCTATGGTGAGGACGAGCCTGTCGCGGATCTTATTCCCGCAATGCTCAGCGCCTTCCTCGAAAGCGACCGCGCCTTCGTCCTTCGCTGCCGGAAAGCAAAGTCGTCATGAGCGCGGCCAAAGCGGAGAATCCAGCTGCCGAGCCGATCAGCGTCAGGATCCCCGACGCGGTACGCATGACGGGTCTCAGCCGCTCGCGCATCTATGAACTGATGCGGAGCGGAGATATCGAGTTCGCCAAGGTCGGGGCCTCGACCCTGATCATCGTCGAGAGCCTGCGGCGCTTTGTCCTGGCTCGGCGCGCCTGCTCTCACTAGGGACCCGGAAGCTCCATGAGGAATTCCACTCGCCGGGGTTCACCCAGAACGGGCGAACCGTTTCGGATTGTCCAGCTGTGGGTCAATCTTACGGCGAAGGACAAGATGTCGCCGCTTCGTTACCAGGCGGCGACATCCCGTCGGTCGACCTGGACGGCGGCAAGGGTCGCGCGCGCGGATCATCGCCGGCCAGTATGACAAGGTCGCAGGTCCGGCGACGACCTTCACGCCGGTGAACCTGTGGGACGTCCGGCTGGACGCCGGGGTACAGATCGACTTGCCGCTCCTTCCTCCGCAGCCGGGCCCTGAGGGCCACAATGCAATGATTGCCATGCTGGCTGCGCATGTAACGATGGGCGGGCAGGCGTTGGCGAGGGCGAGATCGCCCGCTTCTCGAGCGACGGTGAAGGAGTGCGTATTCGCGCGCGGACGGCAATTTCATCCTGCTCGTCATGAGCGGCGAACCGGTCGTGGGCTATGGGCCGTTCGTGCTGACCAGCAAAGCGCGGATCCGCGCGGCGATCGAGGACTTCAACTCGGGCACGTTCTTGAAGGTCGCCGCCTGACGAACAAAAAGGGGCGTCCGCCACTCGGTGGGCAACCCTCAGAGGCCTTTCAGTGATGCGGCATTGACTCGGCGGTTGATCACCGTCGCGAGCCATTGCGCGGCTCAGATCACTTCCAGGCAAAGGGATCTTTAGACAAACCCAAGCAGCCGACGCTGCTGTTCCCAGTCGAGCGGCAACGGGCCCTTGAGGAGGTGCCAGCAGGTTAGATGCTCCGGCTGAGTTCCGTCGACGATCGCAGCCTGGATATCGGGCGCGAGATAATTCACTCTCAGCATTCGCGCGAATGTGCTTGGACCGATCCGCTTCTCGCGAGCGAGCTCCGAAATGCTCTTGCTTCGGTTGGCCAGCATGAAGCTTCGCAATTCCGCGGCTTGGTTGAGCATCTGCACTAGCCAAGGTTTTGGCGCGCTGCCCTGAGTTGCGCAGGGGTCGACCGGAAGCGCAAAGCGAGGATGGCCGCAAATGAGGCATGCGGGGGCATGAACTGCATGCACTCTGTCTGCTGATTGCCTTGGCCGGATTGCGCTTCTGTCAAACAGGCCGACACCATCCCAGGCGAGGAATCGGCTGAGTTCATGGCAGGAAATATAGAGGATGAGCTCGGAAGTATTCACTTCCGCTCTGGGCACCAGCGCGAGCAGAAGCGCCCGAAGCTGCTGCGGGTCCATCGCGACAAGCCGTTTGGCGGCCTTGCCGCCCATGCGCAGCAGGCCTCGAATTTGGTCTGAGTACAGTCCTTGTGAGAGTACTGCCTCCTTCAGCTGAAGCCGATTGACCAGAAACGCCCCGAGTGCGGCGACGACAAGCTGCTCTGTCCGGTCAGCATCGACCATCACTCTTCTCGTAACGCCGTCTCGCGACCAGCTCGTATATTCGGATTTGTAATAGCGATTGCCGCGAGAGCGGCCGCTTGCTCCGTGGATCCTCATCCGACGACCCTGCTCATCATGCAAAATTCCGAGCAGGAAATTCCGCACTGGGTCCCGCTTCGCGGGGAAGCGCGTGCGTCGAACTTCCTGTACGAGTTCCCATTGAGCACGTGAGGTCAGCGGTTCGATATCCGCCTTTATCCACTCGCCTCGATGCACGATGAAGCCGACATAGATCGGGTTCATGAGAATCGCGAGAATGCGCGAGGTATAGATCGGCCAACCACCGCGTTCGCGCCCGCTTTTCGTGATGAATCGCCGGGTGTGGCAACCACGCGCACGAAACTCCCTTGAAAGCTGGTTCGCTGGCACGGCGGGAAACCTATCGAACATCTCCCGCACGAGCTGCGCGCGCTCGGGATCGATGACGAGCCGTCCGCCCGGCGCGAGCGTGTATCCGAACGGTGGGGTGCCGCCGACATAGAGGCCTCGGCGCATCAGGGCAGCCTTCTTGTCACGCGTCCTGTCGCTCGCGAGCTCGCGCTCGAACTGCGCGAACGTAAGTAGAATATTGAGCACCAGCCGACCCATGCTGTCTGACGTGTCAAATGTCTGCGTCACGCTGACGAAGCTCACGCCAAATTTATCGAGGGTGTCGATCAGCCGCACAAAGTCCGCGAGCGAACGACTGAGCCGGTCAATCTTGTAGACGACGACGATGTCGACCCGGCCAGCCTCGATATCGTCGATCAGTTTTCTGAGTGCCGGCCGCTCCAAACTGCCGCCGGAAAAGCCCCCATCATCATAGTGGCGGGAAAGCTCGATCCAGTTTCGGTGGGCCTGACATTTGATGTAAGCGCCGCAGACCTCCCGCTGAGTTTCGAGCGAGTTGAATTCCTGTTCTAATCCAGCTGCGGTGCTCTTTCGCGTGTAGATCGCGCAACGCTGCTCGACGCCGCCGGAGCAAGAGCCTTTGATTGCCATGGGACGACTCCATTCGCCCCCCCCCCGCGCTCGTCAGTACGCCCTTTTTGGCAAGGAAAAGCGCCCCGCCAGAGAAGTTGACGGGGCGCTGCGGCTCTGGAATTCTATTGCCACCAAAGTTGCCGCGCTACAATTTTTGAATTTGCCGGCTTCGCTGCTGCGAAGGCGTCCGAATGCAAGCACCGGTGAACGGATGGGCAGCAATACTCGCCTGCGGCGATCCACCTATTCAGCTCGTCCATTCGCGAGGGTCGCGTGATCGTGCCGGGAATGGCTCTCAAGGCCTGGATACCAGACCTTTGCGAAGCCGGAATTGGCCACTGCCGCAATGAATGCCCTGTTCCTCGGGGCGGAAGGCGACAAGTGGCTCCGGCGTGATATCACGGTTCATTACGGCCGCGACGAAGCGGCCATTTTGTGCCATATCGACCGGCGGCACGGAGGCACTATGCAAACGCAGGACCGGCTAAGAGAGATCGCGCTGGAGGTCGTGACGCAGGGCATTCACACCGCTCGCAGCAACCACCGGATCATCTCGACCATCGCGACAAGGTCGGACTCGCAAAAGCTTGCCCGCGCGGCGATGAGTGCCCTCGACGCCGTCGGCCTGGAGATCGTCGTTCGACAACGGTGAGGGGCCGCAAGCCCACTCACGGCGATTGGTGCTTGGGCTGAATTGGAAAGGGTCTTGACGGCGCCTTGAAGACGCCTTCTCGCTCTCGACCACCGATTTCCTTGGGAGGTGGAGGTTCGTCGGTGTCCCGTCGCGACTGGACTCTGGTGGTTCTGCTTGTGCTGACCGCGCTCGTTTCGGCGCTGGCCGGCCATTAGGAGGCGTGTTTGCACGTGCGTCGTGCCGACGCGCCGTTCTGATCAGCGCCCGGAGTGGCTCGCGATGAAGAGCGAGCGGGTCCCCTGCCTAGTTCATCCGAACGGTGAGCCCGAGGCGGGCAAGCACATAATGATAGCCGCGCGCGCCGCCGGTCAGCGAATTGTTGGAATATTGGACCTGGGCGAAGGCCTGGAGCTTGCGCGCTCGGGCCGGGCTTTCGATTCTTAAGTCTGCGAGGCGCGCCGCCTGCCAAGTAGCGCCGGTCGCCTTTTGGCCGCCGATGCCGAGCGCGAGCAGGTACATCCAGCCGGCGCGATCGAACCTCCGCATCTGCACAACCGGGACCAGCTGGAGGAAGTTTCTGGGCGAATAATAATCGAACTCCCCGGGCACGGTTGAATGGAAATATCGGCCCCGCAGCTGGAAACTGAGGCCGAGCTTCGGATCAATCACGTGAACATAGGTGCCGCGGACGTGGAGGCGGACGTTTCTGCCGGTGAATTGCTGGATTCCGGCCATCGCGTTGAACAGGTCGCGCTCGCCCGCGGGGAGGTCGAGGCTGGCGCCGCCGAAGCTGTAATAGAGTTTGCGATCGAGGCCCTGGGCCGTTTCGACGACGTCCCGCTCGAGGAAGAATTCCTTCGACCAGTCCGCGGTCCTGAGCGACGCGGAGCCGAGCACGCTATGGCCGTCGGTCCCGATCCTGGCGCGCCACTTCCATGTGTCGCCGATCCCGTCGGCAAGGTCGAGATAGGCGCGGGTGCGCTCGCGCGTGTGCTGGCCCATCGGCTTGAACCAGGCGCGCTCGACCGCAAGACCCTGGAACTTGTCCCGGCCGTCGAACGACCACAGCGCGCGGCCGAGCAGCTTGATGACGTCGGTCTTGTCGGAATCGGTGCTGGTCCACAGCTCGACGCCCGCGGCGGGATTCAGTCGATCCCCGCCGCCCGTGCCGGCATCGGCCGCGTGGACGGCCGAGGCAGCCGGCAGAAGGGCGCAAAAAATTGCGTGGCGCCAGGCGATACGCATCATTTGGTGCCCCATTTCTTGCGCTGGCCGGTTAGCTCGGAGACATAGCCCCACAGGCAGACCGGCTGCATGATGATCGCATAGACAAGCACGTAGAACAGCAGTCCGAAGACATTGCGGCGAATGCTGAGGCCCTTGCTCTGGAACATATTGCGCTGGATCCGGAAGATTACGCCGTTCCACACCAGGGCGAGCGGAAGCAGCAGCAGCGTCAGCGGGCCGGCGATCCAGAAATAGCCGAATGCCGCCGCGACCAGGCCGGGAATGAAGATGAAGGTGAAGGTGAAGTCGAGCGGGAGGAACAGGCAATTCCACCACACGAACAGAGTGGAGAGCCGTCGCTTGAACAATAAGGAACGGTGGCGCTGCAGGGCCTCGATCAGCCCGCGTGACCAGCGTTTGCGCTGCTGGTAGAATTGGCGGAAGGAAGTTGGTGCGTCGGTGAAGACGATCGCGTCCTCGGCATAGCCGATGCGATAGCCGCGCTGGAGCATCGCCCAGGTCATAACGATGTCCTCGCCGACCGATTCGGGCCAGCCGCCGACGGTTCGGAGCGCGTCCTTGCGATAGAGAGAGAAGGCTCCCTGCGCGACCAGCGTACCGTGATACATGCTCTGCATGCGCTTCACCGCTGAGATTCCGTGGAAATAGTCCCACTCCTGCGCCGCCGTGATCCGGCTGGCGCGCGAGTTGCGGACGAGCACGGCGCCAGCGACGGCGGCCGTCCCCGGCGGGTCCGAGAGATAGCGCTCGACGATCTCGGTGAGACTGTCCGCGCGCAGGCGGCTGTCGCCGTCGATCGTGCAGACGAGATCGTATTTCGCTTCAGCAAGCCCGCTGTTGAGAGCGGCCGCCTTGCCGCGGTTCTGCTCGAAGTCGAGAAGCCGGATCGATATGTTGACGGGCAGTTCGAGCGCCGCCTGCGCCGCGCGGGCGTTGGCCATGGTTGCGTCGCGCGAGCCGTCATTGATGACGATCGCCTCGACCGGCCCGCGATAGGTCAGGCGCGCGATGCTCTCGAGCGTCGCCGCGATCCCGGATTCCTCATTATAGGCGGCAATGAGAATGCTGACCCCTGGATAGAAGAGGGGCACCCGTCGCGGCGGCCTTCGGTCGAGGAGCAGGGATGTCGCTAGAAAGGCATTCATGAAGCCCGGCACGAAGGCGATGAAGGTCAGTGCCCAAAGCGCGAACAGTGGGTCGGTGGCCTGGGCGAGATCGTGCATCCAGAAGCGGGCGAGATGGACGCTGAAGACGGTCCAGGCCATCGCAACGGCAAGAGCGATCGCAAACTTCGCGCGAACTGGCAGGTACCACCGCCGGAGAGGCTGCGCGGCCTGGAGCTCTTCCAGTCGCAGGGGCGCGTTCATCGGTGAAAAATCTTCCTTCGAAGGGTCGTCGACGAGGAAGGGCGAACCATAAAGACGAAAGGTAAATGGACTGTTTAGCTAAGCGCTCCCGAGCCGCGATAGGGCGCCAGTCCATACTCCGGCCGGCGCAGCCAAGAATGCGCGGTGTAAAGGCCAAAAAGGCCGAGAGCCGCGGCTCGTCGCGGTTGCGCGCTCGACCGACGGCGAGGTTATGCCGCCCGCGCGAACGTGGCGATCCATGCGCGCAGCGACATGGGCGGCAGGGTCACGACATCCGCTCGGCGATCGAGCCGGCCGCCGGTGGCGTCATCGACCCTCGCGAGCATTCCGAAGGCGCCCAAGCGCCTGCGCCAGGTTGCTGACCCCAAGCTTTCGGAAAATGCGCGCCCGGTGCATCTCCACGGTGCGCGGGCTCAGTCCCAGCTTGGCCGCCACCACTTTGTTAGGCGCTCCATCGCGGAACTCGGAAAGGATTTCGCGCTCGCGGGGCGTGAGGGACTGCAGCTCCGCATTCTCGAGCGCCGAATCCTCGACCCGCTCGAGCGCCTTGCGAACCGCCTCGACGAGCTGCTCCTTGCGAAACGGCTTCTGCAGGAAGTCGAGCGCTCCCGTCCTTACGGCACGGACCGCGGACGGAATATCGCCGAAGCCTGAGACCATGATTATTGGATTGGGAGGAAGGAGATCGGCGATCCGCTCCAGAAGCTGCATTCCGTCGAGTCCAGGGAGGCGAATGTCGAGCAGGACGCAGCCGACTGGGCGCTCTGAATAGCCATCCAGGAAGGATTCGGCGGTCGCGAATTCCTCGACTGAAATACCCTCGTCGCCCAGCATCCGCGCCATGGTTCTGCGAAGGGCGGCGTCGTCATCGACGATATAGGCGCGGCGGTGGACCATAGGAACGTTGCGAAGGCTCAGCTCTTGCGGCCCGGCGGCCGGTCCAGCGCCGAGCGGATGGCCCGGCCAAGGTCGGACTTGCTGTACGGCTTGCTGATCAGCGGTCCCTTGCGCGACCTGCGAAGGCCGTTCGCGGCAAGTTCCGTATAGCCGGACGTGAAGAGCACTTTGATACCGGGACGAAGGCCATCGGCCGCGGCCGCAAGCTCGTAGCCGCTCATCCCGCCAGGCATGACCACATCAGTCAGCAGCAGATCGAACGATTCGCCCGATCGGATCTTCTCCAGGGCGGACTCCGCCTGCTCCGCTTCGATCACCGAATAGCCGAGATCGGACAGCTGCCGCACGGCCGTGCGCCGGACGTGAGGATTGTCCTCGACGAGCAGGATCGTCTCGCTTCCGTGGCCGTCGACTTCCTCGCGCGCCGCCCGATCGTCGCGACGCCCGTCCTCCGATGCGCGCGGCAGGTAGAGCTTGACGGTCGTGCCGTGCCCGAGCTCGCTGTAGATCTTGATGTGGCCGCCCGATTGCTTGACCCATCCGAACACCTGACTGAGGCCGAGGCCCGTGCCCTCGCCTTCGCTTTTGGTGGTGAAGAAAGGCTCGAATGCCCGAGCGACGATTTCCGGCGGCATGCCGGTCCCCGTGTCGCTAACCGCCAGCATCACATATTCGCCAGGAACGACCTCGATGTGCTGCGCGGCATAATCCTCGTCGAGGATCACATTATCCGTTTCGACGGTGAGGGTTCCGCCATCTCGCATTGCATCACGGGCATTGATCGCGAGGTTCACAAGGGCATCGTCCACCTGCGTGGCATCGATGCGCGCGGGCCAGAGCTGCACGGCCGGCTTCACCTGGACGCGGATCTTCTCGCCGAGCGTACGTTCAAGCATCGGCACGATGCCGGGAAGGCGATCGTTCAGGTTGACCGTCGTCGGCTCGAGATGCTGCTTGCGCGCGAACGCCAGGAGGCGGCGCACCAGCTCTGCGCCGCGGCGGACCGCATCCAGTGCCTCGTCCGCGATCTCGCCGGTCTCGGACCCATTGGGCAAGCGGTCGCGGACGAGCTCGATATTGCCCATGATGACGGCGAGCAGATTGTTGAAGTCATGGGCGATGCCGCCGGTCAGGCGCCCGATGGAATCCAGCCGCTGCATTTCGCGAACCTGGCTCTGCAGCGATTTCTGTTCGGTGACGTCGCGCACGATCGCGAGGAGGAGCGCGGGTGAATCATGCTCCCGCGCGATCGGCACCATCCGCGTCTCGACAATCCGCACGCCATTGGGCGTGGTGAGCGTCCGCTCGGTGAAGGTGCGTGCCTGTCCGGAGGCTGTGATCGCCTGGTTCGATTCGAAGATCTCGGCGGCTTCGTCGGCGGGGAAGACCTCGCGTTCGGTCTTTCCCAATATCTCCTCTCTCTCGCGCCCGATCAGTCTTTCGCCCGCGCCGTTGATCAGGAGATAGCGGAAGGCGTCGCCGTCGCGCTCCTTGAGCAGGATCATGTCGGGCATGTTCTCTATCACCGCGTCGAGCAGGTCGCGAGCCTGCCGGACCTGTGCCGTCCGCTCCTGAACGCGGTTCTCGAGTTCGGTGTTGAGTTGCCTCAGTTCGATTTCGGCTTCGCGCCGGCGGTGAATTTCGTGCTTCAGGCGGCTGAAGAGCCAAACGAGCACGAGGAGACTTGAAGCCACTCCAGCGAACAGCGCGATGCTGACCATCACCGCCTGGCGCTGCAGCATCGGCGCGCGAGCGGCTTGTGCACGCTCCTCGATGGCAACCAGCGATGCGGCTTGCTCTCGGACTCGGTCCATCACCGAATTGCCGGCCGCGACGGCCGCGATCAACTGGCGCTGTCCATCACCGTTGCCGGCAAGCCGGATCAATTGGTCGGCCGCATTCAGACGCTGGTCCGCGGCCGCCTCCAGGCCGCCCAACCCGCGGGCGAGTTCGGTTCCGCTGCCGGCAAGGCCGTGGAGGCGCTTCAGCCGCTGTTCGAGACTGGCTTTGCCAAGCCTATAAGGCTGCAGAAACTGAGGTTCGCGCGTGAGCGCATAGCCGCGTGCGCCCGTTTCGACGTCCTTCAGGTCCGACAGGAAACCGTTGAGCTCCAGCACCGTCTGCTGGCTGCGCACCGACCCCGAATATTGCTCGACGAGGCGGCTGGTGCTGAGAACAGTTGCCGCGCTCACCGCCGCGAGAAGAGCGATTGCAATCCAGAAAACATGATTGGGCCGTAGAAAAGCTGCGCCGAAGCCAACCCGCATTCAATCCCCCGTTTCGGCAAGGCATGCCTAGCGTGGATCAACGTACTGGGACAGGGAATTCATCCACTTCGGAATCGATTGTGCCACCGCGGGATTCAGCATGAGGTCTTCCTGCACAGAGCCCGTCGGGCGTTCATCGCGGTGCGTCCACTGGAGCGGCCCGACCGGCTGCCGTCAACCGCGGGCGCGCGCGGTGCTCAGCGTCGAGCCGTTCGCACATGGCGTGGACGATCGTCGGGCTCACGGACGGCAACAGGTCGCCCCTGCTCGAATGAAAGGCTCTTTGCCAGGCAAGAAAATGGATCCGGCCTCCGGCGCTCCGCGACGCACGACTGTTCGAGCGCGCGGCAGTGTTCAGCGACGCGAAAATGGATTTCGCGCAGCTCGGCGCTATGCGCCTCGCGGCAGTTCTGCAGCGCCTGGCGGCGCCTGAGTGACCAATATTCGATCATTGGGATCTGTCACTGCTCAGGGCGCGCGCGTCGTCGCTGCATGGCGGGCCTTGCAATATCCGCTCATGGACGCCGAACCCGCGGGCGACAATTCGATGAACTTGCGTCGTTTGTCGGTGGCGTCATCGCGACGGGTCAGCAGACCAGCGCGGGTGAGCGCGGCGATCCAGCGGAGCGCGGTCGTGCTCGGCGCATCGACGAGCGCACACAGTCCGGTGACGGTGAGGCGCTGCTGCCTCGCCTCGGCAAGCGCAAGCGCAAGGAGGATGTCCCAGGCCGGATCCGAAAAGAGGCTTGCGGCAAAATGGGCCGAGCGCCGCTCCCGGTCGCTGATCAGTTGCTCGAGACATTGCTCCAGATGATCATCGTGCGCTTGGGCCGCGGCAGCTGCGGCGGGCGCGGATCCAGCCAATGAATCCCTGAAATCGCGTTGATATCCCATTGTCTTGAGCCCCCGCTCATCATCAATTCAGCGTGGGATCCTGTACCGGTGGCGAATCGAGGTGCGTAGATCGGAGTTCTACGGATGGTAGTTCTACCACAGCGCGAACCCGCATTCTGAATTCGGATCGCGCCCTTCAGTTTCCCGGGTGCGGTGCACTGCATGCCACTCGACCGTCGCGCGTCCGGGCGCGCGCCAGCGCGCCGAAGCCGGCCGCGTACGCTATCGCCTACCGTGAAAATACCGGCCGTAGTCTTCCGATATGGATGTGATCGCGAGACTTCGCGATTGAGGCTGCGCCGCCGCGAGCGGACAAAGCGATTCACAACGGGAAAGAGACGGCGCAATGCGTGTGCTGCTGATCGAGGACGAGCCGACGACGGCGAAGAGCATCGAGCTGATGCTCGGCACGGAAGGCTTCAATGTCTATACGACCGATCTCGGGGAAGAAGGCCTCGATCTCGGCAAGCTCTACGACTACGACATCATCCTTCTCGACCTCAATCTGCCCGACATGCACGGCTATGACGTGCTCAAGAAATTGCGCACGGCGAAAGTCTCGACGCCGGTCCTGATCCTGTCCGGCATCGGCGAAATGGATTCGAAGGTCCGCGCATTGGGCTTCGGCGCCGACGATTACGTCACCAAGCCGTTCCACCGCGACGAGCTGGTTGCGCGCATCCACGCCATCGTCCGCCGTTCCAAGGGCCATTCGCAATCGGTCATCCGCACCGGCAAGCTGGCGGTCAACCTCGACGCCAAGACGGTCGAGGTCGACGGTTCCCGCGTGCACCTGACCGGCAAGGAATATGCGATGCTGGAGCTTTTGTCGCTTCGCAAGGGGACCACGCTCACCAAGGAAATGTTCCTCAACCACCTCTACGGCGGTATGGACGAGCCCGAATTGAAGATCATCGACGTGTTCATCTGCAAGCTGAGGAAGAAGCTCAGCCTCGCTTGCGGCGGCGCGAATTACATCGAGACCGTGTGGGGCAGAGGCTATGTGCTGCGCGACGCCGACGATCTCGCCCTTGCAGCATGAGTAGAATCAACTTCGCGTCCCATCGGCCCAGACGAGCCGGGACCTGATCGGGCAGGCCGGGAGCAAGGCGGCGTCGCGACACGCAGGCGAGGAGTGGCCGTAGAACTACTGACCGTACATTTCCGATCTGGTGCTGAGGTCCTGGACGCGTCAGCATGCTCAAATGACCGAGTATTCGTCAGATGGATCGGCGAGCAGCGGCGCGTGGAAGCCCGATCTTGCTGGAGTCGACGCCGGAATGGCGCAGCGCAAGCTGCGCAGGCGGCTGCTTTCCGTTCTGCGCAATCAAGAGCTGGAGATCGCCTATCAGGCGGCAATTCGGCTCGATGCACCGCGCGTGGAGTTCTTCGAGGCGCTCGCGCGCTTCCGTTCGGAAGAGGGGCCCGATCTCTGGTTTGCTGCCGCGGCCCGCGCCGGCCTGGGCCCCGAGCTGGAGATGCTCGCTGCAAGAAGTGCCATCGCGGGACTGGCCCTGCTGCCCGAGGGATCCTCGATCAGCATCAATGTGTCCCCGGCAACGATCCTTAGCCCAATCTTCATCGAGGAGCTCGATTCGGCGCCGCTCGAGCAACTCATTCTGGAAATCACCGAGAATGAGGCGATCGATTCCTATGAGGCGATCATGGATGTGCTGACGCCTCTTCGCGAGCGGGGTCTGCGAATCGCCGTGGATGATGTAGGAGCCGGCTATGCGAGCTTCCGCCACATCCTCCAGATCCGGCCCGACATCATCAAGCTCGACGTCAGCATCTGCCGCGGCAATCACGAGGACGATGCTCGTCGCGCCCTGATCTCAGCGCTGATCACGTTCGCCCGGCAGGTCGGTAGCGAGCTGGTCGCGGAAGGAGTCGAAACGATTCTCGAGTTGAAGAGCCTGCGCGCGCTCGGCATGACGATCGTCCAGGGCTATGTCTTTGCCCGGCCTGCAAGCATCGGTCGCATGAGCGATGGTCAACCGTCCAAAGAGGGCTTCCGGGGGGTGCTGAGGTCACTGGCGAAAGCAGCCTGAGCGGCTCACTGCCTGCCGGGCGGCGGGTTCGACCAGGTCATTGCGGACCCGTCCGAGAGCCGCTCCTCGTCTCTGTCGGCCAGTACGCGCAATGCAAGGTAGAGTAGGCGGGAGTTGGCCACACGAGGAAGATGTTTCAAGCGATCCATCTTTTCCAAATCGTGCGGCCGAATGTTCGGCCCCGACACCCAGCGGCTCGTCGGGCAAGTTGCCCGGAAAAGAGCCGGGACGCCAGGACGGCAGTCTAGTGTTGCACCAGTCGGATGGCACGCGCCTCGAATGCGCCCAGCGTTCCAAGGCCGTTGCGGACGGCGTCCCTGACGTACGAGGGAGAAAGGTGCGCATAATGCTTGCGCGTGATCCGCTCATCGGCGTGGCCGAGCGCCTCGGCTATGACAGCGAGCGGCACTCCGGCCATGGCCAGGGTCGAGCCATAGGTATGCCGGAGGATATGGAAGCCCGCCGGCTCGATACCGGCCTTGGCGCAGGTTTCGGCCATGGGCCGAATCTGGTGCGACGGACCGAGGGGCCGCCCGTGCTGATTGAGGAAGAGGGTCTCCAGCAGTGCCTTGCCTGCGCATTGCCGGGCGAAGAATCGGAGCCCGTCGTCGGTGAGATGGATGTAGCGCGGGCGCCCGCTTTTCGTCTCGGGAATGTGCACGGTGCCGCTTTCGAGATCGACGTCGCGGACCTTCATTCGATGGATTTCGGACCATCGCGCACCAGTAAACAGCGCCGCCTGCAGCACCGACCGGAACCATGGCTCAGCCGCCCGGAGTAGTTTTTCGATCTCCGGCTTGGCGAAATAGCGAATGCGGGCGACCGACACCTTCGGGAACGGCTTGACGCGCCTCCAGGCGGTGTCGTCGGGCACCTTCCCATCATTGAATGCGCGGTTGAGGGCCGCCTTGAGCGGCGCGAAGATCCGGTTGGCATTCGCCTTTCCGCGGCGGTCCGCGTCGCCATCATCAGGGCGCGGCTTTGCGACTCCGTTGCGATTGGCACGATAGACCGATCGCCGAGTCGCCAGTTCCGTCTGAAATTTCCTCAAGTCCGAAGTAGTCAGCTCGCATACACGTCGCTCGCCGAGCGCAGGTCGTATATGCTTTTCGATCGTATGCCGCGTCTTCTTGAGCGACTTCCCGGTGAAATTCTCCAGATAGTCGTCTAG
>Ga0068855_100007350_pt1 | contig 13348 bp, 12 predicted proteins | sample KBSCornC52_FD_66592 | JGI IMG/M metagenome (GOLD analysis project Ga0068855, IMG submission 66592) | Corn rhizosphere microbial communities from Kellogg Biological Station, Michigan, USA - KBS Corn C5-2 | ecosystem: Host-associated > Plants > Roots > Rhizosphere > Soil ... | reverse complement strand
ACCTTTTATCAAAAAATAGAAAAGGAAAATCCAAGTTTTGAAAAAATTAAGACACTAGTTAGTCTTTTTGGCGAACTAAGAATGCCTTTGGCAAAATTTGAGGTGAAAGGCGAAAACAGAAAAAAAGCCAATGTAAATAGAGATGAACAATACTCTATTGCTCGCCCTGGATTTGCGAAGGATCAGGGATTGGGTTGGATAATTGGTAGGGAGAAATTCACGACAAGAAGAGAGTTGGCAGATAGGCTAATGGATTGTCTTTCTGAATATGAGCATTACTATAATTCTCGAATTTTTATGTAGTGAATTGGCTTAGGGAAAGTACCTCTCATGGTGCTTTTTTATGCTTGCTTTATTTGCGGAGAAAATTCATCGGAATGCTAGACGGTGGTCGGAAAATTAGGCGACCATTGTTCCTCTTGGCGTTGGAGAAATGCAAAACGGCTGAGTTCGGCACCCGTCTCAACGCCGAGTTTATGCTTGATGTGGCTCCGATAGGTTTCTACAGTATTTGGGGAAAGATTGAGTCTGCGAGCAATGTCTGATTTCTTCAGGCCTTCGCCTATCATCTTGAATACCATCAGTTCTCGGTCGGAGAGGGCGGCAAGCCCTTGGGCCGTCACGTCGCCACCCGTCATCATTTTTTCAATCACACGGGTCCGAAACTGTTCAGAGAACCAGACCTTTCCCTGTGCCACGGCGTCGACGGCCTGTAATAGCGTCTGACTGCTCCAATTTTTCATGGCATACCCACGAGCCCCGGCTTTTAACGCCCGCTCTGCGTAGAACATTTCGTCTTGCATTGACACGATTAACACGTGCGTGTCAGGAGCATGCTTTTTCAGATGCCTGATCAGGTCGAACGTGAACACACCCGCCAAGGACAAGTCCATCACCGCAATGTGAGGGCTGTGCGTGGCGGCCACGGACAGGACCTCAGCATGCGTGTCCGCTTCGTGAAAGACCACGTGCTTGCCGATTTGACGAAGCAAGGTCATGAGCCCCATTCGTAAAATCGGTTGATCGTCCGCCAGCAGGATACGCATCAATTCACCCAGAATTAGACGGGCTTCTGGGCCAAGTTGATGAACCAGAGGCGAGGGTCGCTGTCGAGCGGGCCTTTGTACCCGAGTTGGGCAAACAGCGACGAGAAGAGGTGCTGTCCGGTCGTGTACAGGCGAACGTCATCCTGGGTGTAGTCGGGCAACAGTTTGCTCGGTGACTTGGGGCCGAAGTTGCGGACTTGCCCGGAACTCATGGACGCAGGAGACATGAGGGATGCATAGTTGTGTAGAGCACCGACCGACAGGGTGGGCTCGCTCATGCGAATGTCGGCGTTGCAATGCACGACATTTTCAATGCGTTCTGATTGCTTGGGCGTCTTCCAAATGACGGCGGTGAGCTTGATGCACTCAATCGGTCGTGCAATGTTCGGCTCAGATGCACCAGGCATTTGAGACATGTATTTGACCTCGACGCCGGTCGTTTTCGGGATGAGCGTTTCAGAATAATCGTCAATGCGGATCGCAATGCGTGGCCAGTAGTCGCTAGGGCCACGGCGAGGGTGTGAATCGAAGAAGTGATTCAAAGCAGTTTGACTGATTAATTTGCCTTGCCATCTTGAATCGGTCGGATGTGGGCCATCGATCATGATGTTCACGGCATTGATCGTGACCATCTTTCCGCCCTGAGCATTGCCATTGCCTGCTGCACTGGCTCCACCCAAGAAGCCGCCGATGGAATCCAGGGTCTTTTGAATGGCCGCATGGCCGGTGCTGTTTTGCTCAGGTAGAGCACACGAGGCCAGCAGAAGCGTGCTGACAATGCCGATCCACTTTCCAGACTTCCACATCATTTATTTTCCTTTTTTTGCTTGAATGAACGGTGCAATTTTCATCGGATCGAGGGGCCGTCGGTATCGCTTTATGAGTGATGGTTAAAGGGCGATGTCGAGTGATTCTTGGTGTCGAGCAAATCATTTATGCTGAGGGCGGAGGCCGCTTAGAGCCTTGAGTGGAGCGGACTATAGCGCGCTTTGAACGGGTGTAAAGCCCCAGCGGAATTAATATTTCAGGCGACAGAAATAAAAAATGGGACGGAATATTCCGTCCCATTTTTCTGAGCAGTTCGGGCTACACGATGAAGATACTGGCCACCATTAAAAATCCAATCAAGAAGGCGACGGACGTTGCAAACTTCAAAATATTCATGAAGAAGGCTGTTCCGAACGCCGTCGGATTGTTGTTGTGGTAAATGTATCGGAAACCAAAAAAGGAGCCGATGAGCAAGACCAGACCGATGAGAAAGACCATGTTTTCCTTTTTTCTTGGTGTGGAGTGCTCAGGAAAATTTTGGCATTCGAGGGTTCTGTTGAGAAATCACTCGGTCGGTTGAATTGTTGATCACCTGAAAGTTGATGGGCCATCGAGTACACTTGGACAGCTCAGCGATGGCATGAAGTCCGGGCTTGCGATTTAAATATTTGAAGCGAAAAATTTATACACCCGACGCACTTTCGCCTGTGAGGGGCTAACAGGTGAAGAGTGCAGAGGGGAAACCAAAAAATAGAAGAAAATAAAGGAAAAAGGAAACTCAATGATTCGAGTGATGATTGATCCTGATGCTCAATCCAGCCTGCCCGCACATATCTCGCTGATGCGGACTACCGATCAAGGCTGCACCCATCATGCGAACGGATTGCGAAGTCCTCTCGGGATCTATAACGTATCTATTTCTAGGATCTGCGACAAATTGACTCGCTTGTGCCGTCGTCTGGAAATCTGCTTTCAGAAGTCGCATTCTCTAACGGAACATGAATACAACGATGTGAAGCAGGAGGTTATCGACTATATTGAACTCTCTTTGTACGCCGCTGCTGAACATGTTGATGATCTTGAATCAATTGCTACCGGATTTTTTAAAAACAACATTCTGCGGGATAAAAATTCAGCTTTTAAAACTTTGCAAAAAGAGATAAAGAAAAACAAGAGGCTAATCTCGACAGCGGCCAATACGATCAAGCATGCACAGTCAAGAATAAGAATTTTCTCAACAGAATTCTCGTTGGGAGACGATCGGGGATTTTTACACGGATATTTTTTTGAAGGCGTAGAGAACGGAGAAGTCGGACCTCATCGGCTCATTCATGAAAAACAAAATGTTTTCTCAATTACGACTTTGGTTTGGGAAATTATCGTCTTCTTGGTCAAAAGCTCCAACGCCTTGTCCTCTTTTCTAGAAGAGGTCGGCCATCAGATTGTGGGGCCAATGAGGGCTGAGTCTGCCCAGTTTGTGGCTGCTGTTGTCGCTGCTTCGCGATTGCCGCTATACACATTTGGAGAGGTACATCCATTCAGTACAACCCCTTTGTCTTTGATTTTTTCCGAGGAACAAAGGCATCTTATTGAGTCGAACTTGTATGGGACGATTCAAAAGGAGTGGCAAGTGGAAAACAATCCAATATGGGGCCGGGCCGGGGGAGCTTACGAGGGTGACGGAGTGACCGTAAAATTTAAATTTTTTTGGCCCGAGACGATTGCGTTTATCAAATGGACGCCAAACTAAAATATTCGGGGAAATCTTCTTGATTTTGCCAGTCTTTGATGAGAATGCGTATTAAGGAATGCGTGGAGATACGGTCTCTTGAACTAAATCTCGCATGGCTTCTAAGGATTGAAATACAGCATGCAAGGCCAGGGTACACTCCCGAATAATTTTTTTCTGCTCGTCCATGTGATTACGTAAAGTATTCAATTCAGCTTTTACGTCCGAAAGTGAAACGAATTCTTCGCTGTCCCTGACCGAAGCAGTGTCGATCAACGCATAAATCGTTTCAGCCGGTGACATTTGTTGATCCGTACAGGAAGCGTAGTCCGCTAGTCTTCCTCGCCGGTCAGGACTCAGATAAATCGTAGTGGTTTTCTTGGCCCAGAGATTTTTATCGGGTGAACTCATGTTGTCTCCTCTCATAGATGTAATTCCTGCTCGAACGTCTTTTCTTTGATCCTTTTAACCCAATCTGCTGCGACCGCTTTGCAGCGAGTCTGCAAGCTCCGGGCGTGCTCGATGATTCGATGGACGCTAATGGACGATGGCGGTATTGGTTCGGGAGCGTTCCTACTTTGGCTCTCTTCGTAGTCGAGAGTCGTACTTTTTACCCGTGAGCGAGACATGCACCGTGATAATTTCTGCATGGGCGTCAGGTCGTCGCTCCGCTGTTCATTCTGGTGCGGCAGCTCTTCGGTCTGAGCATGGTCGAGCTCGTCTACGGGGATATAGAGCGAAGTGCGGTAACGTGTTCGGCTCGCCGCGACGTAGGCCCATTCTCGGTGGGCCATCAAGGGATTCACGAAGACGTAGGCAGAATCAAACGTCCGGCCTTGGCTTTTAAACGTCGTCAGGCTGTACGCATGATCGAGGTGATGGAACGAAGTGGGGATCAACACTCGTCGTTCGCCCTTCGTGTTGGGCTCGTCCAACTCTACGGAGAGAAAATCTTGGCCCTGAAAGGCTCGGAGTGTGCCCGTCGCCCCGTTCACAAGGCCCAGGGCTGGGTGGTTCTTGGTGATGACCAGGCGTTCATTCAGACAGAATTCCCGATGGTCTATAACGCCGTCTCGTTGAATCAACGGCAGGATGCGGGAATGGCGTTCGTCCAAGTGGCCGATTTCGATAAGATGCCGTCGTGCGTGCTGGTTGAGGGCGGCCACTTCTTGGCGTGATCCGGCGATGATGACCTTTTCCGCCAAGGAGCGGTCGTCTCGTTTCCATTCGTGGATGAGCGTGTCCATGGCCTGCTGGCGATCCGGTTGCATGTGGAGTTGCCCCTTGACGGCCATTTGCGTCAAAGCCGCTTCGGCATGGCCTTGGGACAGTTGATCCACGACTTCCCGCATCCACAAAAAATCGGACCGGGCTTGCCACGGGCGAATGACCGAAGCCAGTAGGGGCGAGCCGTCCGCCAATGCGTCCAACGCGGCGGATTGCTCGACCATGGACAACGATTGGATGGCAGCCAGTTGCTCTTTCGGAACGAGCGGCTTGCGACGGGAAGACCCGTCGCCTAGACTTCGGTAGATAGAGGCGAAGTCGGTCCGTTGCCGGTGAATCTTAGTAATGGCGGTCCCGTTGAATTTCTCCACCAGGGAGCGGAAAATGCCTCCGGCCTCAATGGCACCTTGCTGTTTGTAATCCCCGACGCAAACCATTTTTCCGCCACCCTCGATGATGGCCGTTTGAAGCAAGTCGAATTCACGAGAACCCACCATCCCCGCTTCATCGAGCACCAAGATGGTTTTGGGTGAAAAAGACTGCGTGCCTTTATGGTGCCGCAGAAGCAGGCTGGCGATGGTCGAGGAGGGGATGTTGGCTTCTCGGGTCAAATTCAATGCGGCAGATGCAGCTTGCGCACAGCCCAACAATTCATAGCCTTCGGAGCGGTAGATGCCCGCCACCGCTTTGAGCAGCGTAGTCTTCCCGGTCCCCGCAGGGCCGACGACAAAAGCGTGATGCCCGGACGGGCCGCAAATGTACTGGGCAGCGGCCTCTTGCTCGTCGAGGGAGACGGCATGGCCGGTTGAGCGAGACAGGTCTTCTCGCAGCCCGTCAAAGAAGCGGGTGACGGTGGCCGGTTGAACGGTAAACGTGGCCGCATGACGCCCACGTTCCACTCGGGCGGCGATGGCGTGCTCTTTGGCATGCAAGGCCCGTGACGTGATGACGTGCGTGAGATGCTCGGTGTTGCCTAGATGAAGCACCTCTTCATGCTGTAAAAATCGTTCCAAGGCGTCTCGGCATTGTTGAGCGTTCCAAATGCCCATGCTCTTTTTGCAGATCAAATGCAAAACGTCCTGCACCTTGACCGAGGATTGCGTTTGCGTCAGTTCGTCCAGCAAGGCCTGGGGGGATATCGAGAACTCGTGCGGGGCTTGGCGGGCGAGCGGCGTTTGAAGCGAGGCCACGTATTCAGCGGTCAGCCCCAGTTCAGCGGTCATGTCCCGAAATTGCCCCAACAATTCGAGGTAAGGCGGTTCTGCTTTCGTCGAGCGGGTGTTGAGGGCGGCGATGTCGGCATCCATGGCGGTCTTTCCGTCATGGGTCGCCATGAAGGCCTGGATCTCTGCACGACGTTTGGACAGCGTTTGACGTTGATGCTCCGAGACGCCTTTGATTTGGAAATACTGCCCGTCAGGCATGATTTGAAATCCAAGGCGAGCGAGTTGATACGCCAGGTCCACACGAAATAGCATCCCGGTCACGATCTTGTGATCGAACTGAGCCTTGTTGTCCAAAGCACTCCATTCTTTGGAGCCCGATCTTTTACCGAGATTGAACAGGAAAGCATGAACGTGCAATTGCGGTTGAAGGGCTCGGCTGGCGAAGTGTGGGTAGCAGGCGGCAATGATGGCAGAGACTTTCTTTTTGATTCGCCCGGCGGCACCGTGGCGGGTCACGGAGATGGACTCGGTGTAATCGAGGGCCGATTGCACGGCTTTTTGCATGCAGTCGTTGATGGCGGATTGCGTGGCAGGGTGGGCAGCGGCAAAAACCGCCGACACGTCTTTGGGGGCACTGAACGTCATGTCGATGCCCATGACATGAGCGGCACCCGCACCACGAACCAGCGGCTTGCCATCGGAGGGCGAGTAGCCCCAGGCTAATTTTTCAACTTGATCCAGTTCTACGGTATCGGAGAGTGCAAAATCATCCATCCCACGACCCGCCCAAAATGCTTGGGGTTCAGACACGGAATGATCTGGACTCAGGTAGTCCAAGAAGTCAGTGCGTTGTCTTGTCCTGGACGATTGCAGGTAGAAGAGATAACCACCCTTCGTGGTGGCTGAGTGCTTAGTCTGGTTATAAGCACTGTTGATTTTGGCAATCGATAGCACGAGCACCTCATAGACGTACTCGTGCTGATTTGACGTATTTAATCATTGCTCATCTCCAAATTAAAGATAAGCGGATGGCAGGGTTTTATTCCCGATTTATTGCTTTTAATGACCTATTGCGGGTCTTAAACGGTGGTGATGATTAGATGAGCGGAAGCGATTCACTAGATCATCAGGGCGTAGATGTGTATAGCGATCAATCATCCCGAACGAACTATGTCCAACGATCTTCATGATTTCGTACATATTTAATTCACGCCGTCTCGACACCATTCTAGAAATAGCTTCGTGCCTAAGATCGTGAAAATGTAAATTTCTGATTTCCGTCTTATTTTTTACTAAGCTTTGAAAAGCAGACGATATTGAGGCAGGTTTGTGAAACTGATGAAAGATTCGTTCTGACGTCTCATTTTTTAGTTTGAACAGTATTTTTAGCAATCGGCAAGCTGTGTGGCTCAGAGGAACGACACGTTGGGTTCTCAGTTTGGTATGTCCCTTGGGGATGACCCACACGAAATTATCCAGATTAAATTCCTTCCATTCAGCCTTCATCAATTCTTGCTGACGAGCCCCGGTCTCAATAGCTAAATTAAGCAATATCCTCCACGAAGCCGAGCGTTTGCTTTCTAGATGTTTGAACATCTGAATTAAGGTTCTCCATTCTTCTTTGCTGAGACGTCGCTCTCGATGGTACTTCCAATCTCGCGGCAGAATCTTGTACGAAAATAATCCAGAAGGCATCCCCAGATCGAAATCACGGGCACCCCACCGATAAGCAGCAGACATCAGACTTAGGTGCTTGGCAATACTCGAAGGGCTATGGGGCCGCTTTCGAGCAGAAGGAAGAACGAGTAAACGTTCTACGTAGCCTTCAACCCATTGATGCCGGACATCTCGCATCGTGATCGATTTCAAATGGGGAAGAAGCGATGAGCCCGTTTTTCGCTCCCACTGCGTCGCCTTATTTCGATGACAGAACGCTCTGACGACATCCGCGAATTTTTTTTCATAAAAAAGATGTGGATTAATAAGGCTATTTTCGGGATTGGTATTGGCGATTTTTTGATCAATATTCTTTGAAAAAAGTTGAGCATCGAATTCATTGTCGAAGGTCTTTGACAGGGAACCCTTCCCTTGAATTCGGACTTGAACTTGCCATGCTTTTGATCCATCTTTTCGTGACCTGACTAAGATTGAAGACATCTATTTCTCCTTGAAGTGAAATTCCTCTAAGCGGATGGCGAAGGAAAATTCCCGCAAGAGAAAATTTCTTTGTGCTGCATCCAAGTTTCAGCACGAGGATGAAATTGCTGAAACCTGAGATTAGGATTCTCGTAAACATCGCGGCAAATCAAGGGGGCTAACAGTGTTGAAGCGAGGGGAGTAGGTCGGGCTATTTGAAATAAGAGTATGCATAAGAAGAACCACACAGCCGCGAAACCCGCAAGGAATCAACCTTTCGTAAGAACGATCGATGAGATTAATTTGAAAAAATCAATTTCGCTGCATCGTCATTTCAGCGTTGAAATCCGACGAGCGGTCGCTTTTTTTCGGTAATTTCCTTTATGGATCCGCTTCTACTATTCCTATTAATTTCCTCAGGAGCTTTTATGAGTCAGTTAAGCGTGGCTTCAAAAATGGTCGAAGAAGAAAGGATTCGTCTGTGGTTGGCAAGTCGGTATGGAGTCCGTGGAATATTCATCACACTCGGCTGCATAGCCGAGATATTGGGGATGGCCCCACCTACATTGATGTCACACATAAGAAAAGAACGCTTCGTTCTTCCGTACAAAAAAGTTGGAGCGTCTATTCTTATCAAGGTTGATGATTTTGTAGATTGGTATTGTCGCGAGGATGAGATATCGACGCGAATCATTGAGAAGCCGGCGACACGTGCCAAGGAGGCGGGGCATGATTCGGGCGATAAAGAGGACTACCGTCATCTCATGAACGAAGTGATGAAAAAGATCGCCCCGGCAATGAGGGGCAACAGAAGTAGATAAAAAGAAGGCCCCTTAGGGGCCTTCTGGAGAGCAGAGGGAAGATCAATACTTTGGGAGCGTTTGTGCCTTTCGAATCAGGCGCTTCCTAGCTGAATCATAGTCTCTGCGACTGATTTTCTCGGTTTCATAAATGACTTCGGCGCGATCTTCATCATGAGCCCACCCCTCGATGACGACTAAGGCAGCTTTGTCGGTCTGAAAATGAGTCCGCAAGCGATTGATGGCATTGTGAATCGACATCTTCTGTTCCGCACGAATATATAAATCTTCTGCTGATGGAACGCGAGATTTGTAGAGGCCATTTTCACCATCCTCTAAAAAATCCAGCGTTCCATCAGGAATAAGTTTTTGATGAAAGCGATTTTCAAATTCTTCATTGACGATGCTTTTGATCGTAAGAATAAGAAAGAGAACAAACGTCTTATTTAAATTCCACCGACGTCGCTCTTCTAATGCTCGATAAATTGCTTCATGGATGAAATCATCTTCTTCAACATAGAAATGAGCGAGATTTAGATGTCTCTTTGCATACCTTCTTAAATTTTTGAAATCATCTGGCGTTAGTTTGTGAAGGGCTTCTTTTACTTGTTCAATGCTTGCAAATTGCTTTTGACTCTTCATGGATTTCCTCTTTTTTTGGTGGTGAAAAACACAAAAGCGACAGAAAAGCGTTTTTTCCCGGCCACGCAAATAAAAGGGGATAAAGCGTCGAAATATGCATCTGAGTGGTATAGCTAAAATTAAAGTTGGGAATTAGTCAAAATTCTCCGCTTCTCTCTTCTTTTAATAAGGGGAGGGGTATATGCGAACGTTTAATGGAGAGAGGAGAAACGCGAGACAAGGGACTGTTCAGATCTCAGCACGGGTCGCCGTTTCGGCGTGGTTTAAAGCGGGTCTGTTTTGGGGAGCCATTGTTTTTGTCGGAATACTTTATGGAATATGGCGGCCTTTGCTTGGGCTTTCAGAGCCGCCCGTGGGGTTGCCTTTATACGCAACACTAGCCATCAAATCGGGAGTTCATGGGATTGCACCGAGCCTCTTTATTCAAGACGCGGCGGCATGGAGGTCGGTCCACGCTGTCTGGGAGGCCACTGATCCCAATCTGTTCTCGCTACATTGGCGGCTGGGTGTTGCGGCCACTGCTGCAATTTTTCCGTTCATCTTCCTGCTGCCTATGTACTTCATGAGGAAAGAGAAGAATCGCTATCTGCGAGGAGCGAAGCGTTATACGGGGCGAGTCGCCATCAGAGTATTGAGAAAGAAGCTGAGTCGAGAAAACAAGAGAGGGAGCGACCATTGCCTCGCCCCTAAAATCCCATTTCCTGCATCGTGGTGGACCCGGCACGTATTGATTACGGGCGGTGTAGGATCTGGGAAGTCGACGGCGATGAAGTTCTTAATCAAACAGGTCATCGAGGCAAACGAAAAGTTGATTCTATTTGACCCCAAGGGCGAATTTACGGCGGCCTTTCCCGAGGCTGCCATCTTGGCTCCTTGGGACGATCGATCACTTGCCTGGGACATCGGGGCAGATTTGATGACGAAGGCCGATATGGTTAGGTTCGCCCAGGCTTTGATTCCTGATTCTACCGATCCGATGTGGTCGAATGCGTCACGTCAAATCTTGGTCGGATACATGCTGTTTTTACGTAGTACCATGGGCAGATTGTGGGGCTGGAAGGAGCTGGCTCATACCCTTTTGAATCAGATGAACAATGTGCATTCGATTATGCTCGCTCATAATCCCCAGGCCGCACATTTAGTTCAAAACATGAATGTAACGTCAGTAGGGATCTTGATGAATTTGATCTCTCACTGCTCGCACATTTTTTCGTTGGCCCAGGCCTGGGGTGACTTTCCAGTGAATCGACGGATCAGCATCAGAGAATGGGTGTTGTCTAAACCCATTAAACATCGCCAGATCATCTTACAAGGCAATGGATCTTATCGAGATTTGACCCTAGCATTTGTACCGGGAATCATCGAGATTTTGTCCGGATTGATCAGCGGATCCGAGATGCCGAACTATCCGGAAGAAAAGACGTGGGCGGTAGCTGACGAGGTAGCAGAGATGGGCAAAGTCTCCATCCAGCAGATTTTTTCAATGGGTCGGTCACGTAACGTTCGTGGCGTTTTGGCATGCCAGGATTTCTCTCAGTTGGAGAAGATTCACGGGAGGGAATTTGTTCAATCGCTTCTCTCCATGTCTGGAACGGTTTTAGTTGGAAAGATAGGGATCGGAGAAACGGCTGAAATGCTTGTGAAGGCAATAGGCAGTCAGGAAGTCGAGAAAAAACAAGTGTCGGTCAATGTGTCAGAGCAGGGCGGCGAAAGAAATCAGTCTCGGTCGTACACCCGGGAGGATATTTCTCTCTATAAGCCGTCCGAATTGAGCTCACGGCTTGGGAGTGATGCGAAGCCGGGCACAGTGATCTTCGCCGCATTGATGGATGGGGACGCCTACGAGATTGAGTGGCCAATCGCTCATTACCCGGATCAACGACCAAGTTTTGTTCCCGCAGCGTGGACCAAGGGAGCACCCATCAAAGAGACGGGTCAAGTCGCTACCGGATCGCCCCCAGCCTCATTGTCGGGGAAGACTGCAAAAGAAACTCCGGCTTCTGTGTAGTACTCTGTCTTTTTCGAAAGATTACAGCCTCTTGGGGGGAATAAAAATGCAGTATCAAAGGATTCTCGACGAACTTGAAAAAGGAAAGGCATCCGTTGCTTCAAGATTATTGCTTGACGAGGCGGTGTCGTTGGCCAAAAGAGCAGAGTCTGTCGGGACGAATTCCGAGAAGTATAACGAATGGATTGAACTCTCAGACGCTATGTCCCGGGTAGCAGTGAATTTGTATTGGTGGGGCGATGATCCAGACAGGCAGCGTTACTTCAATGATTTAAAGAAGCAAAAAAAGTTGATGGAGGAGATTGACGAAGAATGGGGGAAACTTATGTCGGAGTTGGAATCTTTTGTCCAAATATTCCGGCGTTTAGAGCCGATCATTGAGTCTAACTACATTGGCAATTTCATTCTCACGCCATTTGAACGAATGGTGGAGGGGAGAGAGCCGGGCTTAAAAGGCCGAGTTGAATATAGAGACTATTTCTTGGGGCCAGTTTTGGAGGACGTTATTTCATACTGGAAGGATGTAAATAGCTTCTCGGATTCATTTTTCTCTGCTCTTCGCCATCAATCTATAAAGACAGGCTTCTATCACGTCTATGCAGAGATTATATTCGACTTGGGAAAAGGGTCGCCGAGTCTGGAAACTATCAAGTCTCTCCAAAAACGAATAAAAATTTTGATTTCTAAGAAAGGATTTTCTCAGGCTATTCCCCATACGAGAGACTACGAAATCAAATTGAGAAATAAAATTGTTGCTCTTGGAGACACGTATGAAAGGCTATTTAATCCTAGCTCCCATTGAACACAAGCGGAAACAGGACTGGCGACAGGTCAGTCCTTTTTTAGAAGTGATCAGGAATTTAACGTAGGTTGAACATGATACTCAGGCGTTGATACCAATTCTCCATTTCCTCTTTGTTGTGGAAACGGATTTCAATTCGTGGATCGCTCATCGAGCGGGTCTTAACGAAGAGACGATTGTGGGTGTCTTTCTGCCTGACCATCCCCCAGCTGCGGGTCGTTACTGTGTTCCAGTTCGTTTCGACCCCCGTCACATCGTGGGGAGCGAGAACGAAAGACTTTCCGTCAGAGTAGATCAGCATCTTCCCGGCGTTGGTGTCGATACCGATTATGTTTCGGTATTGCTGATCCAGGTGTAGCCCATGTTGAGTGATAAGGTTTTGCCATACTCCTTGGCTAGCCCCTTTGGCATAGAAATCGCCTTTCAGGTATTTAAGCCAAATATGAATGAGTGCCGTGATGGCGACGATATACCAAAAGCCTGACATTTTTTCTCCGATTATGAGCGGTTCCCCAGCTTATTCGCGATTGCTGACAGAGCAGGGTGGTCACGATTGACGGGGAAAATTGTGGCGCTCAATGTGCCGATGAGAAATAGTGTCTTTCAGCCTTTTCGCATCACTTAAAAGTTGATGCATAGAGGCCACCTAGATATCTAGCGGGGAAGTGACCCGACAGAGTATTCTGGTATCGTTCTGATCGTTCTCACTACTACTTCCTCGGGGTCTGGTTATGACCGATAGCATTCGTAAATGCTACTTGTGTGGCGTCGTTCTACAGGAGTTCAACAATTCGAAAGAGCATCTGATTCCGCATGCTATTGGCGGAAGAAAGAAGATTTCGGGATTCATATGTAGAACGTGTAACAGCACGACGGGCCAAAAATGGGATGCGGCCTTGGCAGAGGAACTCAACTGGTTCTCGCTGTACTTGGGAATTGTTCGAGAGAGTGGGACGCCTCCTTCCATGAAAATAGATAGCGATGTTGGACGCTTGTGGCTTCATCACGACGGTTCTCAGTCATT
>Ga0068855_100007345_pt1 | contig 13352 bp, 6 predicted proteins | sample KBSCornC52_FD_66592 | JGI IMG/M metagenome (GOLD analysis project Ga0068855, IMG submission 66592) | Corn rhizosphere microbial communities from Kellogg Biological Station, Michigan, USA - KBS Corn C5-2 | ecosystem: Host-associated > Plants > Roots > Rhizosphere > Soil ... | reverse complement strand
GTGGAATAAGATCCAATCAGCCAATATCAGCACGCCGTATAAGGCACCGTTGAAAACAAAGAGAATGACCTGGTGGAAATATGCTGCAGCTGCGAGTTTAACCGGCGTTATTATACTGTTCAGTTTTATATGGTTTCAAAGCAAAAAGAAACAAACTGCAACCGAATCGCTTGTTGCAGCAAAAGTGAACGAGGGGTTTATGGAAGAAATGAACAATAGCGATACAGCAAAAAATATAAAACTGGAAGATGGCAGCTCTGTGACCATCTATCCTGGCTCCAAACTGGCCTTCCCAAAGCATTTCGCAGTAAATAAAAGAGAAGTTTATCTCGCCGGAGATGCCTTTTTCACGGTAAGCAAAAATCCTAATAGACCGTTTTTTGTTTATAACAATCAAATTGTAACGCAGGTGCTTGGAACAAGTTTTGGAATTCATAAAAGGAATGGCCAGGTTGAAGTGGCTGTGAAAACGGGAAGAGTGGCGGTGTATGAAAACAAAGACCAGATCTCTTTAAATGAAGTACAGGAAAAGTCAAATGGAGTTATCATTACGCCCAATCAAAAAGTCACTTATTATCAGGAGGAACGGCATTTTGTAACGTCAATAGTTGACCAACCCCTACCCATTCTGAAAGAATCTAATGCAAAGATTCCGGAAACCCATCTCAATTATAATGAAACGCCGCTTAATAAAGTTTTGAATGATCTTGAAAATACGTATGGACTTGAGATTGTTCTGGAAAATGAAAAAATAAAAAATTGTCTTTTTACCGGCGATTTATCAGGACAAAATTTATTCAACAAACTCGAAAGCATTTGCCTTGTTTTTAATGCCAGCTATGAAATTAAAGGAACGAAGATCCTGTTGAAAGGCGGCAAGGACTGCATTTAATAATGTCGATTGCTTATTAATAATAACCAAAAAAACTGCCATATGAAAAGTAAGCCTACATAATATTCCACAAAAATAAAAGCCGGTAATATTAGCAGTATTACCAGCTTTTGTACTATCCCACCCCAGTGGGGCGGGAAGGGTTTTGCCCATCTGTTTCATTTACGTTCAAAACCAACACAATTTATGACAAAAAATCCACTTATTGCTTTAACACCAATAGCAATGAGATTAATGATTGCGCAAATACTGATTGCTGTTTCCGTCTTTTCCTCTTACGCTACCGATGTAAGAGGTCAGGATGCATTGAATAAAAAGCTTTCAATTAACGTTACTAATATTGAACTGAAAAGCGTACTTGAAAAGGTTCAATCCATCGTTGATGCGAAGTTTGTTTTTAGTCCGACTATCATCAATGTAAAAAGAAAACTAAGTTTCTCGATCCAGGATAAAACGGTTGCCGATTTTTTAAATCAGATCGTTCAGCCTTTAGGGATCAATTACAAAGGAGTCGGTAATCTCATCATCTTATACGATGCAAGGGATAAAGACGATGCCAGTAAGATCTCCGCAATCAGCAACATTACAGCACCGGAAAAAAAACCAATCGACCGTGAAATTTCCGGAGTTGTAGTCAACGACCATAAGGAACCGGTTCCCGGCGCTTCTGTATCGATCCAGGGAACCAATATTGGCACACTCACAGATGCCAAAGGAAAATTTCATTTATCCATTCCGGGAAATGAATCGGTAACGCTGGTTATTTCTTCTGTAGGTTATCAAAATCAAACCATAGAAGTGAATGCCAATACAGCTTCTATAAATGTAACACTCAGCACCAATATCAATGGGCTGAATGAAGTAATTGTAATTGGTTATGGTACGCAACGCAAGGGCGATGTTACCAGCTCTGTAGCATCTGTAAAAGCAGAAAATTTTGTGAAGGGCTCTGTGAAAGATGCGGGCCAGTTGATCCAGGGCAAGGTGGCAGGTTTAACTGTTATCAATCCCAGCGGCGATCCTACAGGCTCTACTCAAATTATATTAAGAGGCCAGTCGACACTTATGGGGCAAAATCAAAACCCACTGGTGCTGATTGATGGTGTTCCGGGAGATCTGAGAATGATCCAGCCACAGGACATCGAATCGGTTGACGTTTTGAAAGACGGTTCTGCCGCAGCTATTTATGGAACCCGTGGCACAAACGGCGTTATTTTCATTACCACAAAAAGAGCAGGCGCCAATAACAAAACATCGGTTGAATACAATACCTACGCAAGCATTCAAACCATTGCCCGCAAATTGAAGATGTCAACTGCTGCCGACATGAGACAACAAATTAAGGATAGTCTTCGTAAAAATGAGTTGATCGATCAGGGCTCAAGCACCGATTGGCTGAAAGAAATTACAAGAAAACCTGTTTCAACGGACCATAACCTGACCATCCGTGGTGGTAATTCAGTTACCAATTATTTAGCCAGTTTGAATTATGATAATGCCCAGGGCCTTTTCCTGAAATCATACAATCAGGTTTTCTCGGGAAGATTTGATATGAACCATAGCATGTTCAACAACAAGCTTAAGTTGAACGTAAATGCATTTACATCTTCGAGAAAATTAAACGGTTTCAATACGAGTGATTATTTACAGGCTTTGCGGCAAAACCCAACAGCTCCTGTAAAAAATCCTGACGGCACATGGTTTCAGGAACTGACAAAGTTCGAATATCAAAGTCCTGTATCGGATATTATGGAAAGTGACGGGTTAACAAATGAAGTGTTATCAAGATACAACAGCACACTTTCTTTCACGCCGGTTAAGGGATTAAAACTTTCTTCATTGTTCTCTTACTCAAAATGGATGCAGGAATGGGGCTATTCCGAAACGAAACAACATGCATCGACATTAAGAGATGGCCGCAATGGATATGCAAGAGAAGGTGGCGCCGAGTCCATTGACCGCCTGATGGAGTTAACAGGTGAATATTCAAAGTCTGTTGGTCAGAATAATTTCACGGTTCTTGGCGGATACAGCTACCAGGAAAATGAGTACAACAGCAACAGCATGGAAAACTGGAATTTTCCAACAGATATTTTCAGCTGGCATGATATAGGTTTGGGAAGGGCCATCAGCAGCGGTGATTATGTAAACTTAATTAACACGTATAAAGCCACTACCAATCTGATCGGTTTCTTTGGAAGACTTACTTACAATTACGACCAACGCTATTTATTAATGGCAAGTATCAGAAGGGAAGAAGCAAGCCAGTTATGGGGAACGAATAACAAATGGGGAACATTTCCCGCCATTTCAGCGGGCTGGAGAATCAGCCGTGAATCATTCATGAGCAGGCAGAACCTTTTCAGTGATTTGAAACTGAGAGCCGGTTATGGTGTAACAGGGTCACAACCATCTGATCTGTTCCGTGGTGTTGCTTTACTTGGTTACAGCGGATTCGTTTTATCAAATGGAAACTGGATCCAAACGCTGGTTCCCACACAAAATGCCAATCCTGATCTGAAATGGGAAGAAAAAAGAGAAACCAATATCGGTCTTGACTTCAGCATCTTAAACGGAAGAGTTGGTGGTAGTATCGATTTATACGATCGCCAGATCCATAATCTTCTTTACCTGTTCGAAGTACCAAGTCCGCCGAATCTTTACAACCGTACGCTTGCGAACGTTGGAACGTTAGAGAACAAAGGACTGGAAGTATCGCTCAATTTTGTACCTGTAAAGGGCAAAGATTTTGAATGGAATTCGACCGTTAACTTCTCTACCAACTCCAACAAACTGAAAAGCCTGTCGAACGATCTTTATAAAACATCTACCGACTATGTACGCGTAGGAGCTATTTTTCCGCCTATTCAAACCTTCTCGCATTTGTTAAGAGTAGGCGGATCGGTTGGTGATTTTTATGGCTATAAGGTTGTTGACATTGGCAATGATCCGTCAGATGCAGCCAACTATGGCCAATGGGTTTATGAAGGACAGGATGGCAAGCCGGTAAAATATTCGAACTTCGGTCATGCCTTTGAAGATAAAAAAGTGATCGGCAATGGTCTTCCCAAATATTACCTGTCGTGGAATAACAATTTCCAATATAAAAATTGGGACCTGGCCATCACGCAAAGAGGCGCCTTCAAATTTCAGGTAGCGAATCTTCAAAGAATGATGTTTGAAAATCCAACGCAGGCGCAATACAATCTTCTGAAGAATGCGTACAATCCGGTTTTCGGAAAAGCAGTATTGAAATCCCCTGTTGAATTCAATAGCTATTATATCGAAAATGGTAATTTCTGGAAAATAGATAACATCACGCTTGGCTACAATTTCAGAAAAACAGGCCTGAAATATATTCAATCGGCAAGAGTGTATGTAGCAACGCTCAACACATTTATTATTACAGGTTATAAGGGCATCGATCCTGAAGTCAGTTTGCGCAACGGAACATCAACTGCCCAGTCGGGAGTTGTACAGGTTCCTACGGCGGGTCTTGATCCGGGAATTGATTCTCCATTCAAGTATCCAACCACACGCACATTCAGTGTTGGTCTTAATGTAACCTTCTAACCTTTAATAAATAAAGAAATGAAAAAGATAAATCATTATATAAACGCTGTAACAATCGCCGTTATTCTTGTTCCGGTGATGTTTTCGGGATGTACCAAATTGAAAGACACTGCTTATAATCAGATCGTGTCAAGTGAATTTAAACCAACCAGCTCTGATCTTCCGGCACTGGCGGGTGCGGCTTATGTTGACTGGCGCGGACTTCTTTTACAATGGAATACGCTGTACAGGGCACAGGAAGTTTCGGGTGATGAAATGCTTACACCGGCACGCCCGAACGGATGGGTTGATGGCGGTGTGTACAGAAGGATCCATGAACATAAATGGACGACAGATGATGATATCGTGATCAATATCTGGACGAGAGCTTATCAGGGAATCACCAATTGCAATCGCATCATTTATCAGGTGCAATCAGGTTCTATTCCCGTTGCGGCAAAAGATACCACTTCGTTAGTGGCTGAAATGAAATTGCTGAGAGCATCTTATTATTGGGTATTGTGCGATATCTATGGCAATGTTCCAATCGTTGACAGGTTTGATGTTCCTGCAGGTTACCTGCCCGTGCAAAACACCAGAAAAGAAGTGTATAATTTTATCGTAAACGATCTGCTTGCCAACATTCCGAAAGTGACTGACGAAGTAAGCACAGCTACTTATGGCAAGTTCAATAAATGGGCAGGATTAACATTGCTTGCAAAAATGTACCTGAATGCACAGGTTTATACCGGCACTTCGCAATGGGACCAATGCAAAGCGGTTTGCGACACGATCATCAATTTTGCAAAAAGCACCAACAAGTTTATTTTAGAACCGAATCAAAAGAACGTGTTTGTAACCAACAACGAAAATTCGAAAGAGATCATTTTTGCTTTGCCTTTTGATTCGAAATATGTGAATGACTGGAACTCGTTTGATGTGCACATGCAAACACTGGAGCCTGAAAATCAAAAAACGTATAATCTTCAGTCCTCTCCATGGGGTGGCGTTTGCGCCATTCCTCAATTCATCAACACATTCGATCCTGAAGACAGCAGGTTAACAGACAACTACATCAGAGGCCAGCAATATACTGCAACGGGCGACAGTATTTTTGGCACCATGGGCGCCTTTGTGGGTAAACCTTTGGCTTATCGAAATTATGTTGCCGGTGTTGATCAGTCAGAGGAAGTAGACGGTTATCGCCTTGGAAAATTCGAAATAGCAATGGGGGCCACCAACCGGTTGAGTAATGACTGGCCTTTGTTCAGATATGCAGATGTTTTGATGATGAAAGCAGAAAGTTTATTGCGTACAGGAGATGCCGATGGCGCGGCCACCCTGGTAACGCAGGTTCGTCAAAGAGCATTCAAATCGAACCCGGCAAAAGCCATTGTAACCGGTGCACAGTTGTTACAGGGCAGCAGTTATGATTATGGTTTGAGAAATCATCTCATGTCAACATCCGAAGGCGGCGCTGATATTCAATACGGCCGCTTCCTTGATGAATTAGCCTGGGAGTTTAACCAGGAGGCACGAAGAAGAACAGACATGATCCGCTTTGGAATGTTTACAAGAAAGTCATGGCTTTCACATTCTCCTAATGGTGATTACAGGATGTTGTATCCGATTCCGAAAACCGAGATGGATAAAAATGGTAACTTGAAACCCAATCCCGGATATTAAAAAATAAAGTCAGTAAGTCGGGAAGTCCGTAAGTCCGAAAGAAAAACACTTTTTTGCTGCATCTTTCAGACTTCCGGACTTTCAGACTTCCAGACTATCTATAGACCTTAATTTATTAGAAGATATTTTTAACTCAATGAAAAGCGTAAGTCTGTTTGCTGTTTTACTTCTTTCTTCTATTGCATGTTTACCACAAGCCAGATTATCGGCTTTCCCCCTCTCCTATATTGAGCTTTTAAATAGCCCTTTTAAACAGGCGCAGCAAACCGATCTGCAATACATGCTGCAACTCGATCCTGATCGCTTACTGGCGCCATTTCTTAAAGAAGCCGGTATTCAACCCAGGAAAGAAAACTATGGCAATTGGGAAAATACAGGTTTGGATGGTCATATCGGCGGACATTATCTATCTGCCCTTTCAAACATGTATGCTGCAACCGGCAATAAAGAAGCGTTGCGGCGCCTTAATTACATGGTAGACTGGATCGATTCGTGCCAAAGGAAAAATGGGAACGGATATGTAAGTGGGGTGCCAGGTGGCAAAGCGATGTGGCAGGAAATTGCTGAAGGGAAAATAAAGGCAGGCAGCTTTTCATTGAATGATAAATGGGTACCGCTTTACAATATTCACAAATTGTTTGCAGGCCTGCGTGATGCTTATTTGATTGCAGGCAACAAAAAAGCAAAAGAAGTTCTTATCAAATTGTCTGACTGGTTTGTTGATCTTACCAAAGATCTTTCAGATGACCAGATCCAGCAAATGCTTAAAAGCGAACAGGGCGGTATCAACGAGGTATTTGCTGATGTGGCGGCCATCACCGGCGATAAGAAATATTTGATTATGGCTAAGAAACTTTCTCACAAGGCCATACTATCACCTTTGCTGGACGACAAAGATTCACTGACTGGCTTGCATGCTAATACGCAAATCCCAAAAGTGATCGGTTTTAAACGCATTTCAGAAATTGACGGAGACAGCTCATGGGCGAATGCTGCTGCATTTTTCTGGAACACGGTTGTTCAACACAGAACCGTTTCCATTGGGGGCAACAGTGTTCGTGAACATTTTAATCCGGCTACTGATTTTTCTTCCATGATCGATGATGTGCAGGGTCCGGAAACGTGCAACACATACAACATGCTGCGATTAACGGAGAAATTATTTTTATCAGATCCCCAAAGCTCTTATATAGATTTTTACGAAAGAGCTCTATATAATCATATTTTATCTTCCCAAAACCCAAAAGGAGGTTTTGTTTATTTCACTCCCATCAGGCCGCAACATTACCGGGTGTATTCGCAGCCACAGGAATGCTTCTGGTGTTGTGTGGGATCAGGAATGGAGAACCATGGCAAATATGGTGAGCTGATCTATGCGCACGATGCGAATGACCTTTTTGTGAATTTGTTTATTGCGTCAAAACTGGATTGGAAAGAGAAAGGCATTTCATTAATCCAGGAAACAAACTTTCCCTATCAGGAAACAACATCATTAAAGTTCACGATCGCCCATCCGAAATCATTTGGCGTTCATATTCGTTATCCTTCATGGGTGAAAGACGGACAATTACAAATCTCTGTAAATGGTAAGCCGTTAAAAGCAATAAAAGATGCAAATGGCTTTATAGCTATAAACAGAACATGGAAAACAGGTGACGCCGTTCTGATCCGTTTGCCTATGCAGGCTAAAATGGAATATTTGCCCGACAGCTCACGATGGGCTTCCTTTATCTACGGTCCGATTGTGCTGGCTGCCAAAACAGACACTTCAAACCTCGCCGGACTAAAAGCTGACGGAAGCAGAATGGGTCATGTAGCCGGCGGGCCCCTCTACCCCATTGATCAGGCGCCGATGATCGTTTCTTCTGACAACAATCCTGCCCTGCAATTAAATCCGGTGAAAAATAATCCACTACACTTCACGGCAACTAATTTGATTTATCCCTCTTCATTCAAAAATTTAACGCTTCAACCCTTCTACACCATTCAGGATGCCCGCTATATGATCTACTGGAGGGTGACAGATGAAAAGGGCCTGACCCAATTGCAGGAAAAATTAAAGCAGGAAGAAAAACAAAAACTCGAACTTGAAAATAATACTGTTGACCAGGTGGCTCCGGGAGAGCAGCAATCGGAAGTGGACCACCAGTTCAAAGGCAATAAAACGGAGACCGGAATATTTAAAGGTAAACATTGGCGCAATGCCAATGGATGGTTTAGTTACCAGCTAAAAAACAAGGACCATAAAGGAAAGAAATTAACAGTCACCTGGTACGGAAGGGACAAAAGCAGTACTGATATCTTTGTAAACGGAACTTTATTGAAAAAAGAAATTGCTGACGGTTCAAAAGGAGATTCATTTGTTAATGTTGACTATGAGGTGCCGGACAACCTTCTTAATTCTTCAGGCGAATTTATCGAAGTAAAGTTTTCTGCTTCAGAAAATTCACCTGCCCCACGGATCTTTTATGTGCGGTTGATGAAATGAAATATATAGATCTTTATAGTTCTTAAATGTAAATGATAATTTCAATGAATAACAGACGATTTGTTTTTCTTTCGATTGTGTTTATCGGCATCGGCCTGAATGTGCGATCACAAGCTTATCAACAAACAGCCAACGGCATTAAAACAACAGTTAATTCAGTTGGGATTGAAGTGCAATTCTTCAATCCTCAAATTGTGCGCATTGTAAAATATCCCAAGGGCGCCTCATTTAAAAAACAAAGCCTTGTGGCAATAGCATCCGCACAAAAAATTCCGCTTACGATAGCGCAGAAAGAAGGGAACATTATAATCGGCAGTAAGTTGATGCAGGTTAAAATCGACCGGCAAACGGGAGCTATAAACTTTTATGGCCCTTCGGGAAACACCCTGCTTAGTGAAAAGGAAAACGGCATTTCCTTTATGCCCGCCAAGGATAGCGCCTACAGCATAAAGCAATCCTTTCAATTGGATAATGATGAACCTATTTATGGTTTAGGTCAGCACCAAAAAGGAATCATGAGCCAGCGTAATCAGGCGCTGCGTCTTCAGCAGAACAATATGCAGATCGCTGTTCCATTCTTTCAATCTATAAAAGGGTATGGTGTGTATTGGGATAATTATTCAACAACCGATTTTAAAGATAGTACCGATGCAACTTCATTTGAATCGGAGGTGGGAGATTGTGCAGATTACTATTTTATCTACGGCGGCAATGCAGATAAAGTAATTGCAGGCTATCGCTGGTTAACAGGGCAGGCGCCCATGTTTCCCCGCTGGACCCTTGGTTATTTTCAAAGCAGGGAACGATATAAGAGTCAGTACGAAACAGTGGATGTTATAAGAAGATACAGACAGCTTGGAGTGCCTCTGGACGGCATTGTACAGGACTGGCAATACTGGGGTGAGGATGAAAGCTATTGGAATTCTACAGAATTTGGCAATCCTCGTTTTCCCGAGCCAAAGAAGATGATCGACAGTGTTCATGATCTGCATGCACACATAATTATTTCTGTTTGGCCCTCGTTTGGAAACAAAACAAAGATCTACCAGGAGCTCAAACAGCGCGACATGCTGTATGGGAATTATGTTACGTGGCCTATTAATAAAAATGTTGAAGTGTATGATGCGTTCAGTCCCACGGCAAGAGATATTTACTGGAGCTATATGAATAAGAATATTTTTTCGCTTGACATGGATGGATGGTGGCTGGACTCAACAGAGCCGGACCATTTTGGAGATAAGGAAAGCGATGAAGAGCATAAAACGTATTTGGGAGTTTACCGGAAAGTTCGCAATGCATTTCCTTTAATTCACACAGGCGGTGTTTATAAACACCAGAGAGCGACCAGTTCCGATAAAAGAGTTTTCATTCTGGCCCGTTCAGCTTTTGCGGGACAACAACATTATGGAACCATGATGTGGTCGGGAGATGTAACGTCGCGGTGGGATGTATTGCATAACCAGATCTCAGGAGGATTGAACCTTTCTTTATCAGGTCTTCCCTATTGGAACAGCGACCTTGGCGGATTCTTTTCAGGAGGCAAATATCCCAAAGGAGTGAATGATCCTGCATTTCGCGAATTATATGTTCGCTGGTTGCAGTTTGGAACCTTTTGCCCAATGATGCGCTCGCACGGAACTGATACGCCAAGAGAAATTTACCAGTTTGGTCAAAAGGGTGATTGGGCATATGACGCCATAGAAAAATTCATAAATCTGCGTTATCGCATGCTCCCTTACAATTACTCGAATGCCTGGCAAATTACTTCAAACAGCGGAACGATGATGAGAGGATTAATGATGGATTTTGCTTCGGATAAGAAAGTCTGGAACATCAATAATGAATACATGTTTGGCAAATCAATATTGGTTTGCCCCGTTACCGATTCCATGTACACAAGCAGAAGCAACGGCGAAACAAAAGTTGATCTTAATACCATTAAAAAACAAAAATTGTATTTGCCGGATGGCACACAATGGTTTGATTTCTGGACGGGAGAAAAATTGAATGGCGGACAGGAAATAGAAAAAGAAACGCCCATCGATATCATGCCTTTGTATGTAAAAGCCGGCTCCATTCTGCCAATGGGCCCACTTGAACAATACACTTACGAAAAGAAACCGGATAGTCTTGAAATCAGAGTTTATGAAGGAGCAGATGGAAGCTTTACGCTCTACGAAGATGAAGGCGATAACTACAATTATGAAAAAGGAAAGTATTCAACCATTGATTTTATCTGGAATAATAAGACCAGAACCTTGACGATTAAAGACCGTAAAGGATCATTTCCCGGCATGCTTCAAAAACGAACATTCAATATTGTTGTGGTAAATAATAAAAGTGGCATTGGCGTGGAAGCACCTGCAGGTTTTAATAAAAAGGCTTTATATGAAGGAAAGATGGTTACAGTAAAATTGTAAGATGCTTACGCCTATATAATTGGTCAATAAAAAAGCGCAATAAAAGTTGCGCTTTTTTATTGACTGAATGCCCTTTAGTACTTACTAAAAGGCCAACGTTATTATATTGTTCGGCGCGCTTATTTGTAATACGGCTCCATCGCCGGGTTTTGCGAATGTTCCCTTCTCTGCGCGCACATGATACTTCATTCCCTCAAACCCACAGTCCACCTGTTGGGGCTGAATGGTTTCCAAGGGCAGGGTCGCCCCTTGCGCCGTAGTGAGCTCCAGCCACCAGTTCAGGTGGCCACCGCCCGTTAACGCTATAGTCATTTTTCTTTCTGTCAGCGCTATTTCTACACTGCCCTTCACGGTCTTCAAAGGCCAGCTGATATGCAGGCCTGCAGCACCGGATCGTGTAAACACAGGAACGCCTCCCTGCAGCAGCACTTTTTTGCCATTCACCATACCGTATAACCTCATACCTGCCAGCTGGTCCTGTTTGCTCCAGATATATCCGTCGATGAAGGGAAGTGTAAAGAACCTGCATTCATTTTCGGTCACGGGCGTTTTTTCATACGCCGAAGGCATCTTTTCATCGAATAGATGGATATCGCGGATACGTAAGGTCCCGTTTTCCCAAAGTATATTGGTTCTGTAGTAGCGGCTGTTAAACCATACTGTTTTCAGGTCACTGCCTTCTATGTCTTTCGCCACCGAAAAGCTTGTTACCGGCGTTACCGGATATTGCGATTTGAACCATCTTCCCGATGCTTCCATCGTTTCTACCCGAAGCTTATGTTCGTCGCGCAATTTGGCGATCAGCGGCATCTGCATCTCAAATCCTTTGGCCATGCTGTTCCAGGTAAAAGAGTTCTCCTGCCCTGCCTGTGTATAATTAAACCCGAGTGACGGATCGGTTATGAAAGCGTTGAAGAACCAGTTTACCCAGGCTGAGTCACCGCCGCCAAACTTATACACGGGCTCCAGGGTAACCACACCTTGCCGGGATGAGCCAAGCCCGTTATCGTACTGCCGTACAGGATCACTACCCAGCATTCTGAAAATGGGCACCGGGATCTGCTGTTCTGCATGCTGTGCGGGCATATAGGAATTGATCTTACTGGGGTAATAAGCCTGATTCCAGTAGCCACCCCATAATGTATATCCATCAGTGCCATATTGGTCCTTGCAGTTACAGGATGCGACAATATGATACTTCGTATACATATAGTTGAGGCTATAGGCATCGATAAACCACGAACCGATCGTTTTTGGATAACGGCCGAAGATCCTTTTGAAATCCGCCATGTATACATCTATCAGCTTTTCGCGTTCTGCAGGCGTATAGCCAGTGGAAAAACCGATATTGGCGCGCCAGTCCCACGGATACCGGCCCCGCCATTTCATACCGGCCTTTTCTACCAATGGCTGTGGAATTTCCCACCAGCCGCCGATCTCGAAAGAATCTTTGGCCAATCCTTTTAAAAGGGTTTGATATCTGCTGTTCATCAAAGCATCATATTGCAACAGGAAGGTACCTCCCAGCTTGTATTTTCTCATGATCTCTACCTGTTTTACGACGGTCTGGTACAGCACATCCTGTGTGATGGCGGCATCCCTTGGCTCGAGCAGCCGGATAAAATTGACGATATTGACGATTTTGGGAGGGGCACTGAAGGAGCTCAATAAACAAAAACAAATGATCGTCGCGAAGAACCTGCTTCCTTTTATAGTGTATTTTGAGCGCGCCACCCACAGCTTTGTGTTACGGATGGCCGTTACTGGTTTTCCTGGCATATGTGCGAATTAGGGTACAAAGGTGGGTGCTAAACAGAAATCAAAAAACTTTTTGAGGCATTACAAAACAAACCCGGCCCTGCCATGCCATGGAGAGGCGTTGTAAAGAAAAAATGAGTAATTGTAACGTGGATGGAGGGCTTTGTTTGTAAAACCGGGGTTCATTGCATGGCTCAAAAGCGGCGTTGCATGGCTCACGGAAGGCAATTCATGGCTTTTGAAGTTCGCTGCATGGCTCATGGAAGCTGATGCATGGCTTTTGGGACTCGCTGCATGGCTCGCGGAGGCCGTAGCATGGCCCGGGTGAGCGTTTTTCCTGTACACGACGATTTGAATCATGAACAATGGGCATTGTTTCGTTAACAATGGCCATCGTTGCGTGCCAGGAGGTACCGCATGGCACACATCGGTCATCGTTTGGCATGCATTTACTGATGCGTGGCACGCTTTGACCATTGTTTGGCATGCACATGCCCCGGTGTGGCAGACATTGACCTTTTTTTGGCACGCATTCACCTATGCATGGCAGACAGCC
>Ga0068855_100007340_pt1 | contig 13357 bp, 7 predicted proteins | sample KBSCornC52_FD_66592 | JGI IMG/M metagenome (GOLD analysis project Ga0068855, IMG submission 66592) | Corn rhizosphere microbial communities from Kellogg Biological Station, Michigan, USA - KBS Corn C5-2 | ecosystem: Host-associated > Plants > Roots > Rhizosphere > Soil ... | reverse complement strand
TGACGACGAACCGTGCTTTCGAGCGCACTCCTCGCCGCCTCATCCAGGCGAACAGATCGAGCAATAGGTCCGGGCTGCACGCCCTTTCAATCCATCAGCGGCTCCGTTTATTTCCATCCGCGCGGCTTCAACTCGGCATTTCATCCCGGAACGGAGATCCGGGCCGCGGTACTAGTCCTCCGGAAGGGTTCGGCGGAGCCCATGCGAACGGACGCCAACTTCAACAGCAAGGCCGCCTCAGGGCGCTCACCCGTCTTCCCAGTTCAAGGTCGGATCTGCTTGTCCGTCGTTTGCAAACGTGTCGGCAGCCCGTTGTGCCGTCAGCAGATCGACGCACTGTTTGGCAGCAAACTCGCCCTCCTGCCCGCCACATATCAATGAGACCTTCGGACCGGTCTTCCCGGTAATGACGAGGTTCTTGAATCGTCGGTAGTCCACCGTCATGTACACGATGTAGCCACTACCGCCACCACCGATTCCCATGTGGTGATCGTCACCCGCCTCCAACGTAACCAAGGTCCGTGTCCTACCGTCAAGTGCCTGAACAGCCTTCACCAGGTCATCCAAAGACGGATGTTCGATCCGATGGGGCTCGCATTCCTGATTGATTGCTCGCAAGATCATTATCGTCCCATGCCGAAATCACGCCGAGTTGCCCGATAAGCGAAACACCAGCGGTCGAGCGCAGAGGGATGCGCGGGCAGCGCTCGCTGCGCTCACCAAGTCTGGACTGTTGCTGGCGGCGTTGGCGCGGGACGCATCAGCGAGCACGCAACCCGTGCCACGAACGCTCCGCCATCCTTGTGCGGGGGCGTGCCGCCTGGCCGAATACGCTCGAGCGTTGGCGCGACATCAACGTTTCCGGTCATCGGCGCATTTGCTGGATCGCGCCGCGGCGCCGCCTGTCGAGGAACCTCGGCGGCTACGTAGCTGGCCGATGGCATACGCTCCGACCCGTTCTTTGAGCCTCGGCACGCTAACCCGTTCATGTTGTTCTCAGAACTGCTTGCACGTGTTCGCGCGCATCCGGAGGAAACGTGACAAAAAAACGACCCGTCTCCGATAACCTGGCCCCCTCGACGACCTCGCGGAGGATTGACAGGTAGATTTGCAGATCGCTCGTACTACTCGCAAGGGGAATGTCTGAATGCTCAAGAGCGACATCGCCATCCGGTAACCAGGAAAGATCACGGATGCATTCTTCAAAAGCATCCCAATTCTCACCGAAGTAGTCGGGAAAAGCGAATCGCTCCGCGAGCAAATTGAACAGTGCGGCTTTGTTGCTCAGCCCGGGAGGCACGACCACCCGAGTTGTTACTTTGCCCCGCCAGGCGTGTGCAAATAGGAACGGCCGCTCGAGAGATAGCGATGACATCATGCTTGACGACCAGGCTGAAAGCATTTTTCTGGGTCACACCGAGGGAGGCACTGGCACTTGACCTGAACGGCTTCACGCTCCAGCTGCTCGAGGCTTGGCTGAGAATGCGCTGAGCTGAAGCTGGCTTCCGCGCCGCCCTGTCGAGCAGCCTTCGGAATGAGGTGAGTGCCAGGGTTCAAAACATGACAGATAGACGGACTCAGCCTCCGAACGAGATCAGCAGAGAATCTCGAAACCAATTAGCGTTCCGTCTCGGTCGAAGTCGAGAAAGACGTCAAATCCACCGTGATCCCCGACGAGATCTCGAAGGCGGACCTGCTTCGCGACCACACCAGGAGCCCCACGCCCTGGATGGCCGGGCAACGAAACGTAGGCCACGATATCGTCGTCAGGACAATCCGGGTCGTCTTCGTCGGTTGCGGCTATCTGGAGTTCAACTTTACCTAGCGCCATCTTACCTCGCAATCAGTACCGTTTTCAGCTTCGCAGTTGCGTTTTTCGCGATCTGATAGACCGCATATCCACGCTTTCCAAATGGGACGAGTACGCGATCTGTGTGAGCAGAGTCCAAGATAGTGCCAGGTGGAAGCCCGCTCTTAGTTATCTCACTGCTTAGCGCTCGCAACGCCTCGGCGGCCTCCTCAACACTCGAAGATAAGCCGTGCTCTGCTGCTCTCTCCGCGGCGTGGGCCAGCTTCGAGTTTACAGCCTTCACCACTTTCGGCAAGGTTATCACGGCGGCCTCCTCCTCTCCCGCGCCCGGCACAAAGATGGTCGCGGCTTCGAAGAGGTGCCTCCATGTCTCCGAGGTATCCTGGATCTTGAATGCCGGATTCGACAACACCTTGTTCGGCACTGACGGCGCCTCGTACGCACCCGGGGTGTGACTCACGTCTGGTGTCGGCCCCCACTCGGAGTCATGGCTTGGCGCCTTAGGCACCGGAAGCTTCTCCGTGACCGGCGCCGTGGCCACTGCTGTATGTGTTCGCCCGAGCGTCGGAGAATGCGCGCTGGTGACGACAGCCGAGCGCGACGAGGCGTGCACCGTCTGCGGCGCGACGCTCGGCGGGTGCACTCCATTCAAAACCGCCGCGTTAATCAACAGTCCAACACCCGTTGCCGCGCCTGCCGATGCGCTGACGACCGCTGCAGCGCTCGCGCCAGCCGTCGAGAAAGCCGCCGCGCCTCCACCCTCCGCCACGCTTGCGCCGACGCTCGCGGAACCCCCGCCTGCCAGCGTGAAGTAAAGTCCAGCGCCGTACCCTGCAGCAATCCCAACGTCGATGCCGACCGTGGTTGGATCCGCGTCGAAGCCGCTCGGGTCCACGTAGTTGTGGGGGCTGTTGAACGCGTACGCAAAGCGATTGAAGCCCTGCGAGAACGGCACCTGCATGACCGGGTCCGGCGACAAGAACTGACCCAACAGTGGGTCATACATACGGCCGTGCATGTTGACGAGGCCGAGTTCGGCGTCGTGCTCTTGGCCAGTGTAGCCGTAAGGGACGCTAGTGGCGCTGGTAAGATCTGCAGCGGGGTTGCCGAAGTTTCCAAAGCCTCGGTGGCTCAAGCGCGAGCCATCGGCGGAGGTAGTATCTTCAATTGAGCCCAGTGCGTCGTCGTGCAGGAACTGAACAGTGCGCGATGAAGCACTGCCTCCAGTCTCGTCCTGGGTGACCGCGGCCACGGCCCTGCCCCCCACGTACACCATGTAGCGATGGTTAGTGTCTGCGCCGCGCGCGGTTGCTTGGTAGAGATCTCCCGCGTAAAAGACGGAAGACGTAGCCGTTTGTTTGACGACTCGCGCCCCGTCTGCGCTGTAAGCGAAGTCGGCGGACGCCGCAGATGCACCCGTGCCGGTTGTGATGTGCGAGGGCAGATTGAACGTGGTGTAATCGATCTCTTGGCTGCCGCCAGGAATCGAGGGACCACTCCGCGTGATGATGTTCCCGAGTGCGTCGTGTGTGTACTCGTTTTCACCCGCGGTTTTTACCCAGTCGCGGCCTTGGGTGAAGTACGTGTAGTCACCCACGCCATCTTGGTGCTGAAGACGGCCCGCGCGCGAATCGTATGAGTATCCGCCTTCGGACGCGAACTCGTTGAAGTTCGAGACCAGGCGGTCCAGCGCGTCGTACCTGAACTCCTCGTGCGGCGGAGCGCCGCGGTTCTGCTGGCGCTCGGTCAGGTTGCCGCCCAGGTCGTAAGAGTACGCAAGGTCTTGAAGTATCTGCCCGCCACTCCTCGTATGAATGGTGCTGACTCGACCGGTGAGCGGCTCGTACGTTCTTTGCGTCACGGCTCCATTGCCGAGTTGCTCCGTTCCGACGCGGTAACCCTGATCCCCAGCGAGTAGCTGCCAATAGACGGTGCTTGATTGCGCCGCGTCGCTCGCCTTGATCGTGTGACCGCTGTCGTCAAAATCGTACTTGACGCTGAACGGAGCGCTCGCCACCCCTGGGTAGTCGACCTGGGTCAGCCGCGAGAAACTGTCGTAGTGGTACTGAGTGGTCAGTTCTCGCGGCGCGCTACTACTACTACTACTTGATACCGGAGCGACGAGCTCTTCGGTGACTTGATCGAGGAGGCCGCGATTACGGCCGGACGTCGGGGGCTCGTAACCGTAGTGCGTGTGCTGACCTGTCGGGCTGATGGTCTCGATCAGCCGACCGATTTCGTTGGGCCCTGTGCCGTCGTAGATCCATTGAGTCGTGCCGTCAGCGTCTTCGACGTGATCAATGCGGCCAAGCACGTCATAGAACATCCGCGATTCGCGGCTAGCAGGGTCGGTGCTCGACACGATTTCGTCGAAGCCATTGTAGCCCGCTGTCGAACGACCGCCCAAAGCGGAATCGTTGACCAGAACGATACGATTGTACGAATCGTAGCCGTACCGCATGGCGTTGCCATCCGGCATGAAGAACAGCTCGGGGACCCCGAAGGCACCGTAGCTGTACTCAGAGTTGTGTCCAAGAGCGTCGACAGCCTTGACCACGCGACCCTTGCGATCGGAGGCATTCATGGTGGCGTGCCCGTTTGGATCCGTGACCCGAGTGATCGAAATCGCCCCCTGGGTGGAATCGAAGAACGAAGCAACGTCGTCCACTACTGAGGGCAGGAATGCGTACTCATAACGGACAACGGCGCCATCCGGGTAGTTTTCAGTAACTACGCGATCGAGATTATCGTAATCATAGTTGACAAAGGATTGCGAGGTATCGCCCGCTACGTGCGGGCGTGTGCGTCCCTCGAGTCGATTCCTGCCATCATAGGCAAACTGCTCGAGAATCGTTGCGCCATTCAGGCCCGAGCTCTTGCGCTGTACGACCTGCCCGAGCGCGTTGAATTCCGTGTCGCTCGTATCGCCACCGGCCTGGCTCGCGGTAACGTGATATGCGGCGGGAATCGAAATCCCAAATTCGCCGTCATGAAGATCGGCACCGCCATAGTCGATCTCGCGGTCGCCCTCCGGCCCGTGCTCAAAGCGCAGCACTCCAAAATCATCGTACGACCACGTCTCGTCGATCCCGTTCGCGTCGACGCGGGCAGCGAGTTGGCCGAAGCGCTCGTCCATCCGAACTTGGGTAGCCTGATTTTTCCCGTTGGTGAAGGACGTAGGGAACAGCCTTCGATCGTCGTAGCCGACAATACCAAGCCGGCTCTCACCATCGTGGTCTGTTGCAATGACGGCCTCTACGTTGCCGAGCGCGTCGCGGACGAATACGGTCGATAGTTCGAGGTTCGGGTCTCCCTGCTCACGCACAGACGAGAGCAGGAGCCCATTGCTGTAGTAGCTAAAATCGCTATGACGCGACTTCTTCTCGCCGGGGCATGTTACTGAGATGCCGATGCAGCGTGGTTGGTCGTCAACATCGACTGCCTTCGGCAAGTTGATCAGCCAATTTTCCAGTTCACTGGTGGTCGGTGCGAACGTTTTGTGAGTGTGGAACACGGAGGTCGAACCTGGCACCACTGTACCGAATTCCCCCGCAGCGGGGCCGGCGTAATCGAACTCCGCAACTGTGTGATCTGCAAGGTTGCCGTACTGGTCAGTGACATAGTTTTCGACTCGACCGAACAGCCCTCCCCCGTCCAAGGTACCGCTTTCGGCTTCGTTCACCGTGGTTGTCTTCGTTAGCAACGCAGCGAACGGACGATTGGCTGACGAGGACTGCATCTGCCAATCGAAGTGGGTGAACACCACTTGATGATTACCGTTGTTTAGCCCTGGGCGTTGCAGCGTCGAGTCCGCGTGCGCGAACGTCTCCTCCACGTCACGCACTTGTCCTGCCAACGGCAGCGTGTACGGCGGCGCAATTGGCGCCGAGACCTTACTCCCGACGATCGGGAGATAAGAAATCTCCGTTCGCTTGAGGAAGGCACCCGTGTTGTCGGTTGCAAGCACTGAGCGAGATTCGAAACCTAGCCAACCGAGTCCACCAGCATCGGCGATTGCAGCGTGGTAAGCGTACGAGAATTGGCGATCTGTCTGAAGGAGCGTGCGCTGCTGATCGGAGTAGTGCTGCTCGGCGTAGCTACTGACAACCGCCTGATCCAATTTGGACAAGCACCGGCTCGGCCAGGCGCAGTCGGAACCGTTGTCATCAATGGTGCCTCCGAACCCGGCCTGAGTGTAAACCGGCTTGGCGTCTGGTGTGGTCCGGTCATATTGGACCTCGATCCTGCGGCCGAGCCCATCGGTCACCGCCTTCAGCAAATTCTGCCGCCTTCCGGAGCCACGGTGCATCAAGTACCGACCTCCTGGGCCGATCTCCCGAGTCATGATGTCCAGGTTCCCATCGCCGTCGAAATCGCCGACCACGCCGGGGAAGCCCGGACCTGGAAACGGAATATTCTCTGACGTGACCTTACCGTCGCGGAAGTGACGCACGAACCAGGGTCGACTGACTTGTGAGCTCGCCGAACTGTACGTCGGTTCAACCAAGTCCTCGACGCCGTCGTGGTCGTAGTCCATCACGAAGGCCGGCAGAATAGGTGCATCCCCGAAACCAGGGCCAGCTTCCAGTGCGGTGGGTTGCAAGGACGTGCCGGTGTTTAGCCAAAGCCAAGGCGATGCGCCGACGGGCATGCCGCGCTTGCTGCTCGGCAGCGCGAGAATATCTCGAAGGCCGTCGCCGTTGGCGTCAATCGCCGTCAGGTAATACTTGGACCAATCCAGAACGAGGCGTTCGGATGCGTCCTGGGTCAAGAGCGCGAAATTGGGCCCGGAAGCGCCGAAGGCTAGCGACCACCATCCCCCGATGCTTTGGTCGTAGACGAGCAAGTTGCCTGTACCGTCACCATCCACGTCGAAGACAACATTCGTGGGCAGGGTAGCCGGACAACTGCCAGGAACGCCGACCGTCGCGCACTGCAACCTGCAAAGATTCGCCGGTGCGGACACTTGGCCGTCACGTTGGTCGTGAGTGGCACCGGTCGGAACTTGGCCGCCTTTTGCCAGTTTGTAATCCAAGTTCAACTCATCCGGCGCGCAGTAGAGCTTGTCCTGTACCCCGTCCCCATCCACGTCTGTTAGCCAGATGCGCGGCAAGTAGTCGACGTCCTGGTTGATTATTGTTGAATGCGCTCCGCTGGGCGTCTTATTGGTGAAGATGAGGTGCTTGGTGGCTGGGCATGACTCGAACAAGCTATCTTCACCGTACGGTCCGCGGACGACTTGCTGGGCGGGAATAGCCTGTGCCCCACACGGGGCGCCTAGGCTGAGCGAATTGTTCCGAAAGTCGTACGTTTCACTTAGGACCCAAGGTTGGACGTCAGTGCTAGCTGAAGCAGCGTTGAACAAGCTAAACGCTAGAATCGCCGCGTCCAGATACGGGCTCGCGACGGCAAGCGCGGGCGCGTACAGAGCCATGTCCGCGCCGCCGGGCAGCGGGGTGCCGACGCTGAACGACGCCGACGCGCTGACCATAGCGAGCCGATCATAACCGTAAAGCGTCTGAAGAGTGATGCCGGACGGCGCAAACCTGTCGGGAGCACCTGATCCAGGCGGCGGAAATGGGGGATTGAACACGGTGCCAGCGTCGAAACCGTGTTCATCGAAGTACGAGAACGTCGTGGGGGCCTTGCAAATGGTATCCGAGCTTCCGCACTCCTGGATGCTAGCAATACGGCTGTTGCTGTTCGGGGCAATTTCGTACCGAAGTTGGTACTCTCGTACGCGGTTCCCGGCGGCACGAATTTCAATGTGCTCGAGGCGCTTCGACCTAACCAGATGACCGCCACCAGGCTGAAAGCCCGACAACTTATCAGGTCGGCTGTCCTCATACGCGAAGACAACTTCGCGATCGCCGTCCGCGTTGCCAAATCCGGTGTAGGAAATGGAGTCGGGTAGCAACTCGGTTGTGGAAACGGACACCCCCGCCGCTGGGTTCTGCCCTAAGAGCAACGACAAATTCCAATCGAGTGCGGCGCCTGAACGGTAGCTGACGCGCATGAAGTTTCCCGCACGGTCTTCAATTCGACTGAGCGCCCAGGTTCGCGGAACGCCGCCCGTAATGCCCCCCTTCGCGTTCGGCGAAGAGCCGAAGTACAAGATGCGGCCGTTCTTTGTGAACACCTTGAAGTAGTCGGGAACCGCAGGATCGCTCGCGAGATTGAAACGGATGACCTTGGCGAAAGTCTCGACCTCGGTGCGGTATTCGTTGGGCCCGACGCTCACCAGCCGTTGCCCATCCAGGCAGAGCGCGTCGTCCGAGACGGTAGAGATGCGTCGTGTGTAGCCGTCTTGCGCGTACGTTCGCTGGCAGCGAGTGATGGTAGAGAGACCGTCCACGCTCCAGCCGACGCCGAGCGCTCCATTGGAAGTCGAACTCGCGTAGCGAATTGCCAATTCTGGCTCGATGCCGGCTCGGCCCGGCGGAACCGAGACCGGAATCGCATAGGTCGAGCTGCCGCGTTCTGAAACGCCAAACTGTCCAGGCGTGGCGCCGAAACCTGGCAAGGCCGCGATGGTGGGTGGGGAAATCGTGCGAGAGCCGCCGTTGCCGTCCGCAATCACGATTGGTGCAGGCACGGCCTCGGAGATGCACTGGCCCGAAGCGTTGCACTCATTTCCAGCCGGACAATTGCCGCAGAACTCATGGCTGACTGGGTCAGACCCGCACTCGCGCCCGGAGCAAAGGCTGGAGGAACTGGTCGGGCAAAGTCCGCACTTAGATGTAGCGGTCCCGCAGTCCGGAGGCGCGACGCTCGCGCCAACGCAGCTCGCCGGCAAACATGCATTGAGGCCCGAAGCCACGCCGATTCGCGCTCCGCCGCCGATCACACACACCGACCCTGGCTTGCAATCGCTGGACGCAACGCAGCCATTCGGATCGGCATCGGTGCACACTGCAGCGCAAGTGCCACCGCAGCCGTCACTCATGTCGGCGTCTCCGCAATGCTTGTTCGCGCAGTTTGGAGTACACGTGCACGTTCCGCACTCGGACGCGATCGTGCCGCAGCCGAGTACTGTCGGCTGCGTCTCGCAGCCGGGCCGCTCGCAAACATTCTCGCCTGGCGCGCCGTAGCGGTATCCGTTGTTGGCCCCGCAGACGTAACCGGCCGTGCAATCCGAATTTGACGCGCAGGTCGGATTGACGGTGCAGCTGGGTCCACAGGCGGCTCCGGGAAACCCGCATCCCAGGGCCCGTGGGTTGTTCATACACGCCGGTGCCACGCACACGTTCGGAAACGGAGCCCCCGGTGTACGCCCCTCGCATGACGTCCCTGCCGGACAATCAAGCGAAGTAACGCACCCGACTTGCCCGGGATTGCACACGGGAGCGCAGCTTCCGCCGCAGCCGTCGCTCAAGTCGTCCCCGCATCGCTTATTGCTGCAGGACGGCATGCATGCTGCGTGGACGCACGCGCCGTTGGTGCACGCGAGCCCGGGCAAGCAGTCCGAACACGTCGTGCAGCTTCCACCCGTCGAGTTGCCGCAAACGGCCTGACCATTGCGATCGGCGCACTGCGTCCCCGGGCCGCAACTCGGCTTGGCTGTGCAATCCGATTTGCAGGAGTCGCTGCGAATAATGACGTTATCGAATCCTTCGACTGTCAGCCCGCGGGAGCGGAGCTCGTCAATCGAGAGCGGCGAGATGAGTGTGTCGACGCCGCCGTTAGCGATCAAAACTTTGCCCGGTGTCGCTTCGCACTCGCTGTACAGCACGAACGTGTCGTCACCATCGCCGGTTGATACATGATCGACGCCACTTCCTGGAGCGACGACGACTGGACCGGGGCCGCCGGAGATCGTGTCGTCACCAGGACCGCCGAAGATCTGCGCCCCATCGAACCAGCCGCTGATCGTGTCGTTCCCTGGGCCGCCGAAAATCTGCGTGGGCGGCACGCCGGCTCCAGAAGGCAAGAACTGCCCCTCCGTGATCACGTCATCGCCCGGTCCGCCGACGACCGTAACTCCCGAAGCAGCCGAGGACAAAGTGTCGTTACCGCCGAGAGCAAGCAAGCAAACGCTCTCGATCTGGTTGTGGTAGGTCTCCGAGCTGGAAGTGAGCGTGACGACGTTCGTGCCATCGGCGCAGCACGCCCCGTCCACGCAATTCGGATCGGCGGCTGCTGGATCGCCATGCGCTGCTGTTCCGTCGCAAACTCCCCCAGAATCCCCGCACGGACAGAACGAGCTGCATGCGGCATCGCTGGCGCAGAATTCGGAGGGCGCGAGCGGCCGCTGATGAATGGCCGTGTTCTGATGGGCGATCAGCGAGTTCGCGAAAAAGGCACCCACGTGACCGACGCTCGAGTCCGTCGGTAGGCTCACGCTCGCAAACGGCGCGACCAGGATGCCGCGAAATGCCGTTTGAATGGCGACCGAGCCGTTGCCCGCGACACCGAACAGGAAGTTCATACGCGTGCGGTTGGTTTCGACCACGCTTCCGCTGAACGCAAAGTTTGTACGAACGTAGAGGAAGACAGGCCCCGCCGTGTTGTCGATGTCGAGCGCGCTTTGAGGTTCGAAGCTAAGCGAATTGAAATAGTACGTCCCGCTGCGGACCTTCAGGTGGGAGCGGGATTTGACGGCAATGTCGCCGTAGCTGCCCGGGTCAACGACCTCCGTATTGTCCGGCTCGAGGCTGCAGCTACCGCTATTGGTGCTTGGAAACGAAACGTTCCAGGAAATGCTTTCCAGCGGCTGGAGGCTCGTGTTTTGCAGGCTGCCGCCGTCAATCACCACGCCAGTTTGAGTCGTAAAATCAGCTGCGGTTTGAAGCGTGCCGTGCACGTGCGCATTCGTGCGCAGATCGATGCCTGTGGCTTCCGTGTATAGGTCTTGGACCGCAACCCCCACACCTAGGTTTGTGCGGTTGCTCGCTTGCACGCTGGAAATGGACGCAAAGCCGCCGCTGTCTTTCACGACTGAGACGCCGTCGTCGAGCGTCAGGTGTCCGCCCGTCGTGCCAATGGCAACGTCTTCGCGGCGCACGCCTTTCGGCAACTTGATGGTGAAGGCGACGTCACTCGAGCCTCCTGACGGCTGGGCGCTGAAGGGGCATGGGCCGGTCGTTCCCGTGCCGGCTGCGCCCGTGCCGGCTGTTCCCGCACCGCCGACCGTGGCGGAGCCCGACGCGCCGCCGCCAGCAACGCTGTTACCACCCGCGCCGCTGGCGCCGGTTGTGCCGCCGCTCGCGGAAGCGCCGGCTGTTCCCCCGGTGCCACCACCGCCCGACGGCCCCTGGCCGAAATCCAGCGCGTCTATATAGAAGGGGTCAGAGAACCCGGCGTTCGAATTTGGGTTCGGGTTGAAGTCCAGCTCGACGGAGGCGGTCAAGTCACTGTATGTAGCGGACGAGAGCGCCGTGACGATTGCCGCGGGCAGAGTGAACTGCGCTTGGCGGAATGCGCCCGTTTGTACGTTCGAAAATTGGAACGGGCCGAAATACTGGTTGAAGACTCCCGCGGTCGGCGAGTTGAGCCAGAGAGCGACCTGACCCTGATAGGTCGCGCTCGCGACGTACGCTGGCAGTCTGACCTGAAGGGTGACGGTCGAAGATATCGGACCGAGCGAGCTGAGCGGGATGCTGGTGAGCTTGCCACCCGAGCTCACTACCGTGACAGCCGCCGAGTGCTGGCCGTCCGCGAACTGATCGCCTCGCTGCAGCTTCAGGTTCGCCGCAGACCAGTCCGTAGTCGACTGCTCGAAGCTGAGCACGCGAGACGTGGTCGGGTTGATCACGGCTTGCGCTGTGCTGCCAACGCCCTCTTGCGAGCGACTGCTGCTGCACGCCGCAGCGACCACCAACACGCCAACCGCCAACCCCCGAAGCCCTGTCGGAATCCGTCGCATCACAAATCTCCCTGAAAATAGTCAATACGCTACGGAACCGCACAGCACTTCGCTTTGCGATGAACAGAACGTCGCCCCGTTGTCACCCCCGCGTACCGCTCTAGTTCGAAAGAACGTATGACACAACTCGATCGAGTTGGGAAGAGCAAGCGGTGAGTTTCTGATGTCTTGCTGCACTGGAAGTGACGTCCGCGTTTCGTTTGTTTCACCTGAGCGCGCGTCGCGACAGGTCGCACGCTCGCTGGCTGCTCATCGGCCTAGAGTCGGGATCAGTTGCGCATCTTTGCTGAGCTTGCGCAGGTTCTGATGAATCACGGCGATTGAATGTCGACATCAGCAGCCGACGGTTTCCGCCGCTGTAGTTGAGCCAGCCAAGGGGGGCCCGAGCGCTCGAATGCGCTCGGGCCATTGACTATCCCTCCTTATTCACATGACTCGAACGCGTCAGCTCTGGACGGGGTGCCGCACCGGCTCGAGCGACTGCGCTGGGGGATCAGGATCCCGAGGGCGAGTTATACAGACCAAGACTCAAGCCGAGCATCGAGGCCAGCGGACCTCCGCCCCAGACCCCGATCCAAAAACAACACACCCACCCGAGCAAGCGCTCGAAGCCAAAAGCAACCTGGCCGAGAGCCTCCGGGCGCTGCCGCGCCCTCCCTTCCGCTCGACGCGCACCGTCGCCTCGTGCTTTTCTTGGTGACGGTCGTTCGAGCTTTCCACCTGGCCCCACGTCCCTGGCGACGAGGTGGCCCCATCAGGGGTGGCGAGTGGCAGAAACGAGCAACGAAACCTGCGGCGACAACGCGCGAATGCGTCCCGATTGTTACAACGCCATAGTCGGAGGGTTGTACGAGGTTGGTTGGGATAACACCACGGCAGATCAGTGTCTGGACGCTGGCGGAGCGTGCGCGTCGACGGGTGACTATTGTGCGCCACTTCGCTGCATTAGCGGCATGTGCAGCGCAGAGTGCGGCACCGCGGGCTCGAACTGCACCAGCGATTCTGATTGCTGTGCGGGAACGGGGCTCGGCTGCATCCACTTCCTGTGCGCGGTTCCCAATTGAGGCCAATGGCGCACAACGGTCTCATTCGATTCAATCTGGCGGCCGCGCTGGCTTTAATAATTTCTGCCGTCGGGACTTCCGGTTGCATGAAGTCCGATCAAGTTTTCGAGGCGAGTTCGTCGGTGAAGCTTACTACTGTAACTCGTCAAAGCGACGGCGTGAATCTATATGACGGCTGCGTCGGATATCGCACCGGCGCTCCGATTCCACAATTCCCAGGCGCCCCGGGAGATCTACTGACCGAGCATGTTAGCGTTGTCAGCCTGACGAAGCGTTCGGCAACATTTTCCGCCGGGATGCAAGACACTACGGACGACGCTTACTGGTGCAGTCCGCAGGACGACTACGGGATGAAAATTCCGGAGAGTGTGGGGTTCATCGACTGCTATCGCGCGGCAGGGACAGACCCTCCCGCGAAGATCTTGAGCGCGACTCTCGAGTTCAACTCGTCGGTACCGATTGCAGTAACGCGTTCCCTGCAAGTGCTGCACAGTGGAACGCTGTCACTCGAACCGAATCCTCCTTGTCCGGAGCCGGGCCAAGCCCCGCCAGCTGTCGACGAACTCATCATCACGGAATAGCAATATGGCTCAATCTAGCGAAAAAATCGCGCGGGGG
>Ga0068855_100007339_pt1 | contig 13358 bp, 8 predicted proteins | sample KBSCornC52_FD_66592 | JGI IMG/M metagenome (GOLD analysis project Ga0068855, IMG submission 66592) | Corn rhizosphere microbial communities from Kellogg Biological Station, Michigan, USA - KBS Corn C5-2 | ecosystem: Host-associated > Plants > Roots > Rhizosphere > Soil ... | reverse complement strand
GTCGCCCTCTTGATTGCCCGTCCGCCTGACCCGCAAGGATATTCGGGACTGGAATTCGCCCGGGTGACCGGAGCCGCCGCGTCGCGCGCGCCGCTTCTCACCACGCGTGGGGCCCTGGTGCTGGGCGTGGCCGATGACAGTCCCGCCGCGCGCGCCCGCATTCGTCCGGGCGCGGTGGTGGCGAAGATCGACGGCGAAGATATCCGTTCGGCAGAGCAGGCGTCCCGGATCATCCGCCGCCACGAGGCCGGGGATCGCATCATCCTGTCCTTGTTCGACGAAGCGCGGGGCGGGATCCATCCCAAGGATGTGCCTCTGGTCTTTGACGCTGCACCGCCGCCCAACAGGAAAGTCTTCTCCGTCGATCCGCCGCGAACCCTGGCGCAAGACAAGCTGGCGCCGCCGATCATGGCGGCCAACGCGGCCTGGTCGCGCCGCCTGGCGCATGGCGTCAGTGTGCGCCTGCGGGCATTGCCGCAATTGACGGCGGGTGTCTGCTCCGGCGTGGCGCCGGAAAAATGGCAGATCCGCGATTTTGGCCCGAACATGATCCATGTTGTTTCGGAGTCGGGTGGCGCGCACGCGATCTACAAGCTGGTGCGTTTGGACGCGAACCAGCGGCGCGATCCGTTGGGATATGTGTCGGGCCTGTTGCATGAAATTTTCCGCAGTCCGGTCACGGTCACGCCGGTGGAAGCCCGGCCTTTCGGCGTCAACGGCGTCAGTTTCGGCAACAAAAATCGCGGTACGGGCTTCGCGCTGTGGCGGTTGAACGGCGATATCCTATCCGTCTGGATCGCGGGCGTGCCCTCCGCCGATGTCGCCTGGGCGATGCCGGTGACGGCGAGCGTTTTGCTTTCGCTGCGGTGCCAATCCGAGTTGGCGCCGGCGCCCCGGCCGCGCGACCCATCCATGATTGTAACCTCCCTGTCATCGCGTTGCCTTGCGGATCGCTGTGAGGACAGCGATTTCGCCGCCGACTATCTCGACAAGTTCCGCCTGGGCTATGTCCACGCCCATAACGGCGACGTCTTCCTGGTCAATCCCCGCCGCGATCTGTGGGCGAACGGGCAGGAAGGCCCCGGCTTCTATCGCCAGCTGGGGGGGCAGAATGAAAAACTGGAGCCGGGCAGGACGAATTGAACGAGCGTGCGGAATGAAGTCCCGATAACAACGCGCTTGCATTGTTATCGCGACTTCACCTTTACATAGTCGCCGGGCGCATCGCCCAGCACCTTCAACTTGCCGTCGCCGGGTTTGCGCGCGGGAATTTTTTCGCCCGACAATTTCGACAACCACCGGTCCCAATCCGGCCACCAGGAGCCGGGATGCTCTGTCGCGCCGGTGCGCCAGCCATCCACGGTCTCGGTTTTTTTCTCGTTGGTCCAATATTGGTATTTCTTGGCCGCGGGCGGATTGATCACGCCCGCGATATGGCCGGATCCGGCGATGATGAAGCGAACCGGCCCGCCAAACAGTTTCACCGCCTTGAACACTGAATTGGCGGGCGCGATATGGTCTTCCTTGGCCGATTGCAGATAGACCGGAACTTTCACTTTCGAAAGATCGAGCCTCACCCCGCCCAGCATCATCTTGCCCAGGGCCAGCGCATTGTCCTTATAGCATTGGCGTAGATAGGACAGATGCAGCTTTTCCGGCATCCGGGTGGTGTCGCTGTTCCAATAGAGCAGGTCGAACGGCATAGGCGACTTGCCCAGCATGTAATTGTTGATCACGAAGGACCAGATCAGGTCGTTGGCGCGCAACATGTTGAACGTGCCCGCCATCCTGGCACCGTCGAGCACGCCGCCAGCCTGTTTCATCTGATGTTCCAGCGCTTCTAGCTGGGCTTCGTCCACGAAGACGGAAAGATCGCCGGCTTCGCTGAAATCGGTCTGCGCGGCCCAGAAGGTGGCGGAATGGATGCGCGCGTCCTTCTTGGCCGCCATATAGGCGAGGGTGGCCGCCAGCAGAGTGCCGCCGATGCAATAGCCGACACAGTTGGGGTCTTCCACGCCGGTCGCGTCCTTGACGGCATCCAGCGCGGCGAAGACGCCGTCGCGCATGTAATCTTCAAATCCCATCTGGGCGAGATCACTGTCGGGATTGGCCCAGGACACCACGAAGACGGTATAGCCTTGGCCTACCAGCCAGCGGATGAAGCTGTTCTCGGGCCTCAGATCCAGGATGTAGAATTTGTTGATCCAGGGCGGAAAGATCAGCAGCGGCCTTTCATGCACCGTATCGGTGGTGGGATTGAACTGAAGCAGCTCGATCAGCCGGTTGCGGAACACCACTTTGCCCGGAGCGGTGGCGATATTCTCGCCGATCACAAAACCGTCCGCAGACTGACGGATCGACAGCTCTCCGCGGCCGCGCTCGATGTCGGCGATCAGATTGTCCAGGCCTTTGACAAGATTCTCGCCATTCGTTTCCAAAGTGGCGCGCATCACTTCGGGATTGGTGAGAAGGAAATTGGTGGGCGCGAAGGCGTCGGCGAACTGGCGGGTATAAAATTCCACCCGCTTGCGCTCGCCGTCGGGTATGCCGTTGAGGTTGGCGACCATGCCCTGCATGGCGTTGGCCGACAGCAGATAGGATTGCTTGATGAAATCGAAGATCTCATTCTGCTGCCATTCGGCATCGCGGAAGCGCCGGTCGCCGGGCGGGGGCGCGATCACGGGCGCTGCATTCGCATCGCCCAGCATGCGGCGGGCAGTGGTTTCCCAAAGGCCCATCCAGTCGCGCCACAATTGCGTTTGGGTTTCCGCTACCGTCTGGCGATCGGCCCCCATCGCCTTCAGAAGCGCGAAGAAGGCGCTGGAGATGTTGAGAGGGTCGAGCGGGCCAGGATTTTCCCGGTCGGCCCAGCGGCGGAGAAATTCGCCGATCAGCTTCTGGCTCTGCCCCGCCACCATGACCATGTTGCGGGCGAATTTTTCCCGGTCCAGGTGCGAGAGGTGATCCGACAGGGAGGGGCCCTTCGATTCGGGCTGGGACGCAGATTGTTTCTGACCCATCATGACACCGTATATGGCCTGGAACCGGTGATATAGCGGCCGGCCAGGCGCTGCAAATCCCCTGTCACAAAGGCCGTTATGGCTGAAATGTGTCAAGAATTCACGTATTTAGCAGCAGCCACGCTTGGAACCAAAGCCCTGGCGCGGTATAGGAAAAGGGCTGGGTCGTGCGCAGTTCTTACGTGCCGTGCGCCGTCCGGCGATGCTTTCTGACCGGGAATCGACCGCATGACCAAGTCCGCCATCCATCTGCGCCAGTTGACGCTGATCCTGGGTCTGACCGTTGCGGCTTCCGCCTGTTCCACCATTTCGGACCTCGATCCCACGGGCCTTCTCGGCGACAGCAGCGACGCCGCCCCCGCCAGCCAGTTTCCGGATCAGGCGGCACCGACGGCGTCGGACGATACGGCCGGCACCACGCCCGATCTCGCCAGCCTGCCGGCGCGCCCGGCGCCCACCGCGACCCCGGGCGAGCAGCAGCAGACGGCCCAATCCCTGGCCAGCGACGGCGCCCAAGCTCGCTACAGCGCCGATGCGCTACGCGGCGGTACGGAAGCAGCGGCTGCACCCCCGCCCGCCAGTGACGCCACGCCCAACGCGGCTCAACGCGTTCTCAGCGCCGCCGACGCGCCGCCGACCGCGGCCGAAGTACCCGTCACCGCGCCCGAGGCCACCCCGCCGGCCCAGGTCGCAGTAGCTCCCGCCGCTGCCGCGCCGGCTCCCGCTCCGGCTTTGCGGGCGACGGCCCCCTCGAATGAACCTGCCGTCCCGGCCAATGCCCCTGTTCGGACTGCCGCGCTGCCCGGCGCCAGTGCGACGCCAGTCGGGCCTTCCGCCGGATCCGCAGGAAACCAGCCCGCTGTGCCCGCCAACGCGCCGGCGCGTGGTGGCGCCATGATGGCGCCTTCCGCCGCGTCCGATGCCGCATTGGGTTTCAAGCCGTCGGCCGCGCCGCCGCTCGATCCGTCTGTCGGCCAGTTTGTGTCCGCGCCGATCATCTCGCGCTATCGCCAGATCGCGTCGCTTGCGGGCCCAACCGCTACGCCGGCTGTTCCGGCGGTACCGCCCAAAGGCGCAAGCCGCGGTTCGGATGGCGGATCGGTGATGGCCAATCTGAGCGGCGGTACGCCCACGGCCGTGGTCTATTTCGCCGGCGATGGCGTTGCGCTCAGCAAAGCGGCGCATGCGCAGATCCGTGCCGCCGTCGCGGCCTTCAAGGCCAATGGCGGGCAGGGATCGATCCGCGTAGTCGGCCATTCATCCAGCCGGACCGGTGACATGTCGGTGGAAAAGCATCTGGAGACGATCTTCGCCAAGTCGCAGGCGCGCGCCAACGCCGTGGCGCAGGATCTGATCCGCCAGGGCGTTCCCGCGTCCAAGGTTCTGATCGACGCGGTGGGCGACAGCCAGCCGGTCTATTATGAATCCATGCCCAAGGGCGAAGCCGGCAATCGTCGCGCCGAGATCTTCGTGCAGAGCTAACCCACTTCGAAAGCGGCCATAAAATCGTTGCGCCGAGGGGCTAAATCCCCGATTCTGGCAAGGCTTTCAGGATTTTCGCCATGAACACCGATTTCTACCGCATCAAGCGGCTGCCACCCTATATTTTCGAGGAAGTGAACCGCCTCAAGGCAGCGGCGCGGGCGCGGGGCGAGGACATCATCGATTTCGGCATGGGCAATCCGGACATGCCTACGCCCGACCATATCGTGGAGAAGCTCTGCGAGACGGCGCGCGATCCCCGCTCCAACCGCTATTCGGCGTCGCGCGGCATCAAGGGCCTCAGGAAGGCGCACGTCGCCTATTACAAGCGCCGCTTCGGCGTCACACTGGATCCGGATCGTGAAGTGATCGCGGCACTGGGCTCCAAGGAAGGCTTCGCCAATCTGGCCCAGGCGATCACGGCGCCGGGCGATGTGGTGTTGGTGCCCAACCCGGCCTATCCCATTCATGCCTTCGGCTTCATTCTGGCGGGCGCCGCGATCCGGCATGTGCCCGCGACATCGCCGGAGACTTATCTGTCGGCCCTCAGCCGCGCCGCGCGGCATTCGGTGCCTTCGCCGGTGGCGCTGGTGGTGAATTATCCGTCCAATCCCACGGCGCAGGTGGTGGGGCTCGATTTCTACAAGGAGATCGTGAAGTTCGCGAAGAAGCACGAGATCTGGGTCCTGTCGGACCTTGCTTATGCCGATATCTATTTCGGCGATGTGCCGCCGCCTTCGATCCTGGAAGTGGATGGCGCCAAGGATATCGCCATCGAATTCCAATCATTGTCCAAGACCTATGCCATGCCCGGTTGGCGCATGGGCTTTGCGGCGGGCAATCAACATCTGATCGGGGCGCTGGCGCGCATCAAATCCTATCTCGATTACGGCGCTTATACGCCTATCCAGGTGGCGGCGGCGGCGGCGCTGAACGGCCCGCAGGATGTGGCGGATGACATCCGCGCCATCTACAAGTCGCGCCGTGACGTCTTGGTGAAAAGCATGGCGCAGGCAGGCTGGGACATCCCATCGCCGGAAGCCTCGATGTTCGCCTGGGCGCCGGTGCCGGAGAAATTCCGCGAGGCCGGCTCGATGGAGTTTGCCAAGCAGCTCTTGCAGCATGCCAAGGTCGCGGTGTCGCCCGGCATTGGTTTCGGCGAATATGGCGAAGGTTATGTGCGCGTGGCACTGGTGGAGAATGAGCACCGCATCCGCCAGGCAGCCCGCAATGTGAAGAAGTTCATGGCCATGGGCACCAATCACGCGCCGGCCGATCTTGTCGCGGCCAAGGTTTGATCGGTTGACGATGGGGGCTCCTCTCAAGATTGCCATCGCGGGTCTTGGCACCGTGGGCGGCGGCGTGGTCAAGGCGCTGTCGGCGCAAGCAACCGAATTGGCGATGCGGGCCGGACGCGATCTGGTTGTGGTGGCCGCCAGCGCCCGCGATGCGAAAAAGGCGCGAGGGTTCACCGTTCCGAATTTCACCACCGATCCCCTGGCGCTGGCCCAGTCCGACGCGGATGTGGTGGTGGAACTGATCGGCGGCGAGGAAGGACCTGCGCGCGCGCTGGTGGAAGCCGCGCTTGCAAACGGCAAGCATGTGGTGACCGCCAACAAGGCGCTTCTGGCCAAGCATGGCAAGGCGCTGGCGCTGGCCGCGGAGCAAAAAAATCTTCAGCTGAAATTCGAAGCGGCAGTGGCGGGTGGCATTCCCATCGTCAAGACGTTACGCGAAAGCCTGGTGGCGTATGAGATCCAGGCGGTCAAAGGCATTCTCAACGGCACCTGCAATTACATTCTCACCGAGATGGAAGCGTCCGGCGCGGGCTTCGCCGACGTGTTGAAGGACGCGCAGGCGCTGGGCTATGCCGAAGCCGATCCCACCTTGGATGTGGGCGGCGGCGATACGGCGCACAAGCTGGCGCTGCTTTCTAGCCTGGCCTTCGGCGTGGCGCCCGATCTTTCCGCCATGACGGTGGAAGGGATTGAGCACATCACGCCCGCCGATATCCATTTCGCGTCCGAATTCGGTTTCCGCATCAAGCTTCTGGGCGTGGCGCGGCGCACGGCATCGGGCGTAGACCAGAAAGTTCATCTCGCCATGGTGCGCTCGCGTTCCCCGCTCGCCAATGTCGATGGCGCGGCCAACGGCGTTCTGGTCGATGCAGGGCAGGCGGGGCCGTTCTTTTTTTCCGGGCGCGGCGCGGGCGAAGCGCCCACCGCTTCGGCTGTGGTGGCCGACCTGGTCGAGATCGCGCGGGGCTCCCACACCCCTGTCTTTGGCCGGCCGGCTGCTCAGCTGGCTGGTTTCAAGGCGGGCGCGGGGGATGCCGCATTCACGCCCTGGTACCTGCGCTTTGAAGTCCTGGATCTGCCTGGCGTACTGGCCGACATTGCCGGACATCTGTCGGCGGCCGGTGTTTCCATTGAAAGCATGATCCAGCGGGGCCGCGCCCATGGCGCCCCGGTGGCCATTGTCATGATTACCCATGAGGCTGCGCAAAGCGTCGTCGAACGCGCCTTGAAGGCCATCGCCGCCTCGGACAAGGTTCGGGCACGGCCCTGCATGATTCCCATGGAGGCCGCGTAAGCGGACGATCACTGGCGGCGGAGCCGCCAAAACCCAGGCCGCGTAAGCGGACTATAACCAGGCTCTGATGTAGCCGCGCCCAACAAACCTGCCGCCTGAGACGGCCCATGCCGGGAGATGACATGACCTTGATCCGCCCCCCTTCCACTGTTCAACCGCTGGACCGGGCATTCGCCTTGGAAGCGGTGCGCGTCACCGAGGCGGCCGCCATCGCCGCCGCCGCGCAGATCGGGCGGGGCGACGAGCATGCCGCCGACCAGGCCGCGGTGGAGGCCATGCGGGCTGCCTTCAATGTCTTGCCGATCGACGGCACGGTGGTGATCGGCGAAGGCGAGCGCGACGAAGCGCCCATGCTGTTCATTGGGGAGAAAGTCGGGCAGGGCGGGCTGGCGGTCGATATCGCGCTTGATCCCCTGGAAGGCACCACGCTCACGGCAAAGGCGATGGCCAATGCGCTGGCGGTGATGGCGATGGCCGAGCCGGGCACTATGCTGCACGCGCCGGATACCTATATGGACAAGATCGCCATCGGCGGCGGCTTCAAGGAAGGCCTGATCGATCTGGATGCCGAGCCGGGCGACAACATCAACGCTCTGGCCAAGGCCAAGGGCGTCAAGCCAAGTGAAATCACCGCCTGCATCATGGACCGGCCGCGTCACGAAGAACTCATCGCCAAGGTCCGCAAGGCGGGCGCAGCGGTGAAGCTGATCACCGATGGTGACGTGGCGGGCGTGATCGCCACCACCGATCCGGCCACCGGCATCGATATCTATATCGGCCAAGGCGGCGCCCCCGAAGGCGTGCTGGCGGCGGCGGCGCTCCGCTGCATCGGCGGCCAGATGCAGGCGCGGCTGATCTTCAAGAAGGACGATGAAAAGCGCCGCGCCGAAAAAATCGGCATCAAGGACTTCAACCGCAAATATGCCATGACCGATCTGGTCTCGGGCGATGTGGTGTTTTCCGCCACCGGCGTCACCGACGGCTCGATGCTGGCGGGTGTGCATCGCGTTGGTGATTACGTCACCACCGAAAGCGTGGTGATGCGCTCGGCCACGGGCACGGTGCGCTGGATCAAGGCGCGCCATCGCAGGAACGGTGGTTGAGGCGCTCGCCGCCCGGCCGGACGCGGCATTCGGCGTCGCACGCAGTTTCTCCGGCCGCCGCTGGCGGCTGGAGGCGGGCGACGATGCGTTGGCCCGCCAGCTGCAACAGGAATTGACGCTTTCGCCTGTGCTGGCGCGTCTTCTGGCGGCGCGCGGCATTCCGGTGGCCGAGGCCTATGACTATCTCAATCCCACTCTGAAGAAATTCCTGCCCGATCCCTTGGTGCTGGCCGAGATGGATTTGGCCGTGGCGCGGGTGAAACGCGCGTTGGAAGCGGGCGAGCGGATTGCGGTGTTCGGTGACTATGACGTGGACGGATCCACCTCCACCGCGCTCATGGCGAACTTCCTGACGGCATTGGGCGCGCCGCCGCGGATCTATATTCCGGACCGGATGACGGAGGGCTATGGCCCGTCCGCGCCTGCCATGCAGGCGTTAAAGGCAGAAGGCGCCTCCCTGGTGGTGACGGTGGACTGCGGCGCGTCGGGCGGCGCGGCGTTCGAAGCCGCGCGAGAGATCGGACTGGATGTGGTGGTGCTGGATCATCATCGGGTCGAAGCACGGCCCGATGCCGCCGCGCACGTCAATCCCAACCAGCCCTCCGATCAATCGGGGCTGACTTATCTTTGTGCCGCGGGTGTGACGTTCCTTTTCATGGTCGCTCTCAATCGCGCCTTGCGGGAGGCGGGCTTCTTTGAAGCGCGCGGTATCTCCGAACCGGATTTGCGCGAGCATCTGGACCTGGTCGGTCTGGCGACGGTCTGCGATGTGGTGCCGCTGGTCGGCGTCAATCGCGCTTTCGTGCGTCAGGGGCTGGGACAATTGTCGAAGCTGTCGCGGCCAGGACTGGCGGCGCTGGCGGCCGTGGGAAAATCCGCGCCGCCTTTCACGGCGTACCATCTTGGCTTTGTATTCGGCCCGCGCATCAATGCGGGGGGACGCGTCGGCCGTTCGGGACTGGGCGCGGATCTCCTCACTGCACAGGATACGCAGGCGGCGGAAGATTTTGCGCTTCAGCTCGACCTTCACAACCGCGAACGCCAAGGCATCGAAAAGCTGATCCTGGAAGAAGCCGTCGCGCTGGCGGCTGTCCAAGACAATGTGCCGTTCCTGCTGGTGACGAATGATGGCTGGCATCCCGGTGTGGTGGGGATCGTGGCGGGGAGACTCAAGGAACGATTCGCCAAGCCGTCCTTTGTCGCCGGGTTCGAAGGGGGCATGGGGCGGGGCTCCGCCCGATCCATTCCCGGCATCGATATCGGCCGCATGGTGCGCGCAGCCCGGGAAGCGGGCCTGATCGAAGCAGGTGGCGGCCATGCCATGGCGGCGGGCTTTTCCCTGATGGCGGAGCAGCTGCCCGGTTTCCGGAAATTCCTGGAGCAGCAATTTTCCGGCACTGAAGCCGCGTATGAAGAGGCAGCCAGCTTGGTCCTGGATGCGGTGTCCTCGCCTGCGGCAGCCGGGCGCAATCTTGTCGCGGAGATCGCCCTGGCGGGCCCCTATGGCGCGGGCAATCCCGAACCCCTTTTGGTCTTTCCTGACTTGCGGGTCGCCTTTGCCGATGTGGTGGGGGGCGCGCATGTCAAAGTCCGCCTCACGGGTGGGGATGGGGCCAGGCTGGACGCCATCGCGTTCAGGGCCGCTGGCACGCCCCTGGGCGAGGGTCTTCTGCAGTCCCGAGGCCGGCCCATTCATGTGGCCGGAAAGCTCCGGACCGACGATTGGAACGGCCAGGAGCGGGTTCAGCTCCAGATCGAGGATGCCGCGGCAAGCATCTGAATCCGCTTGCAATACCCCGCCCTGGCCGGTATAGCCCCGCCTCTAACCGCGCCCTTCGTCTATCGGTTAGGACTCAGGATTTTCATTCCTGCAAGGGGGGTTCGACTCCCCCAGGGCGCACCATCGTTCAGCTAAGTGTCTGAACTTAAATAAGCTCAAGCAATCAAAAGGTTTTTAAGGCCCCTGGTGCTATCAACAGGTGCTATCAATGCGATTGCTTATGGGCGTTATCAAAGACCGTCACGGCACCTATTACGCGCGAAAGAAGGTGCCGCAAAAACTCGAAGTTGCCGTTGGAAAGATCGCCGCTTCAGGCAAGCCTCGCGTGTCCTGGCTGACGGCGTCCCTTCGGACCAAAGACCTCAAGCAAGCTAACAGAGAGGCCAAGGCCCACCTCGCGAGGTTTGACCAGATATTGGCAGAGGCAGAGGCCGCAGTTGCTGAACGCCCGCTTAGGACCAGTCTGACGCCGCGCGAGATCGAACGCATGGCCGCTTATCACTACGCTTTGAGTTTAGGTGACGATGAAGCCCGAAGGTCCGCTGGCCTATCGCTGGCACAGTTCAATGAGGAAAAAGCCAATAACGCTGAATTACTTTCGGAAGTCCGGTACGCCCTTGCCCGTGGCGACATTGTTGCGATTGAAGAGTTCCTTACGACGCTTCTCGACCTCTCTAAGATCAACTTAGACCATCCTGTGCAGACTATCGCAGACTTGGACTGATGATCCTGACGCAAGAGGTTGAGGCGCAGGAAGCCATAGCTAAGCGGAATGAAGGCCATCCTGTCCCAACTCCTAAGCTCGCTAAACCTACGAGCCAAGCCGAAACGGCAACAGATAGCGCCACCCTTCGCGATGCCTTCAAGGGCTGGCGGAAGGGGCGCAAGCCGTCACCTTCAACACTGACAGAGTACACCCACGCCGTTGACCGCTTCACTGAACTTCACGGCAACATGCCGGTTGTTGACATAAAGCGCAGCCACGTCCGCACCTTCCGCGAAGCGTTGCAGGACATTCCGCCCCGCCGCACAGGGGCCTTGAGAAAAGCCGATCTGCCAACCCTGGTAGAATGGAGGAAGGCTAATCCTGACGCATTGCGTCTCTCTGAGGGGACAGTGAACAAACTGCTCGGTGGTGTTCAGGCTGTCACTGTGTGGGCGCGGGACAATGGCGTCATACCCGACGATGCAGTGTGGGCCGATCCCTTTGCCGGTATGCGTCTTGAGGAAGGTGAGCCGGACCGCGAGCCGTGGAAGACGGCTGACTTAGTGACTCTTTTCGCTTCGTCAGTCTTCACCCAACGGAAGCGTCCAAAGGCGGGTGGGGAGAAGCGGCATTTTGGTTGCCACTTATAGGGCTGTTCAGTGGCGCTAGGTTGGGCGAATTAGCCCCGTTGTTGCTGTCTGACATCGCGGAAGACGAAGCGTCCGGGATGCCGTTTTTTTCGATAGTAGAAGAAGCCGACGATGGGAAGCGGCTGAAGACCGAAACATCCCGCCGTGTCGTTCCGATCCATCCTGAATTGATCCGGCTAGGTTTTTTGGTTTTTGTTGGCCGCGAGCGAAAACGCCGGGGGAATAGCGCTCCACTATTTCCTGCACGGCTGGCTACGAAGTGCCTTACAGCCTCGCGCTGTGCCTCTAGGCCCAAGCCAGAGCGGCCTTGGCGTGCGGTGGATACGCGAAGGTAGGCCACGAACTTCCCCGATTGTGCTGCCATAGTCGTTCCTCTCAACGGTCGTTGTCAGGAGCGACATGTGTTGCAGCGGAGTCCCGGTCAAGAGACCGCGTGCATAGTTTCGCGTGTAGGGGAATTCGACCACCCCACCGTATCCGGCCACGGCCATAGGGGGAGAGCCAGCGCAGCAAGGTCACGTTATGGTGTCTCAGATTTTTGCAGCAGTTTGGGTTTGATGTGTCCTGCTCTCCCAAAATATCTTTGACTTGCGAAGGACTGAACCGCGTGAAATTGGAGTGCTGCGTTGGGGCGGAGTCGCCCATGGCAAAGCAGCGCGTCCTATAGAATAGCGCGGTAGCAGCCGCAGCAGTATCCGCTCTAGGGAATATTCTTTGCACACCAATTCAGCGCTTGTGGCACTAGCGGTGCACTAATTATTTCCAGGAAGCAATTCACATAAACTCAATGCAAACTTTATCGTAAGGACAAACGTTTTGTTCAACCAGCGCCGTGAGCGAAACTCCAAAGAGAATTCAAGCGATATAGGCTTAAGTTATTCGCTATGCTCGCAAGGGGGCGTCAACAATGCGCAGAAACATTATTGGTTTACTAATTGCTGCTGCTTTGGCTTGGCCCGCTATGGCCTACACTACGTCTGACAATCTCAACAATGTCCTGCACGTTGGAGATGGAACAAACCGCGCAGGCGATATCGGTGCGCAAATCAACTCCGCATATGCGTCGCTTCCTAATGGCGGCGGTACCATTGTCATCAACCCGCCTACAAATGGTGGTTGTTACAGCTTTAGTACCCCCATTAATTTGAGTACTCTTGGCAAATATCCAGTTCTTGTTGGCAATGCACCCGGAGGAGCAAGCGCCAGTGAGGGCACTTGTTTAAACTATACGCCAACGACGGCAACCGCAGCGATTACGCTGGATTACGCAACAACCACGGTCGGCATCACCGCTGTTAATTCAGGACTTCGCGATATAACGCTTTTCAACAACAATTGCGTCACTAGTGGTGGTTGCAGTAGCTTGGCAACGGGTATCAACATAGGAACAACGAATGGCGGCGACGCTAACTCGACCTATACACGAGTCACGGTTGAGGGTTTTAACGTCGGTTATAAAGAGCTTAATACAAATGTCGCCGTCGCGGGCGAACAGTGGATTGTTCCTAATTTTATCGCGAATTCAACTGCCTTGACGGTACTCGGTGCGACCGAGAAAATGATAGCGGGGCAGTTTTCAGGAAACGGCAAGGTATTCCTTGCGCCCAGTGGTTCACGTCAGAGTGAAATCTATTTCTCAGGGACTACTTTCGTTTCTAATAACGCCGATCCAGTCTTCGACTATTCTGCGGCCACAGCGCCTGCGTTCATTGATGTCAGCCAAGTGCATCTAGAAAACTCGCCTTCTTTGACCGGCCACTACTTCAGCGGGTGCTTCAACCTCACTAGCACCGCTGGCGAGATGGAAGATGACAACGCTACTGGCACGGGCGATTGGATGGTTAAGCCTACTTGCACCCAGGGTTTCGTAATGATCCAAGGGACAACACTTGTTTCAGCGCGAACCTATACGTCTATTGTCAATGTGCCGAGCCTCACGCGAGTAACAGTTGCGCCGGTTGTTGCTTCACCGTCCACCATCACAACTCTCGTCAATGGTGCATTTGCTTCAAGCGCGAATATCAT
>Ga0068855_100007338_pt1 | contig 13359 bp, 18 predicted proteins | sample KBSCornC52_FD_66592 | JGI IMG/M metagenome (GOLD analysis project Ga0068855, IMG submission 66592) | Corn rhizosphere microbial communities from Kellogg Biological Station, Michigan, USA - KBS Corn C5-2 | ecosystem: Host-associated > Plants > Roots > Rhizosphere > Soil ... | reverse complement strand
TGCGGCGTGAGCGTGCTCCGGCTCAACGCGGCGACTTTCAGAAACGTATTTTGAACGTCATTGCTGCGCTCGGCTTCCGGCCAGTCCAGCGGCGCGCGATAAAATTCGTCCAGCTTGAAAATCCCCTGCGCCATCCGCACCGGCGTGTTGATGGCGACAAAGCGATCGAATTGCAGCAGATGACTTGTCTGGTTGGAGTTGGTTGAAGGTGAATTCGTCGGGCCGGTGGCGGCGATATACAACGTCTCCAGCGCGCCCATGGAATAGCCCATCAGCCCTTTGTTGCCCAAACGATTGGGATATGACCGATGCAGGCGGCGATCAATCTCGGTGAGCGCGACGTGCAAATCATGACCATCCACCGGCAGATACGCCGGCAGATGCGCCGTCGAGGCGTGCTCCATGAACTCGGAGTTGAACGGGCTGCTGACGAGCACGGCGGAAAAGCCGTTTTTGAAAACCAGTTCCGCCAGCGCCAGCGACGGTTGCGCCAGCCGGTGCCCGCCCAATCCGGGAACGATGTAAACGACGTTCGCCTTGCCCGGCTGCAACCAGAACGTGAATTTCAAATTTTTGCCCGTCGCCGGAATCCGCACGGACTTGGTCGTGCCGTGACTGGGGAATTCCGGGTCTTTGAACGTGAAGAAAACCGATTCGAGTGTTTCCAGCGACGCTTCATCCTGTTCGCCTTTCACCTGAAAATCTGCCACCTCGTTCGCGCGCGCGAACGTCCAGGCATATTGGATTTCGGAATACGGATCGGCCTCGGCCTGGCTGAAGCGCACGTATTCGCCCACGCTGTCGGCGAGATTGTTATACATGACGCCGTAAGAAATGTAGCTGTAGGGGCCGAGATACGTCAGCGGCTGGTTGATGTCGAACTTGTAAGGCGAGATGTAAAGCAGCGGATTCGCCGCCGTGTCCGCCGCGAGGCCGAGCGTGTCGCGTTCATTGCTGGGGCCATAGATCGGCAGCATGATGAACATCTGCGGGTCCCAGCCCCACTTGCCAAACGTCTGGCCGAAATCCGCCTCGGATTTGGGAATGTGCCATTTTTTCGTCGCGGGGTCGAACAGCCCGGCCACGCCAACGGTGGTGTTGCAAAGGAACCGATAAGTTTCATCCCGCGCGCCGTGCCATTTGCCCTGGAGCAGATTGTTGATCAGGCGGCCGGGATACGTCAGGTTGTGGCCAAAATTTCCGATGCTCGTCCGCACCGGTTTCACGACGACGAACCGATACACCCGGCTCGTGGGCTTGATAACGCCGGTCATCACAGCCTTGTTGAAGCCCCACATCACGCGGTTGAACGGCTCGATGGGATCGGGCACGGATGCGGGCAGAACCACCTTCTCGGACAGGGGCGCGTTCGTGGCGACGACATTGGTCGGCTGCCCGTGCGCCAACAGCGCGAAGCCCACCGATATTGCCACCAGCGCCAAAGGATGGATTGCCCGGCTTGACCTGATTTTCCTCATGTAAATTGGTTTACGACTCTGGCGGTTTTATTTGTTGGCCTGCGAATGGGCTTCGACGAACCACAGCCATTGCCGCCGGCTCAGGAGCAGGCTCAGCTCCGCGCGCCGCTCCTGGGAAATGTCGTTCTCGGCCTGATACATCTTGGGGATCTCCGGGCAGACTTGCTTCAAAGTTTCCATAAGTTCGCAATGTTTTCGGCGAGGCGAAGTTTTTTAAATGTTCAGGAGTGATTATGGAAACCGTGGACGCGGGTGCGGTTGCGTTCCGCCGTGAGTTCCGCCTCCGCTTCGAGCCAGTGCTGCACATCGTGGCCGGGCTGGGAACCCTGGTTTTCGTAGGCGAAGTAGGCCCGGCGCGCGACTTCATCCGGCGCGGGCGAAAAGTTGATTTCGTTTTGATCCAACCCGGCGGCGCCGGACTGCGTATCGCCGGGCGGCCTATGGGTTTGGTGCTGGGAAAAATTATGGCGCTTCATACGGACAGAATAGTTGGTATCCCAAACCGCCCGCCATGGGGTGTTCACCCCATTGAGCCTGCGGGTGAAAAATTTCGGTAGGTTTATTCGTTCGTTACGATCACTTTCAAGGCGCGCATCTGACTGGCATTGCCAAAGGTGTCGTAGGCCCGGAGGATGTCATCCAGCGTGAAATGATGCGTGATGAGCTGCTGGGGTTTGAGCATGCCGGCCATGACCGTTTTGAGCAGCAGCGGCGTGGTGACCGCATCCACGAGCCGGGTCGTGATCGTGATGTTATGTGACCAGAGTTTTTCGAGATGCAACGGCACGCTGGTGCCATGCACGCCGATGTTGGCGATATGGCCGCCCGCGCCGACGATTTCCTGGCACAACCCGAATGTGGCCTCCACGCCGACCGCCTCGATGGCGACATCCACGCCCTGGCCCGCCGTCATGGCCATGATTTTCTCAACGACCTTGCCATCGGTGCTGTTGACGACGTCGGTGGCGCCCAATTGCCTGGCCACGGCGAGCCGGTTGTCATCGAGATCAATGGCGATGATTTTCGCCGCGGCAAAAAATTGCGTCGTCAGCAGCGCGGACAAGCCGATGGGCCCGGCACCGACGATGGCCACGGTGTCGCCCGGTTTGACGGTGCCGTTCAACACGCCGCATTCGTAGCCGGTCGGCAGAATGTCGCTCAACATCACCATCGCATCGTCGTCCGCTTTTTCGGGAATGAGATACAGGCTCGTATCGGCAAAGGGAATCCGCACGAACTCCGCCTGGGTGCCGTCAATCGTGTTGCCCAGAATCCAACCGCCGTCATCACAGTGCGAGGGCATCCCGCGCCGGCAATGCTCGCACTTGCCGCACGCCGTGATGCACGAGATCAACACACGCTCGCCCTTGCGGAAGCGGGTGACGCCGGTGCCCACCTCTTCCACGACGCCGATGCCTTCATGGCCGAGAATCCGGCCGGACGCCACCGTGGGGAGATCGCCCTTGAGAATATGCAAGTCCGTCCCGCAAATGGTGGTCTTGACCATGCGCACCACGGCATCCGTGGGCGCGCTTAACCCGGGCTTTGGCCGGTCTTCCAATTGTTTTTTACCGGGGCCGTGATAGACGAGCGCCTTCATGGCTTGGAAGGAATTTCGATGGCGGACTGGCTCTTCGCTGTTTTTGGCGGCGTGAAACCCTCCACCCGGTGCGGCGTCAGATTGTATTCGGGACATTTCTCGACGGCTTCCTTGGTCAGCTTCACGAACACCGTGGAATCTTCATAGCTGATCCGCTCCACTTCGTTCACCGCCAGTTGCACTTCTTTGCCGGTGAACCGGTGGCCGGTCTTGATGACCAGTCCGCTGATCGCCCAGCTCTTGCCGTCCATCAGAAAATCGCAGACATGGCCGATGATGCCGTCGGTGGCCTGCAGATGATAGCCACTGATGGCTTGCGTGCTGCGCAGGCGTGCATCGGCGCGTTCATTGAGCACGCTGGCGGGCGTGACCGGCTCGCCGGGAGCAAAACCGGGCGGCGTTCCTAAAACCGGAAATCCTCTCATGCCGCCCCACAATCCGTCGCCCTCCCAGTAATAGGGCCAGCCGTAATAGCGGTGATAGGCTTCCTCGTATTGGCGCGACACCGGCTGGTGCTGGTCAATCGGAGGACTGTCCTCGATCTGCTGGCGGGTCAGGTTCACGCATAAAACTTTCCCCGCCTGCTGGAGGTCGCGAAACGCATGGGGCGAGAGCAGCACCTGCCGGCTCGTCAGCCACGTTCCCGTGTCCGCGACGACATAGCGCACCGCCCAGTCTTCATCGTCGAAATAAAAATCCCGCACCTGGCCGAGGTCGCCATCAGACGCCTCCAGCGTGCTTCCGTATAATTGTTTAATGCTTTGCAACATAAATTGGCCTTTCATTGAAATCATGTGGTCTTCCGGTTGTTTTAAATCCTGCCCAACAAAATCAGCACCAACAGAATCACCGCCAGCAGCCCCAGTCCGCCGCTCGGGAAATAGCCCCAAGTCCGGCTGTGCGGCCAGGTCGGGAATGCGCCAATGAGCATGAGGATGAGCAAAATCAACAGGACGGTTCCCAACATAGTATTCCTTTCAGCGGGTGATGCGGTTTACTGAGTTGAGCGTAATCCAGCGGGAAGCCCGGCCGCCATGGGGTGAAACCCTACGTGCGGACGTTATGAGGCAGAAATAAGACAATGGCCTCCGTGCGCGACGGATTTACTCCATCGCCGCCAGCAGTTCATCCAGCGACACCGTGGCGAAGCTGGAGGATGAGTCGCTCATCGCATAGGGAATGATGAGTTCGCGACCGTGCAGCAGGCTGCCGCAGGAATACACCACGTTTGGCACGTAGCCTTCGCGCTCGGCTTCGTTTGGCGACAGCAGCGGTTCGCGCAGGCGGCGGATGACGCGGGACGGATCGTTCAAGTCAAGCAGGATGGCACCGAGGCAATACTTCCGCATCGCGCCGACGCCGTGGGTCAGCACGAGCCAGCCCGCCTCGGTTTCAATCGGCGAACCGCAATTGCCCAGCTTGATGAACTCCCACGGCTGCGCCGGCGCGAGCAAAATTTTCGGGTCGGCCCAGAAATGGATATTGGGGGAAAACATGATCAAAATGTTTTCGTCGTCCTGCCGTGAGAGCATCGCGTATTGCCCGTTGACCTTGCGCGGGAACAGCGCCATGCCCTTGTTCTGCACGGCGGGGCCGTTGAGCGTGCTGAACTTGAAATGCGCGAAGTCCGGCGTCTCCAGTAATTGCGGCAACGTGATCTTGCCGTCGTAAGCCGTGTAGGTCGCATAGTAGGTAAAACTGCCGTCGTCATTTTGGAAGCGGACGAAGCGCGCGTCCTCAATGCCGTTGCTCTGGCTCGGCGCGGACGGAAACAGCACGCGCTGCGAGAGCTGGCTGGCTGGTGCAAAGTCCACTTCGTAATTTGATTCCGCCAGCAGCAGGATGCCGCGCGCCGCCCGGACGGCGGCGGCCTCGGACGTGTCCGTCAAACCCGATGCCGCCAAAACCGTGTGCAATTCCTTCAGCGTAAAATCGTCGTGCAACTGGCCGAGCACGCGCTTGCAGAAATCATTTTGCACGCCGGCCTCTTCCAACTTGTGCGTGAACAGCCCCTTGACGTAAGCCGCATTCGGCACACGCGCGGGTTCCATTACGAACGGCACCGGCGGCGTGAGCGTGATGCGATGTTGCGCCTGGATTCTTCCCTGGCGGAATGTGATGGAGGAAATATGACCTTCGCCCGTCGCGCGCAAACTCAGGATGAAACGTAGCGCCCCCTTTGGCATGCCAGACTGGTCGGGATGCGGCACGATGGAGGGATTGAACAATGCCGCCGACTCGGGCGAATACTCGTGCGTGAAATAGGAGCCGATGAGCATCTGTCGTTCGGGCGACGGCTGAACGTCGGATTCCAGGTGATGTTTCACCTGCGCGAAACGCTTGAGAAAGATGGTTTCCACGTGCTCATGCCGGTCGGAAAATTCGCCGAGCACGTGATGCGTCAGCCTGGCCACTTCCGCTTCCGACAAGGCCATGACGCGCGCCACGATGCGGCGTGAGATGTCGTCCGTCGTCGGTCGGAACGGGCGCAGCAACACGCGCGAGCGGTCCGGAGTCAACGTCGGCCCGATGCGTTTGGCGTGGAGGGTGGCGGTTTTCAATCAGTTAAAGTCTCGCTTACATCGCGACCAAAGCGAGCATTGATTCTGTGTTTTGTCCGGGGCGCGGCATTTATGCCGCTTCAACACCGCAAGCCATGGCGCATTGAAGCGGGCTAAAGCCCGCGCTCCAATTGCATACTGTGGCATTGTGGTTCATTCCGCCAACGGTTCCTTAAAACTCGTGAGCGCATTTTGCAGCGCCTGCATTTCGGCGAGCGACAGCAGAAAAGCCAGCGTGGATTCCGCGCCTTGATTCTGGCTCAAGCGATCCATGTGCAGCCCATCGCGACAACCACCGGTGGACGGATCATACAGGGCGAGGCCAAGATCGTTCCGCCCAAGAAACCACTCGAACGCGCGGCGCGCCTCGGCGACCCAAAACATGTCGCCCGTGGCGTGATACGCCTCGATGCAGGCGGAAACCGTCACCTGCGCCTCGATAGGTTGCTGGTCGAAGAGCGCGCGCGATTTGCCTCGTGAATAAAACCCATTCGAGCCGATGGGACGGAACGAGCCGGCATCCGACGTCTGAATTTTGATCAGCCAGCGCAAGGTTTTCAGGCCCAGTTCCAGCATCACGGGATTATTCAGACAACGGCCGTTGAGAATCATTGCGTGCGGCAGCTTGGCGTTCGCATACGACACCACTTCCTCGAACCAATGCCAGTCCTCCGTCGCGGCGTCGGCATGACGCTGCACGAGTTTCGCGGTGAGCGAATCGCGGATCTGATTCGCGCGGCGGTCGCCGCCGAAGCGCCGCAGATATTCGTCAATGCCGATAAGCGTGAACGCCCACGCGCGCGGCGATGAAAATTCGGCGGCCACGGGCAGCGCCTGTTCAAATAATTCCGCCGCGAGCATTTGAAAGCTGCCCTGGCCCGCCTGCGACACGCACAAGCCCAGCGCCCACAGCGCGTGGCCCTGGCAATCTTCCGAGCCGACGGCCTCCAGCCAGCGGCGGTCAAAGCTCATGAAATTCCTGAATCGCCCCAGCTTGCGGTCGAAGGCGTGATTCAGAAATGCGGCGTAAGTGGCGGCGCTGGCTTCGAGTTGCGGTGAATCGTGCCCCAGCTTTTGCAGCATCAAGGCCAAGACCAAGGCGCGGGCGTTATCGTCGGTGCAGTAACCTTCGGCGAAATTCGGCACGGTGAAGCTCGCGTGCTGGAAAATGCCGGTGGAATCGCTCATGCGCAACAGATGTTCCAGCTTCAACTCCGGCAGCAGTCCGGGTTGCTCATCGAGCGTTTTGATTGGCGAAGATTTGCGGCCGACAAAGCTGTGATCCAGCCGCGCCTGCGCGAAGGATTTTGCGTAAAGCTGGGCCACGCGGCTCCACACCATGTCGCGCCCAAGCTTGTAGGCGTTTTTGCGCATCGTGTGGCGCAGGGGTTCATCGCGCAGCAACTCCACGACGGCCATTGCGATGGCCGGGGCATCGCGGAACGGCACGAGTTTGCCGCGCTCCGCCGCCAGCAATTCCGCTGCGTGCCAGTAGGGGGTGGAGACCACGGCGTTGCCGCTGCCAAACGCGTAGGCCAGCGTGCCGGACGTGATCTGCGCCTCGGTCAGATACGGCGTGAGATAGATGTCCGCCGCGCCGATGAAACGCATCAATTCCTCCAGTTCGACGAAGCGATTGAAGAAGACGACATTTTTTTGCACGCCGAGATCCTTCGCCAGCCGTTCCAGACTCAAGCGATAGGCTTCACCTTCGTCGCGCAAGAGATTCGGATGCGTCTGGCCGAGCACGATGTAAACGACGTTGGGAAATTCCTTGATGATTTCTGGCAATGCGCGCAATGCGAACTCGACGCCCTTGTTTGGAGACAACAAGCCGAACGTGAGCATCACCTGTTTGCCCGCGACGCCGAATTCATCTTTGAAATAATTCGGGTCGGCAAACGGCATGTCGGGTATGCCGTGCGGGATGAGATCAATTTTGTTTGGAGGCGCGTGATACACGTCGCGCAGAAATTCCGCGCCGCGCTCGCTCATCACGACGAGCCGCGTCGAGCGCCGGATCAGCTCGCGCATCACGCGGCGCTGGTCCTCGTTCGGCTCGCGCAACACGGTGTGCAGCGTGGTGACGATGGGCATCTGCAATTCGCGCAACAGCGCCAGCACATGGCTGCCGGCGGGTCCGCCGAAAATGCCGAACTCATGCTCAACGCAGACGACGTCCACGTCGGTAATGTTCAGGAAATCCGCCGCGCGCAAATAGGAGGGCAAATCTTGTTCCGCGATTTCGAAGCGCACTTCGGCCGGATAATCGTAGCCGTCCGCATGGTCATTGACGGGAACGACCAGGCATTGGATCGCGGGAAATTCCGCCGCCATGGCGCAGCGTAAATCGGTTGTGAATGTGGCGATGCCGCATTTCCTCGGCAGATAGTCGCCGAGAAAAGCGACCTTGCGGATGGCAGCAGCGGGTTGCATGGAGCAGTGTTAGTCGGCGCTGATAGATTTAACGATGAGTTTCGCGGCTTATTTTTTCTCCGGTTGGTCGCAAATGATGGGCGGAGCGGGGTCGGTGATGCCCGTTCGCACGATGGCTTCGGCTTCGGTCCAGACCTTGGATTTTTCCATCCAGACTTTGGCCGCCTGCGCGTTCTGCTCTTTTTCGTGGGATTCGCCGGTGAGGGATTCCTGGATTTTGTCCTCGGCGACGGTCTCGCAGACTTTCGCCTTCTGCTGCATCGCGTCGGAAATGTTGGTGGGTTCGGTTGGCATGATGGATGGTGTGGCGGGATGATTTTTCAGAAAACTCCGGCTAGGGTGTGGGCCGGTGGCGGAACCGCTGCCAAAATTCGGAAATCAGTCCCGCGCTTTTGAGAGCGGTGTGCACCCAGGAAGGTTTTTCGGTGGACGCGGGGGACTTCTTGCGCCGCAGGGACACGAGGCCGGCGACCAAGGATGCCGTGGCCGACGCCATGGAGCGGACTGTCCGGGCCTGATCCGAGAGCGCGTGCGCTTCGTCTGCCATCGCCCGCCATTCCTGCGCCAGTTGCACGCGGTTGAGTTCGCTTTCGGCGATCAACAATTGTTTCCGGGATTCGAGCGGGTTCATGTGAGAATTTTCTCCAGACATTCGCGGTCCTTGCGGATCTGGTCGAGCGTGGCGGACAGCGTCTGCCATTGGCCCAACAGGCCGGTAAGCCGACGATAGAGACAGAACGCCGCCGCTCCGTAGAGGGCGGTCAGGAGCAGGAGCACCATCACGGGCGACCAGGACCACAGCAAAACCACGATGGCGGCCGTGAGCGTCAATCCGGCCAGCAAGCCGAAGGTCGCGATGCCCAGGGCCAGTAGGCAGGCTTGCAGGAGATGCTCGCGTCCCTCCTGCATTTCCACCGTCAGCAATTCCAGCCGGTTTTCGCCGATGGTCAACAGCCGCCGCGCAAACTGTTTCGAGCTGGCGGCCAGGTGCTGGAAGCTGACGGTGGATTCTTCCATGATCGGATCAATCGCAATTGCGGGAGGAGCAGCGGCGGGCGACAAGGAAACCGATGAGCGCGCCGACACCGACACCGATGGCGATGGCTTGATACGGATGTTCGTGGACGGCCTGGTCGGCGACTTTCGCACCGGCAACCGCTTTCTCGCGGACGGTGGCGGCCATTTCCTTGGCGCGTTCGAGGGCGACGGCAAGGCGCTTGCGGGCTTCGCCGACTTTTTCGCCGGCGACATCGGCGGTGGCGGTCATCAACGCATGGGCGTCCTGGGCCAGGGTTCCGAGGTCATTGGCTACGGCTTGGGTTTCTTTGTTCATAGTTTTCGTGTTTTTGGTTTGTTGGCGTTTTTCAACGGTAAATTTTCGGCGTCGGCGAGATGCGCGGCTTCGGGCGAAGCTGCCACGATCAAAAGGGAATTCCTGCCACCGAACGGATTCGGCACGGATTCGCGCGCTTTCGGATCAGGCATCCATTGGCCGTCCACCACGAGACAATATTCGTAGGTGCCGGGGGCGAGGGCGGTTTCCTTCCACCAGTTGCCTTCGCCGGAGGAATGCAGCGTCTTGGCTTCGGGCTGCCAATGGTTAAACGATCCCGCGACGCAGACAGTCAGGGCCGTCGGATGGGTGAATTCAAAGCGGACCGGCACGAGTTGCGGACCGGGATTCGGGGCGTTGTCGTGATTGTGATTATGTTTCATAAAAGTGGATTAGCGGACCTGCGGCACGGTGATGTTGCCGCTGTGATTGATGATGCCGAAGGCATAGAGCAACCAGATGATCACGCAGATAACGACGACGATGTTGAGAATCTTTTTGATCTTCCCGTCCATCGGAATGTAGGTGTTGACCAGCCAGAGCAACACGCCGATGACGATCAGGGTGATGGCGAGCGAAATCAGTGACATAGGTGGCCTCCGCCGTGGATGTGTGTCTCAGTCATGCCCCAAGCATACGAAGCGGCCCGGAGCGTGAATATGGGGTGTTCTCCCCATGATGCCGGAGATTGGTCGCCGCGCTCCAGCAAACGTAATGAACATCCTCAAGAAGCAGGATATGGAGCGGGGATGCCATCACGGTGATCCTCCTTGGCGGGCAACACGCCCGGGGTGGTTGGGATTCCGGCGGGTGACCGCCTGACGGATGGCGGCGGTTCATTCACGGCCGCCCAAAAGACGCCGAGCTGTTTTACGGCCCGCATAAATTCAGCGAAATCCACCGGCTTCACCACGTAGGCGTTGACGCCGTATTTGTAAAACTCAATCAAGTCCGGCGTCTCGCGCGAGGACGAGAGCACGACGACGGGGATTAATTTCAACTGCGCGTCAGCCTTCATGATCTTCAACACTTCCAGCCCGCTGACCTTGGGCATTTTGTTATCCAGCAGCACAACCACCGGATTACCGGGCGCACGGTTTAGATATTTTCCCCGGTGATAGAGGTAATCCAGCGCCTCCGCGCCATCGGTGACGACAAAAACCTTGTTGGCCAGATGATGTTATTCCAGCGCAGCCAGGGTCAGCTCCACGTCCCGCATGTCGTCCTCGACCAGCAGGATGTTTTTGATGTTCCGACTTTCAGTGTTCATGAGGGGGTGCCGTTGGGTTGGGGATCGAAAAATAGAACGTCGCGCCGCCGTCCACCACGCCTTCCGCCCAGGTCCGGCCGCCGTGCCGCTGGATGATGCGCTGGATATTGGCCAGGCCGATGCCGGTGCCGGGAAATTCCTCCTGGTTGTGCAGGCGCTGAAACACGCCAAAGAGTTTATGGGCATAGTGCGGATCAAATCCCGCGCCGTTGTCGCGCACGAAAACCACTGTCTCGCCCCCCGCGCCGGGCTGGCAGCCGATTTCGATGGTGGCGACGGCGCGCTTGCCGGTGAACTTCACGGCGTTGGCGATGAGATTGACGAACACCATGCGCAGCAGGGCGCGGTCGGCCCGCACCGCCGGCAGCGGGTGGATTTGAAAGGCGATGTTCCGCTCCGTGGTCTCCGCCTGAAAATCGCCCAGCGCTTCCCGGACCAGCTCGTCGAGGTTAACCTCCGTCTTTTGCATCTCCGCGCGGCCGACACGCGAGAAGGCCAACAGGTCATCAATCAAATTTCCCATCCGCCGGGCCGACTCGGAAATCGTGGCCAGATACCGGCGGCTTTTCTCGGACAGCGTCGCGCCCGCTTCTTTTTCCAAGAGATCCACGAAGCCCTGCACATGCCGCAGCGGGGCGCGGAGATCGTGGGAGACGGAATAGCTGAACGCCTCGAGTTCCTCGTTGGCAGCCTGCAATTGCACCGTGCGTTCGGCCACGTGCTGCTCCAGTTCGGCGTTGTGGCGCAGGATGTCAGCTTCCGTGTTTTTGCGCTCAGTGATGTCGCGGATATTGCACTGGATGACATTGCGGTCGCCGGCGGCATACACGTTGCTGACAAATTCCACGGCGATGTGGCGGCCATCGCACGTTTCCAGCGGCAGGTCTTCGTAGCGGACATACCCCTCTTTTTGCAGGTGCTCCAGCATGATCTGGTTTTCTTCAATATCGTGGAACGGACTCAACTCGCCGACGGTCCGGCCGATCATTTGCTCCCGGGAAAACCCGAGCAACCTGGTCAGAAACGGGTTTACATCCGTGATGCGGCCGGTGTCCACGTCCAGAATCAGGATGCCATCCTTCGCCGCTTCGAACAGCCGGCGATAGCTCAATTCGGAGGCGCGGAGCGCCTGCCGGGTCTGCGTTTCCGGACCGGCCGGGTCTTCGAGCAAGGTGGGTTCGATTTGGTTTTTGGCGCTCATGGTAAAAATTAGGTGGAAAATTTGCGTCAGACCTGGACAAATCGCTCGCCCAACTTGCCCGCGCTGTCCGTGCGGAGTTGCTTTCCGTTGCTGTCAATCTGCGGGACTTCGCAGGTCATCCAATAATCATGCAGCACTTTCAACAGGTGTTTGAGTTCGGCGGGAGAATTGGGCTTCACCTGATACGAACTGGCACCGAGCATGTAGGCTTTCTTGATGTCATCGAGATCGCGGGAGCCGGTCAGGACGACGGTGGGAATGACCGCCCATTGGGGGTTGTTGAGGAGATGTTCCAGCACGGCAAAGCCGTCCGCGCCGGGCATTTTCAAGTCCGTGGTGATGAAGGTGGGATACGGATATAGATTGCGGTCGGCATATTTCCCCTCGCCCATCATATAGGCGATGGCCTCCCGGCCGCCGCTGACGGTGTGGATGGGATCTTTCACGCCGATAGAGCGGAAGGCGCCTTCGATCAGGATCAGATCGTTGACATCATCGTCCACGACCAGAATGGTGGAATGGTATTTTTTCATGGCGGCGGGCCAGGCAATAGGCGATTGGGTGTTGCGGTTGGACGGAGAATTTTGTTCACCACTTCCAGGAGATCGTCGTTGGTGAACGGCCGCTCCATCGCGACATCGGGTTGCAGCCAGGGGCGGCGGATGAATTGGTGGATGGGCAAAAAGCCGGTGGCCATGATGATCGGAAGTTTCATCTTCGCCGCCCGCAGCTTGGCGATCATTTCAATGCCGGTCATGCGGGGCATTTTGTTGTCGGTGATGAGGAGGTCGTAGCGGCTGGCTTGCAGCGCGTCCCAGCCGGCGGCGCCATCCTTGGCCGCCTCCACCACGTAGCCGGAGGCGGCGAGCACTTCGACGCAGAGCTGGCGGATGTCGCGGTCGTCATCCACCACGAGGATGCGTTGCCGAGAATTTATGGGGCCGGGGGCGGACCCGGCGGAAAATTCAACCGTGTCGTTAAGTTTAATTTTTTCCATAATAGAGCAGTGTTATCACTATGCGCTTGAGCCGCACGCTTGCGCCATGGGGTGTTCCCCCCGTTGCCCCGCGTCCGCAGCTTTGCCTGAAATCCCCATGTGACTGGATGTCCCGCAAGCCGGAGAGGCCGTCAAAGCCGTCAGGCGGTGACCGGAAATGGCGGTGCCGGCAAAGACTTGATCCCCTCGTCCGCCGCCGCGTGAGTGGCGAGAACGACTTTTACCGCGCTTAGAAATTCCTCGACGGTGTAAGGCTTGAGCAAGGTGACGACCGGGTGCAACCGGAGCAGCCGGGTGGCCTGCGGACGGGACATTTGCTTCGTGGCCATGATCACGGGAAGCAATATGCGGGCGGAACGCAGTTTTTTCAGGAGTTCAACACCGGTCAGGCTTGGCAATTCGTTTTCCGTGATCAGCAGGTTATACCGGTTGATCTGGAGTTCCTCCCAGCCGACTTCGCCGCTCTCGGCGGCGTTCACCTGG
>Ga0068855_100007336_pt1 | contig 13361 bp, 13 predicted proteins | sample KBSCornC52_FD_66592 | JGI IMG/M metagenome (GOLD analysis project Ga0068855, IMG submission 66592) | Corn rhizosphere microbial communities from Kellogg Biological Station, Michigan, USA - KBS Corn C5-2 | ecosystem: Host-associated > Plants > Roots > Rhizosphere > Soil ... | reverse complement strand
GCTGACCAATGGCAGCGCACTCGCGGTGAACTGGGCGAACGAGCATGCCAATGCGATCCTTGATGCGTTTTATCCGGGAGAAGAGGGCGGCACGGCTGTTGCAGAGACGCTCTCCGGTAAGAACAATCCTGCGGGGCGGTTGCCGGTCACGTTCTACAAAAGCGTTGACGATCTTCCACCATTTGAGGACTACGCCATGAAGGGCCGCACGTACCGGTACTTCACGGGAACGCCGCTGTATCCGTTCGGATATGGGCTGAGCTACACCAAGTTCAGCTACAGCGATCTGAACGTTGGAAACGCGAGTGTCAAAGCGGGCGATCCGGTGACGGCCGATGTCACTGTGAAGAACGACGGCAATCGCGATGGCGATGAGGTAGTGCAACTCTATCTCAAGTTCCCGAACACACCCGGCGCGCCGCTGAAGGCACTGCGCGGGTTCCAGCGCGTACACCTGGCTGCGGGAGCGTCGGACAAAGTTCACTTTGAACTGAAGGACCGTGACCTGAGCATGGTGACCGCGGCGGGAGAGCCGGTGATTGCTGAGGGCGAGTACTCGCTCTTCGTGGGCGGCGGCCAACCGGAAACCTCGGCACAGACGCTGAGCAAGAACTTCCACATCAACGGAACGAAGAATCTGCCGGAGTAGGTTGGGGCTGGCTGATGAAGAGAGGGCGCTTCAGACTTGGGGCGCCCTCTCTTGTTTGTGGATCAGTCTGCGGCTTTGCTCGCCGGAGCGCTTGCGATGATCTGTTTCATCTTGAGATAAGAGGCATTGGTCCAGCCGAAGCCGATCTCGTTGGACTTGTAGCCGGTGCTCACCTGCACATTCGCGTTGCCGGAGACGACGTTGTATTTCTCTCGAATGGTGTGGTCGTTGGCAAAGCCCTGGTCGATGGTGGCGTCCCACTTCTCCGCGAGCCGTCTGGCGTCCTCACGGAAGCCGGCAGCTTCGAGTCCGGCAACACCGATCCAGTTTGTGGGGGCCCATCCGAAGGGGTCGTCCCACTGCATGCCGGAATCGTAGTTGCTCATCGACAGCCCGCCGGGGCGCTCGAAGAGATTCAGCTTTGCTACGACTTTTTTGGCTTCTTCGCGCGACGCCACTCCAGCCCATAGTGGATACAGCGAGGAGATGTACGCGTAATCGGACGACTTGTGTTTCACAAAGTCGTAGTCGGCGAAGACGCCCTGCTGGGGCTTCCAAAGATAACGGTGAATTGCGTTGTTGCGCATTTGCGCGCGTTTGGCCCAGCGGGCGGCTTCATTGGCTTTTCCGAGAAGGAGCGCAATGTGCTGCAGATCGCGCTCATAGCGATAGAGCAGGCTGTTGAGACAAACGGGCGCGTAGTGATGCGTTGATCCGTCAAACGGGCCGAAGCGAAAGCTGGGATCGAAGCCTGATTCGCGCATGGCGCGGTCGCCAACGTAGAAGTCTTTGGTCAGGCGATAGCCATCGGCCCAGGCTCTCATACAGACGACGCTGATGTTCACGTCGCAGCTTGTTTGCTTGAGGCGTGTTGCTTCAGGATCGCTGGGGTGCTCAGGGCCTTTGACCAGGTAGGGTGCGCCCGCTTCTTCAGCACTCACGGCTTTGGGGTGCGCTTCGAGCCAGCGGATGACGTCGGAGTAGTAGGTGCTGTCATCGGCCATTTCAGGCACCGGGCCGGAGCCGTAGTCGAAGTAGCGCGCGAGTCCGGTTGTTCCAGCTTTGTGTTCGGGTCGCGCCCAGGTTGAGTAGTCCTTCCCGGCGAGTGTGTAGGCGTGTTCGAGCCACGCGCGAGCCTCGGAGCGGCCAGCGGGTGTGGCGGGAAAGCTTGCGGGATTCTCATACACGGCGCGAATCATCGAGGTGAGGAACGGCGGCTGAGAGCGCGTGAGGTAGTAGGTGCGGTTCGCGTTCAGGACAGCGCCGTAGTGTTCGATCTCAAAGAGGAAGTTGTCGACCATGCCTTTCGCGAGGGCTTCGCGATGATCGGCTTCGAGCCCGAGCAGGATGAAGTAGCTGTCCCAGCCGTACATCTCGTTGAATCGTCCGCCGGGCACAACGTAGGGATCGGGTAGGTAGAGCAGACCCGCTGCGGGCAGTTCTTCGGGTCGGACGTCGCCTAGTTTCCCGATGGCGCGCGGAAGAGATGCAACCTTAACGTGGCACTTTTCGCTCAGGGCTGTGACCTCGGGTGGCGCGGGCACGTCGGCGGGCATGTAGAGAATCGGGTTTGCCGTGACCTTCACGTCCACGAGCGAGTGGCAGTCAATCATGGATCGGGTGAGCGTGGTCCATGCATCGTGGATGTACGCGAGGGTTGCTGCGGGATCGGGTGTATTGGTGGTCGCAGTTGCGCCGGATGGTTGTGAAGCCTCCTGCGCTCCTGCGAATGAAATGTGGATTGCGGCGAAGCAAAGCAAAAGCAGACGTGGCAATTTCATATGCGCTCCGATTCTGGTGACCGGGAATGCTCTGGAGTGTAGCGCAGTCGCACATGGGACGAGTAGATGCAGATGATGTTCCCAGATTCTTCCGTCATTCAGGAACATTCGACGAACGCGCGGTGTCTACCTTGAGCACAGTGGTTCTGATGGGGATGAACGGAGTTGGCGGTGAATCCGCTCACGCGCCGCCGTAGACGGGCGGACACAGCGGGTCGGGGGCTTACGCCCTGAAGTGCCCCGCGCCTCCTTTCGGCACCGCTGCTGAATGGAGGCTCGCCATGTTTGAGGACTCAACGTTTGAATCCACGGGAAAGATCAAGACTCGCAGCCGCCGGTGGATGGTCGTGACGCTGGCAATGAACGGGACCGTGCTGGCAATTCTGGTGCTGCTGCCACTGGTTTTTCCGGATGCTCTGCCAAGGCACATGATCACGACATTGCTGGTTGCGCCGGAGGCACCAAAGCCGGAGCCGCCACCGGAGCCATTCAGGCAACGAACATCTGCGCCAAGCAGTCGTTCGGAATACGATAACGGGCGCATCACCGCGCCACCCAGCATCCCGACGAGGATCAGGATGTTCAATGCTCCAGAGCATGCGATACCGAACGATTTTGCATTGAATCTGGGATCTGGGATGCCGGATGGCACCAACCCTTTCGGGAATGGGCAGCATGTCACAGTTGTGCATCCGCCAGTGCCCGCATCCATCCATCTCTCTTCGAAGCTGGTGGAAGGAAATATTGTCTACAAGAGTATTCCGCAGTATCCGGCGATTGCGAAGGCGGTCGGTGCGCAAGGAACCATCGTTCTGCAGGCCATGATTTCGAAGGCAGGCACAATCGAGAATCTTCATGTGATCAGCGGGCCCCCCATGTTGCAGCAGGCTGCCATCGATGCGGTGAAGACGTGGCGCTACAAGCCCTACATGCTGAACGGGCAGGCTGTCGAAGTGGAGACCACGGTGAACGTGATCTTCAAACTGGAATGAACGAGAGCAGAGATCGATCAGGTCTCCACTTCAGCGGCAGGCGCATCCAACCAGATGCGCCTGCCAGAAGTGGCGCTGAGCACGTGCCATCGGCGACAATCGCTGATGCCATGCGAAAACTAAACCGTCGCGAATTTTTGATGTCCGCTTCCGCCGCCACACTCGCCGCAGCAACCAAGGGCTTCTCGGCATCCAGCAAGCAACGTGTGTTTGTGGCCTCGAACACCGCCGAAGGCATCCGCTCATTTGATTGGAATGCCGCGACGGGCGATCTGACCGATGCGGGTGTCGGCGCCAAAATGGACATGGTGGACTGGGTTTGTTTTTCGCCCGATCACAAATACCTCTACGCGGCGTGCGAAGTGGACAGTTTCAACGGCAAGCCGACTGGCGAGCTGGCGAGCTTCCGCTTTGCTGACGGTAAGCTGGAACAAATATCGGGGGTGAACTCGGCGAGCAAAGGTACATGCCAGTGCGCAATTGACCACACGGGAAATGTGCTGATCTCGGCTGACTACGGCGGCGGCAGCGCAGCCAGCTTCAAGGTGACGGATGGCAAGCTCAGCCCGCTGGTGTGGAGCGAGCATTACACGGTGCATGGACCAAATCCCGATCGACAGGAATCTGCGCACGCGCACTATGCGTCGTTCTCGCCGGACAACCGGTTTGCGTACGTCAACGATCTCGGCGGGGATCTGATTCACATCTACACATTCTCGACGGACACGGCCGAACTGAAGCGCGCGGGTGCGTATCACTCTGCGCCAGGCGCGGGTCCGCGCACGCTGCACTTCCATCCCAATGGACACATCGCGTACTCGCTGAACGAAATCAACTCTACCGTGGACGTGCTGAAGTGGAACAGGGCAGACGGCAGCCTGACGCGCGCCAACACTGTGCATCTGCTTCCGCCCAATGCGCCTGTTCCGGACAAGAAGGATGCTCCGCAAGGAAACACAGGCTGCGATACCGTGATCACAAAAGACGGGCGCTTCGTCTACTTCGCGAATCGCGGCACGGATTTTCTCTACAGCTTCAAGGCGGACCCGGCGACTGGCGCGTTGACTCCGATGGAGAAGACGGGCACCGGAGGAAAGACTCCGCGGAACTTCACGCTGGATCCCACAGAGCGGTGGATGCTGGTTGCCGATCAGAATTCGAGCAACCTGGCCGTGTTTGCGCGTGATTCTGCAACGGGCAAATTGGCCAAAGACGGCAGGAAAGTGGATTGCCCGACGCCGATGTGTATTGTGTTTGGCTGATCCGGCCGGACCGGGATCCTTATTCCTCTGAAGTTTGGGCTACGCCCCGATGAGTGCGGGACGTCGCATAGCCGCGACGGTGAGCCGTTCCTGTTCAGGCTCGGATGCGGGATGCGCGGGCACGTGGACCATTTCCCAGGCAGAGCGGTCTTTCATCAGTCTGGCAACCAGGGCGGTGTGCATGGCGTGGCCGGCGCGCTCGGCGACAACGTGGCCCTCGATGCGGCGTCCTGCGAGCGCGAGATCGCCGATGAGGTCGAGGACCTTGTGGCGGACGTACTCGTCGCTGAAGCGCAACGGGCCATTCTCCGGGCCGCGCGGCCCGAGAACGATTGCGTTCTCTTCGCTGGCTCCGCGGATCAGGCCCATGTCGCGAAGCTTCTTTTCGTCTGACTTGTAGCCAAAGGTGCGTGCGGGTGCGATGAATGTGCCATAGGTTTCGGCGGCGAGGTCGATGCTGGTTTGCTGCCGGCCGATAGGGGCGGGGAAGTCGATGGTGTACTGAATGCGATAGCCGGAGCCGGGGTAGAGGCCAATGAATTTTTCGCCATCGCGAACTTCAATGGGGCGGAGGACTTTGATCGACTCGCGCTTTCGCCGCTGCGTTTTGATGCCGGCATCGCGGAAAGCTTCGACGTATGCAAGAGCGCTGCCGTCGAGGATGGGCAATTCGAGATTGTCGATTTCGACGATTACGTTGTCGATGCCCATTCCGATGAGCGCGCTGAGGAGATGCTCGGTGGTGGAGATGAGAACGCCCTGGCGCATGAGGCTGGTCGCATAACTGACCTTCGCGACGTTTCTGCCGATGGCGGGAATTTCGAAGTTGTCGAGGTCGGTGCGGCGGAAAACGATGCCCGAGCCTGCAGGGGCAGGCAGCAGCCGCATGGTGACGGGAGCGCCCGAATGCAGCCCCACGCCTGTGAACTCAAGCGGCGCTGCAATGGTCTGCTCCAAATGAGCGGATTGAACCAAGGCCAATACTCCAGAAGAACTGGGCTACAACAAACCGGGGTCGTAACCGCAAGATTAGACGCCAAATAGCCAAATCGAGGTGTGGCAATTTTGCAACACTCCGCGCAAAAATGAGGCAATGGAAGCGGGAGCGGAGGAGAAGTTTCAAGGAATCAGAGTGATACCGAAAGCACCCCGAAGTAACTGGAAAGCAACAAAACCGGTGCCCGGTGCCGCCGGAGTAAATGGGGAGATTTCAAGTTGCTGAAAGTTTTCGCCTGGGTTTCGCTTGGGGTTGGTTTTGCCTGTGCTTTGTTCATTGCCGCCGATGAGACCAGACGGCCCCAGAAGATGGGCGTTATGAACGTGGTCTGGCCTGTCTCAGCCTTGTATTTCAGTGTATTTGCGCTTTGGGCGTACCTCCGCTGGGGACTAAAGAAGACGCGGGAAGCCATGCGTGAACACACCCACGGACAGGGCGGCCGCACTGGATCAGAAAAGGGCGACGATGGATCGGAGGGAAAGGAACCAACGGCTTCGCAGGTCGCGGTGGGAACAAGCCACTGCGGGGCGGGATGCGCCATCGCAGATGTGCTCTGCGAGTTCCTGATTGCTGCGGTCGGCATTACGCTGTTTGGATCGATGCTATGGGCCGAGTACACGATCGACTTTGCAGCGGCATGGTCGCTGGGAATTGTCTTTCAGTACTTCAGCATCAAGCCCATGCGGAATCTAAGCCCGGGCCAGGGAATCGTGGCAGCAATCAAGGCCGACACGCTATCGATTCTGGCGTTCCAGGTGGGCATGTACGCATGGATGGCGCTGGTCTATTTCGTGTTCTTCCCTGGGCCGCACCTTACGCCGTTTGATCCGCGGTATTGGCTGATGATGCAGATCGGTATGATCTGCGGGTTTGCCACCAGCTATCCGATGAACTGGTGGCTGCTGCGGGCCGGGCTGAAAGAGGCAATGTAGCTTCGGATGGGGTGTACATGCCGGTCAGGCGGACTCCATTGCCGCCAGTATTGCGTCGGCGAATTTGGTTGTGCCGCAGGTCCCACCGACATCGCGGGTGAGGCATTTGCGTTCGGAGTAGACGGTTTCGAGAGCCTTCTGGACTTTTGCAGCTGCGTCCGGCTCGTCGAGGTGGTGGAGCATCAGAATCGCGGACTGAAGGAGGGCCGTGGGATTGGCGAGGTCCTTGCCGGCAATGTCGGGTGCGGAGCCGTGCACGGCTTCGAAGATGGCGCACTCGTGACCAAGATTTGCGCCGGGCACCAGGCCGAGTCCGCCGACGAATGCCGCGCAAAGATCGCTGACGATGTCGCCGTAAAGGTTTTCGAGCAAGAGCGTGTCGTACTGGTAGGGGTTCATGACGAGCTGCATGCAGGTGTTGTCGATGATGTGCTCGCCGTAGAAGATTTCGGGGAAGCCCTCGGACACCTTGCGCGCGCAGCGGAGAAACAATCCATCCGACAGCTTCATGATGTTGGCCTTGTGGATGGAGTGGATCTTCTTGCGGTTGTGCTTCCGAGCGTAGTCGAAGGCAAACTTCGCGATCCGGGTTGAGCCCTTCTCGGTAATGACCTTGATGCTCTCCACCACGCCGGGAACGACTTCGTGTTCGAGGCCAACGTACTCGCCCTCGGTGTTTTCGCGGACGATGATGAGATCGACGCCGGGCCATTTCGTCTCGAGGCCAGGAAGATTGCGGATGGGCCGGAAGTTGGCGAACAGGTCGAACTGCTTGCGCAGGGTGACATTGATGCTCTTGAAGCCGCCGCCAATGGGCGTGGTGACGGGGCCTTTGAGCGCAACCTTGTTGCGGGCGATCGAGTCGCTGAGATCTGCGGGGATGTACTCGCCGAAGATCTCGAAGGCTTCGGCTCCGGCGGCGAAGCGCTCCCACTCCCACTTGATGCCGGTGGCTTCGAGGATGCGGAGGACGGCATGCGTAACTTCAGGACCGATGCCGTCGCCGGGAATGAGCGTGACTTTGTGTGCTTTGTTTTCAGGCATAATTAGCTTCCAGTCGCTAGCTACTAGCTTATCTTGGGCGGAGCGAGTACGAGGGATTGGCGTCTCGGGTCCGGGAAAGCTGGCGGAAGTTTCGAGGCAGTCCTCTTCAGGGTTCCTTCCGTCTTTTCTACAGGGAAAATTGCGAGAGGATGGTCCGTGACTGTAGACGGGGTCGGTCGATGAGATTTGCGCGCTTGGCGGAGGTGGCATTCTGTCTGCTTGCATCGCCCGGAGTCTTAGTCGCACAAGTGGCCAGCCCAGAGCAGGCGGAAAACTCCAGGCGCGAAGCCAAAGCCGAACAGGCGATGAACGTGTCCACAGCGGTTCCCGAGGAAGTGGAATCTCCACACGCGGTGAGGGTGGCTCAACTTTCGGAACTTGTCGAGGCCTCCAAGGGCAAGAGCGATGAAGACGCGGCCAAAGAGATCGAACATCTGGAGTTGACGGAACGCCTGAGCAGTCCGGAACTGGCCCGGTTGAGTGGAGAATTGCCGGGCGCGCAATCGAAGGTCGCGCTGATGGCAGTTGGCGATGCTTCGGTTTTCCTAGAGCTTCCGAAATCGGAGATGTTGGATAAGGCTACCCCAGATTCGGCTGAACAGCAGCAGATCGTGTCTCGGGCGTTGGACTACTTGAAAACGACCATCCCGAAGCTGCCAGATTTCTACGCAAAGCGCATCACGACTGCTTTCAACGTGGTCTGGGCAGCACAGGATAAACATGGCTCGCACAAGCCGGCCGCTCTGCACCTCACGGGAAGGTTCAATGCCAGGGTGCTTTACCGCAATGGAAAGGAAGTTGTAAATGCGGAGGGCGCCGAAGGGGCAGGTCTTATGCTGACCACTCAAGGAACATTCGGACCTATTCTCAGCACAGTGATCACGGATAACTTGCGCAGTCCGATGCAGTGGCGGGGTTGGGAAAAGGGACCGAACGGAGCGATGGCGGTTCTCCAGTTCCACGTGTCGCAAAAGGATTCTCATTACGGGGTCTCCTTTCCGATGGCTGGGTTACCGGGCGCCAGGCGGACGGGGTATCACGGGGAAATCGGAATTGACCCTGATACAGGAACGATTCTGCGTCTCGTACTGCAATCGGATCCGGTCTTGGGGATTCGTGCCGTTGAGCATGCCGACATTATGCTCGAGTACGGAACTGTCGTGATTGGCGGAAAAGCATATACATGTCCCGTGCGGGGCGTCTCGATCTCAAGAGCCGGATTTCAGCAAGCAGGGATCGTGGGGCGGAATCGCTCGTTCATCCTACTGGACGATGTGATTTTCACCGACTATCACGTCTTCCGTTCGGAGATGCGGATCTTGCCGGAATAAAGGAATCGCAAGCACCCGTCGGTGCATTTCTTCCTTCGGATCCCGATACAGAATCTTTGACAGCGGGAAGACATTTCTCTGACAAGCGGGCAGCACCTCCACTGCTAGATTTGCCGCATGGGCGAGAGAAATCCATGACAAGTCTGACGGCGCTCAAGAATGCCTGGGAGGATCTCGCGGAGCGCGATGCTCTTGGAGCGATTCTGACGGATCCCGCGCGAGTCGGCGGAAAGTGGAGCCTCGCCGAGTTCATGGCGACCGGGGAAGCGGAGAACGACATCGTCATGAACCATCTTGCTGCAATCGGCCATGTACCCGAGTTCGACGGCAAAGCGCTGGATTTCGGCTGCGGTGTGGGCCGTTTGACTCAGGCAATGGCGTGGCGTTTCACGTCGTGTGTGGGCGTGGATATCTCCACACAGATGATCAACAACGCTGAGTCGCTGAATCAGCACGCTCACTGCCGGTACTTGGTTGTTCCCGGTCCCCTGCTGCCGTTTGTTGATGGCTCGTTCTCATTCATCTACAGCAACATCGTGCTCCAGCATGTTCCCCGAAAGTACGCGGTGGCCTATTTGCGCGAATTTGAACGGGTACTCAAGCCGGGAGGCATTCTGGTGTTCGGAGTGCAGGATCGATTCGAGAGCCCGGACTTCTCGTCGCGAATGGTACGCCTGCGCCACATTCTGCGACTCCGATCCAGACTGCGTTCCGCATTGGGACGCGGCGGGAGCGACATGCAGATGCACTGTCTGCCGGAACGTTTCGTTCGTGGTGCACTGCGGCGTGCCAGGATTGTGGACGTGCAACTGACAAACACCGCGGCTAAAGATTTCAATGGAAGACTCGCCTACCTCGATCGAGCTCCCGCCCGCGGGTATGTCGGCAAGCAATACTGCGCGGTGAAGGACAGGTAATCAACCAGCGTTCTAACTCACTTCCTGGGCTTGCCGGTGCGGTGGCTTTCGAGGAGGCCTTCCAGTTCTTCCTTGAATTCGCGGACGTCTTTGAAGTCGCGGTAGACGGAGGCGAAGCGGATGTAGGCGACCGTGTCGAGGCCTTTGAGGTGCTGCATGATGAGCTCGCCAATTTCGGAAGTGGTGCGTTCGCGCTCGGGAGCATCCATCAGGTAGCTTTCGGTGGCGTCGACGACCTTTTCGAGCTGAGTGGAGGAGACGGGGCGCTTCTCGCAGGCGCGCAGCAGTCCGCTTAGGATTTTCTGGCGATCGAAACGTTCGCGGCGGCCATCTTTTTTCACGACCATGTAAGGGATTTCGTCGATGCGTTCGTAGGTGGTGAAGCGGCGGTTGCACTTCTCGCACTCGCGGCGGCGGCGAATGGAGTCAGCTTCCTTGCTTTCGCGCGAGTCGACGACGCGATCCTGAAGAAATCCGCAGTAGGGGCACTTCATGCTAAACACAATCTTATCGTGGAAATACCGGCAGCTATCGAGTGCGGCGCCAAGCAGTGAGCTGCATACGGGGCAGTGAAGTGCTATTCTGCTTCCGGAACGGCCATGCAGAGCTTAATCGAGGTTCATCGACAAGAGATCGTGCGCCTTTGCCGAGAGCACGAGGTACATCGCCTTGCCGTTTTTGGCTCCATTTTGCGACCGGACTTCGATCCTGTTCGCAGCGATGCTGATTTCCTGGTTGAGTTTGAGCCGGTTCCAGTCGCAGTTCGGATGCAACATTATCTTGCCCTGAGGGAAGCGCTCAGTTCTCTTCTGTCTCGCCCGGTCGATCTGACCGAGATTGGCGCTATTCGAAACCCTTACATTCTTCAGAACGTCTCTCAGCAGCAGAAGCTCCTCTATGCAGCGTGAAGCGAAGGCTTATCTGTGGGATATCGTGACTGCTGCTAAAAGCATTCAGACGTTCACCGCTGGCAAGGACTTGCATGCGTATCTAGCGGATGAATTACTGCGCTCGGCTGTGGAACGAAAGTTCGGCATTCTCGGCGAAGCCTTTCTCAGCTTCTACGTCATTTCCCAGCGTATCGAGAAAGAATCACTCAGGTAGGCGATGTGATTGCGTTCCGCAATCAGATTGTTCACGGTTACGCGACTGTGCAGGATGATATCGTTTGGGAAATCGTTCAGTCGCATCTTCCGCGGCTTCGCGAGGAAGCAGACGAATTGCTCGGAGAGTTGGACCCACTTCGACAATCGAACTCGTGACTAGCCGTTCAGCAGCTTCTTTAGCTTAGAAACTTGGCGATCGCGTCCACTACGGTCTGCTGTTCGTCTTCGCGCAGCTCGGGGAAGATGGGTAACGCGAGCACTTCGCGGGCGGCGCGTTCAGCCTCCGGGAAATCGCCTTCGACGTAGCCGAGGTCTTTGAGCGCGGTCTGCATGTGAAGCGGAACGGGGTAGTAGATCTCAGAGCCGATGTTGCGTGTCGTGAGGAATTCGCGCAGGGCATCCCGGCGTGCGCTGCGGATGACGTATTGATGCCACACGTGATGAGCTCCCGGCACCTCGTGGGGAAGGACAATGCCCTTGGCCGGGTAGGGGCCGGGATCGATGACGCCGGCTTTGCGGAACAGTGCGTGATAGCGTTCGGCGACGGCGCGGCGGGCGTCGTTCCAGCCGGCGATGTATTTCAGCTTGATTTCGAGAATGGCGCCCTGAAAACCGTCGAGCCGTGTATTCCATCCGACTTCGTCATGATGGTAGCGGCGGCGCATTCCATGCTGGCGGAGCATGCGGGCGCGTTCGGCGATCTGGTCATCGTTGGTAGTGACCATGCCGGCGTCTCCGGCGGCGCTGAGATTCTTGGTGGGATAAAAGCTGAAGGCGGCAGCGTCGCCGAGCGAACCGGCGGTCTGTACCTTCCATTTTGCTCCCCAGGCCTGAGCGGCGTCTTCAATGAGCTTGAGTCCGTTCTCGGCGGCGATCCTGGAGAAGGCATCCCAATCGGCGCATTGGCCGTAGAGATGGACGGGCAGGACGGCTTTGGCGTTTGAGGCCGCGGGTGAGTCCAGGGCGTTGCTGACGGCTTTCGGGTCGAGGTTGAACGTCACAGGGTCAATGTCGGCCAGAACCGGCCGGGCGCCGGCGCGAAGGATGGAGCTGACGGAGGCGAAGAAGCTGAAGGGCGTGGTGATGACCGAGTCGCCGGACCTGATCCCAGCGGCGACGAGGGCCAGCCAGAGGGCGTCGGTGCCGGAAGAGCAGCCGATTGCGTATTTTACGCGGAGCTGCGCGGCGGCGGCTTGTTCAAACGACGCAACCTGCTCGCCAAGAATGAATTGCTGCGTCTGAAGAACATGCTCGAGGGCGGCGAGGAGCTCTTTGTGCAGTGGCTCGTACTGCCGTTTCAGATCGAGCATCGGGACAGCGATGGCCGTTTTGCTCTGGGACGCTGATGAATCCGGGGCGTTTGGCACAGATCATCTTACCAGCCGGCTTGATCCGGCATCTCGATGGGCCTCAGCCATGTCAGATTGTGACGATCGGCATTATGGCGGGCAAAGATTTGGACCGGGAGAGGTTGAAAAAGCTGGGTGAACCGCTATATTGTTGTCACATTGCGGGATTTGGCGGCTCCGGGGCTTCCGTTGCCGTCCCCGCCGATTTGTCTTATCACAAGGGCGCAGCGCGTTTGCATCCAACAATCCTAAGTAAAGAAGCAGGAGATCGGCATATGGAGAACAAGCCGGCACAGAACATTCAGGACACCTTCCTGAATACAGTTCGTAAAGACAAGACCCCCATTACGATTTATCTGGTCAGCGGCGTGAAGCTAACCGGAAAAATCCGTTCCTTTGACAAGTACTCCGTCTTACTGGAGAACAACAGTCAGGAGCAGCTCATCTTCAAGCACGCCATTTCGACAGTGGTGAGCAATCGAAGCGTGATGCACACTGAGCATCGCCCTGCTTTGACCGGTATGGGACCTGCCGCAGTTCCGGCACCCGCACCGCCGGCGGCAAACGCCGAGCAGCGATAAGACTGGGAGCGCCGTAGCTTGGCAGTTGAAGGCGGCACCGGGAGCCGGCGCCCAATGGCTGATTCCGGCCGCTGGGATGGCTCGGCGGAACGCGCAGTTCTTGTCGGGGTTGACCTGACCACGAGCGGGCGCAGAAGCCGACCCACTCTTGATGGTGCGCGCAGGGCGGCTTCGCGCCTGCAGGATGAAACAATCGATGGTCCGGCCACCGAGCAGGATGGGCGGCGGGGTGTTCGTGTGTCTGTGGCTGACTCGCCGGGGCTGGATGCCGAGGAGTCACTGGCGGAGTTTCGCGAACTGGTGCGCAGCGCCGGTGGCGAGATTGCTGCCGAGCTGATGCAGCGGCGCGCGAGGCCCGATCCGGCGACGCTGATCGGAGAGGGCAAGGTGCAGGAGATCGCTGGCGTTGCGGCCTCAACC
>Ga0068855_100007330_pt1 | contig 13367 bp, 11 predicted proteins | sample KBSCornC52_FD_66592 | JGI IMG/M metagenome (GOLD analysis project Ga0068855, IMG submission 66592) | Corn rhizosphere microbial communities from Kellogg Biological Station, Michigan, USA - KBS Corn C5-2 | ecosystem: Host-associated > Plants > Roots > Rhizosphere > Soil ... | reverse complement strand
CATCGTCGAGCGCGAACTCGACGGCACACTCTAGCAGCATGCACACGACACACAATTCGGGAGACGCACGGAATGATTGAAGCGGTGATGCTGTGGAATGAGCCCAATAACCTTTCTCATTGGGATTTCAAAGTCGACCCCGACTGGAAGATGTTCGCGGCCATGGTGAACGCTGCTGCGAAGGAAGTTCGCCGCGTGAATCCGGATTTAGCAATTGTGCTGGGCGGGCTCTCACCCATCGATCCCAGGTTCGTAGAACTCCTCGGAAGCTATGGCGTTCTCGACCTCATTGATGTTGTCGCGATCCACGGCTTTCCGCTGGATTGGAACCACTGGAGCATTCACGACTGGCCGCAGAAGGTCGATGAAATCCGCGCCGTAACGAAAAAGCCTGTGTGGGTTTCCGAAGTGGGCGTCTCATCTTTCGGAGCCGAAGAAGTGCAAGTCTTCGGACTGCAGCGCACTGCCGAGCTGCTGATGCCGATCGTCGATCGCGTGCACTGGTACAGCCTCTATGACCTTCCGGCGACTTGGACCGCGACCACGCGTCATAAGGAAGCGGAGGGGAGCGCCTACTATCGTCATTACTACATGGGCCTGCTTCGTGAAGACGGCACTCCGAAACTTGCATTGAAGCATTTTCCTCCTGGCCTGGGTATGTGCCAGTGGTTTCACTTCGAAGATCACCGTCTTGATTCGTCGGTGGAGTGGTTGCGTAAACTCGGGGTGAATTACCTGCGCACAGGATTAAGCTGGGCCGATTCGTTTCGCCCCAATGCAGAAGCCTGGTTCGATCGGCAGATGCAAGCGCTCGACGAATTCACAACCACACTCACTCTTTGTTTCACGCCGGAACACCTGGGCATGGTTCCGCACTACACCAGTCCGCCAAAAAATCCCACAGATTTCGCGGACTTCGCCCGATACATCGTGTCGCGATACGCACCGCAACAACTCAATTCGGCGGAGCCGACGGTAGCAGCACAAGCGCCAGAAAGCGTCATTCGCGCAGCGTAGTCGATTGCTGCGCGACAGCCACAACGGCGCGCCTTTCTCGCGCATGCACGCCAGCTTTCGAATCAGGGTTGGAAGTTCGCTTCAGAAGACATCTCACCCCAAGTGACATACATCCAAAGTTCGCTGGGAATGTTCCTCTGATGCAGCGTTTGTGGTGCAACTCGCAAGCACGAAGCAAACAGAAGCTTGCAGACCAAAGTTAATGATCCTTATTAGGAGCGAGCGTTAAGTGATGGTGAAACGGGTTCTTATTACAGGCGGCGCGGGTTTCGTCGGTTCCCATACTGCGGATGCACTGCTGAAAGCTGGACACGAAGTCCGCATCTTCGACAATCTCACCCCGCAGGTTCATCACGGTAAGGAACCTTACATCCCGGATGGGGCCGAGTTCGTCTTCGGAGATGTACGCGATCCCTCGAAGCTCAGCTCCGTCGTCAGAGACGCCGATGTGATCTATCACTTCGCTGCCGCCGTCGGCGTGGGTCAGTCGATGTACCAGATTTCGGAATACACCTCGACCAACAACCTTGGCACTGCGAACCTGCTGCAAGCGATCCTCGACACGCGCGCGACTCCCGAAAAAATTGTGGTCGCGTCATCTATGTCGATCTACGGAGAAGGGAAGTATCTCTGCCGTGAGTGCGGCGAAATGGCTCCCCAGCCGCGCCCGCTGGAGCAGCTCAAGTCCAAGAACTGGGAGACGCTCTGCCCCACGTGCGGCGAGAGCCTCATGCCGGTTCCCACGCGTGAGGACAAGCCTCTGCAGTGCACCTCGATCTATGCGCTCTCCAAAAAAGATCAGGAAGAAATGACCCTGCTTTTCGGGCGCACCTACCAGATTCCAGTCGTCGCGCTCCGCTACTTCAACATCTACGGCACGCGACAGTCTCTCTCGAATCCGTACACCGGCGTATGCGCCATTTTTGCCTCACGCCTGATGAACCGCAAGGCACCGGTCATCTTTGAAGACGGGCAGCAGATGCGCGATTTCGTCAGCGTGCATGACATTGTGCAGGCGAACCTGCTCGCGATGGAGAACTCCGGCGCGAACGGCCAGGCTTTGAACATCGGCTCTGGCGACCCAGTTACCATCCGCGAAGTCGCGACAGCGTTGTCGCAGGCGCTCGGCGTTCAAGTTCCAGCGGAGATCACTGGGAAGTATCGCGCAGGGGATGTGCGGCACTGCTTCGCCGATATCACGTCAGCGTCGGGACTTCTCGGCTATCGCCCGCGCACGAATCTGAAGCAAGGCGTGGAAGAACTGGTTGCATGGCTCGAATCCCAACAGGCAAAGGATTCGGTTGATCAAGCCATGCAGCAACTCAGCGTTCACGGGCTGGTTGCATGATGCCTGAATCCAATGTGCCCAGGGCGGGCGCAGTTCGAGGTGTAGAAGTGAAGAAAGTGCTATCGTTCCGTTCGGTTGTGATTTTTGGTGGTGCGGGCTTCGTCGGCTCTAATTGGGCTTCCTACCTCCTGAAGAACACGGATGCGCGCGTTCACATCTTCGACAATCTCTCCCGGATTGGCGTTGAGAATAACTTGGAGTGTCTTCGGCGTGAGGTGACCAATTCAGACCGCCTCAAGGTTACAGTAGGCGACGTCAGAGATGCCGCCGCAGTTCAAAAGGCAGTGCAGGGTGCAAGTGAGATCTACAATTTTGCAGCTCAGGTTGCGGTCACTTCTTCGGTGGCGGACCCGCGCCACGACTTTGAAGTAAACGCCTTTGGAACTCTCAATATCCTCGAGGCTGCCCGTAAGAGTGGGAGACAGCCGTTCATTCTGTTCACGTCAACCAACAAGGTTTACGGAAACCTTGCCAACAAAAAACTGGTCCAAACTGCACGTCGCTATTGTGCTCTTGACGAAAAGGGTGTGAACGAATCTCAGCCGCTGGACCTCTATTCTCCTTACGGCTGTTCAAAAGGAACTGCGGACCAGTACGTTCACGACTACAGCCGCATGTTCGCGCTGCCAACAGTAGTGTTCCGCATGTCGTGCATCGCCGGGCCGCGGCAGTTTGGAAATGAAGATCAGGGATGGGTTGCGCACTTCCTCTATTCCGCGCTGGAAGATCGTCCCGTCACAATTTACGGTGATGGCCGCCAGGTTCGCGACATTTTGTGCGTGCACGATCTGGTGAATGCCTTTGACAAGGTGCGCACCAACATCGATAAGACCGCCGGCCAGATTTACAACGTCGGCGGTGGGATGAGTAATTCGGTTTCGCTCGTCGAAGTCATCGATGAGATCGAAAACCTCACCGGCAAGCGTATTCGCTTCACCACCCAAAGGCCGCGTCCCGGCGATCAGCTGTTCTACGTCACCGATTACGACAAGTTGAGGAAGCACACTGGCTGGAAGCCGCAGCGCAACGTACGCCAGACCATTCAGGCGATCTACGCCTGGTGGAAAGAGCACAAGCAGGAGGAGCGTGTACCCGCATCGTCCCTGTCCTCGCCCATGCTGGCCGGAATGCCGGAGGCAGCCTCATGAAGTACGCCTTAGTCAATCCGGCATGGACGTTCGAGGGCTCCACATACTTCGGCTGCCAGGACCCGCACTATCCACTCGAACTGCTTTTTGCCTTCGATCAGATCAAGGCTGCAGGTCACGAGCCGCTGCTTGTTGATGCGCAACTGGAAAATCTGAGCACGGCGGAAGTCAAAGGCATGTTGGATGATTTCCGTCCGGATTTCCTCGTGATTCCGACCGCGCCATCGTATTTGTTCTGGCGCTGCCCGCCGCCGGAGTTGCGCGTTCCGCAGAAATGGTTTGCGGAGCTACAGACCAGGGCGGTAAAGGTTGCAATCGGTCCGCATCCTTCGGCCACTCCCGGCGCAACTATTCGGAAGCTGAACTGCGACGTCGGCATGCGCGGTGAGCCCGACCAGACACTGCCACAGCTCGCATCGCGCCCTTGGGCCGAGATCGAAGGTTGTTGCTGGCGTGATGGTTCGGGCGTCCATCTCAGCCCGACCCTCGGCGTTACGGACATGAAGAAGCTGGGCGCGCTCAGCTTTGACAACTACAAAGTAGAGCAGCACAATCACCGCCATCACGTATTTCACGGCTCTGGTCGCGGCGCTGAACTGGAATTCGCGCGCGGCTGCCCATGGTCCTGCAATTTCTGCAATAAGACGCTGTTCCGCAACAAATTTCGCGAGCGCGACGTCAATGAAGTGTTGAAGGAAGTGGACACCCTGATTTCTCGCGGCGTCGATTACATCTATTGGATTGACGAAATTTTCGGAGTAGGGAAGGCGGTTCGCCAGCTCTTGCAGGAATTGAGTCATCGGAAAATAACCATCGGCCTGCAAACGCGTGTCGACCTCTGGGACGAAGAGTCTCTCGACCTGCTCGGCAACGCGCACTGCATTTCGATGGAATGCGGCATTGAGTCGATCACCGACGCAGGTCGCGACGAACTCAACAAGAATTGCCGCATGACCACGGAGCGGATTAGCGACCTGCTGATCTACGCACGCCAGCGCGTGCCCTGGGTGCAGGCCAATCTGATCCTGACCGAACATGACAGCCGCGATCAGGTGCGCGATTTCCAGGAGAACTTGCGCAAGCACGGCGTGTGGGTCAGTGAACCTGTGCCGATGTTCGCTTTCCCGGGCACGCCTGATTACTTGCAGCGTTTTGGGCCCCCGGATGACTACGCATGGGAACGCGCGCACCAGCATTACCTGAGCGCCTTCCGCGACAAAGGTTTTAGCGACATTCAAGACCAGCAGCCGGCGCCCATCGAGGACCTCGAATGCACGTACTGATCACCTCCGACACCGTCGGCGGGGTCTGGACATACACGCAAGAGTTGGTGAGCGGTCTTGCCTCGCGCGGCCATCGCGTGACCCTCGTCAGCTTCGGCAAGCTCCCGAGCGCCGATCAAGCCACTTGGCTTCGCAATCTCGCCAATGTTGATTATCGTCCCACCGAGTACCGCCTCGAATGGATGGAAGTCGCAGAGCGCGATATCGAGGAATCGCGCCGCTATCTGGAATTTCTCGTTCGCGAAGTTCAGCCTGATGTCCTTCACTTCAACCAGTATTGTTACGGCGACATTGACGTCGATGTCCCGCGGATCGTAGTTGCCCACAGCGACGTCGTGAGTTGGTGGGTTGCGGTCCACGGTTCCGAGCCGGACGACACGCCCTGGATGCAGCGTTACCGCGGACACGTGACAAACGGCTTGCGCGCAGCAGATATGGTCGTGGCGCCGTCGCAGTGGATGCTCGACGCGGCTACGCAGCACTATCTCGCACCCAAGCATGGCGCCGTGATCTACAACGGCCGCTCCCCGGAGTTGTTCGATCCCGAACGTCGCAAAGAAGACTATGTGCTCTCCGTCGGCCGCATCTGGGACGAAGGCAAACATGTTTCGTTACTGCTCGAGCCTCAAAGTGTGCCCAGCATCTCCGCTGAAACGATTCACGCAAGCCGCGCTAAAGATATGCGAGCGGTTTACTCCTCGGCTGCCCTGCACACTGCTCCAAGCTCCGCAGGAGCGGCCCAGCTTAGCCCAGAGCCTGCCCTGAGCCTGCCGAAGGGGCGGAAGCCCTGGGTGAGAACGCAAAATGACCTAAGTCCCGGAGGGACGACCGACAACGGCCCAGTGCTTCAGCGCTGGGAAAAGCGAGTTGACAACTCGAGATCCGGGGCCACGAATGACATCCGCATCGTGGGATGGACCCAGGAACCCGGCCGCGAAAAAAAGGCCCTTCCCACTTGTCCACCCAATGTCCACCTCCTTGGCCCGAAATCGCAGGACGAACTCCGGCACCTCTACGCCGAGGCATCCATTTACGCCGCCACCTCGCGCTACGAACCCTTCGGCCTCTCACCACTGGAGGCAGCCCTTTCCCGATGCGCCCTGGTCATGAATGACATCCCGGTTTTCCACGAACTCTGGGGCGACGCCGCGACATACTTCCGCAAAGATGATCCCGCTGACCTGTCGCGCACGCTGACCGAATTGAACCAGAGCCCTGAATTGCGAAATCGCCTGGCGAACAAGGCATTCCTGCGCGCCTGCCAGAAGTTCACCGCATCCCGGATGGTTGCCGAATACGAGAGCGCGTATCACCAGGTTGCTTCACGGATGGAGAAGGTCGCATGAACGGACCTCTCAGCTTCCGATTCTTCGCGCACTCATGGATCTCCGACTGGAACCACGGGAATGCGCATTTCCTCCGCGGCCTGACCAGCGAACTTGTGAAACTTGGCCACGAGGTTCGTTGCTATGAGGAACGCGACGGCTGGTCCATCCAAAACCTCGCGTCGGAAGGTGAAAACGCCGTCGACGACGCCAAGGCAACATTTCGCCAGGCATTCCCGAACCTCAATGTCCGCTTCTATTCAACTGGTCAAGGATTGCGCGAATTTCTGGAAACGGAACTCGCCGGCGCAGATGTTGTTGTCATTCACGAATGGAACTCACTAGAGGTCGTCAACGCGATCCTGGAACTCAAGCATAAGTTCTGGTTTCGCGTACTATTCCACGACACTCATCATCGGGCATACACGAATCCGAAAGAAATCCTCCGGCTTCCGCTGAACGAATTCGACGGAGCGCTGGCATTCGGCGACGCAATCCGCCGCATTTACATTGACGGCTTCGGAGTTAAGAGAACGTGGACTTTCCACGAAGCCGCCGATACCGCTCATTTCTTTCCGATCGATTCCTCCAAAGACACCGACGTGGTTTGGATCGGTAATTGGGGTGATGAAGAGCGCACTCGCGAGCTCGAAGAGTTTCTCATTGCTCCTGCAGCTGTATTGAGCGACGCCAAGTTTGCCGTTCACGGCGTGCGCTATCCCAAAGACGCTCTTGAGCGACTCGCAAAATCGAACATTGAATTCCGCGGCTATCTGCCAAACCTGCACGCGCCCAAAATGTACGCGCGCAGCAAGATCAGCTTGCACGTGCCGCGCCGGTTCTACGCGAACGGCTTGAGTGGCGTGCCCACAATCCGCGTATTTGAAGCGCTAGCCTCGGGATCGCCGCTCGCCTGCGCACCATGGAACGATGCGGAAGGTCTGTTCCGTCCCGGGCAAGATTACATCTGCGTGCCAGATTCCGCCGCAATGATTTCGGAGCTTCGTCACTTGCTCCGCGACGACCGCGCCCGCCAACAGATCGCGGCCAGCGGTCTCGAGACCATTCGCGCGCGTCATACCTGCGCCCATCGCGCACAGCAGTTGCTTGAAATCTGTCACCAGCTGGAGAGCTGACGAATGAAAATCTACGTGATCGGTTCCAGCCTGACTTCCTGTTACTGGAATGGAGCCGCAACTTACTATCGCGGTATTTACAAGAACCTCCACGCGCTCGGTCACGACGTCACCTTTGCCGAGCCCGATATCTACAAGCGCCAGCAGAACCGCGACTGCCCAAGCATTGAGTACGCCAACGTTCGCGTCTATCAGACGCCCCGCGATCTGGATTCAGTTCTCGCGGAAGCCTGCGATTCGGATCTCATTATCAAGCACAGCGGCGTCGGCGCAGACGACGAGCTCTTGGAGCATGAAGTCCTGCATTGTCGCTCCGCCAACGCTCACGTTTCTTTTTGGGATGTCGATGCCCCCGCAACCCTTGCGCGCGTGGAAGAGAACGCGCAGAATCCATTCCGCCGATTGATTCCACAATACGATTTCATCTTCACTTACGGCGGCGGCCAGCCGGTCATCGATCACTATCGACAACTTGGTGCGAAAAACTGCTACCCGGTTTACAACGCTCTTGATCCCGACACTCACTTCCCAGTTCCACCCAATCCGCAGTTCCAGTGCGACCTGGCATTTGTCGGAAACCGCATGCCCGACAGGGAATCGCGCGTCCAACAGTTCTTCTTTGCAGCAGCCGAGCAAGCTCCTGAGTTCCAGTTCCTGCTTGGTGGCGAGGGTTGGGGCAGCAAGGCAATGCCGCCAAACGTGCGCTGGATCGGACACGTCGGCACCGCGAACCACAACGTGATCAACTGTTCTGCGCGCATGGTGCTCAACATCAACCGCGACTCCATGGCCAAAGTAGGATTTTCGCCGCCAACTCGCGTCTTCGAGGCAGCCGGAGCAGCAGCTTGCCTCATCACAGATGCCTGGCTTGGAGTCGAGCATTTCTTTGAGCCGGAACGCGAGATCCTGGTTGCGGACGGCGCCGAGGATATCGTGCGTTATCTGCGGCAGATCGGAACGGAGCAGGCCAAAGCGGTCGGCTCGGCCATGCACAAGCGAGCTCTTCGCGACCATACGTATGAGCTCCGGGCGCGGCACGTCGACGACATCCTGCGCCAGCACGGAATTTCAGCCACTGCGAATACTGCGTCACTCGTCGCTTAGCGAGAGAACTGATGAAAATTGTCATCTGTGGCCTGTCGATCACTTCCTCCTGGGGAAATGGACACGCCACCACTTATCGAGCCTTGGTTCGAGCTCTGAACGCTCGCGGACACGAAATCGTCTTCTTCGAGCGCGATCTCGAGTGGTACGCCTCGAACCGCGACATGCCCGAGCCGCCATTCTGCCGTGTCCACATTTACGAGAGCTGGCCGGAGGTTCAGCCGCTGCTTCGTCACGAATTGGCTGATGCCGATGTTGCCATGGTTGGCTCTTATTTCCCCGACTCGGTCGGCGCGATCGCCACGGTGCTGGACTCCAACGCAGCGGTAAAGACCTTTTACGACATCGATACACCTATTACCGTTTCCAAGCTGCGCGCCGGGGGCGCGGAGTATCTCACGCGTGAGAGGCTCAGAGATTTCGACATCTACTTCAGTTTTACTGGCGGTCCCATGCTTCGCGAGTTGGAAGACGACTTTGGCGCGAAGCGAGCCGTGCCGCTATATTGCTCTTTTGATCCCGACCGCTACCGCATGAGCGAACCGGAAGAGCGTTTCCGTTGCGACCTGAGCTACATGGGAACCTACGCCGCCGATCGGCAGCCCAAGCTGGAAGAGCTTCTATGCCAGCCGGCGTCACACTTGCCGGAAAAGACATTCATTGTTGCCGGCCCGCAATATCCGGCAGACATTTGCTGGCCTAAGAACGTCAAGCGCATCATCCACTTAGAACCAAAACTTCATCCTCCGTTTTACTCCTCCAGCCGCTTCACCTTGAACCTCACGCGCAAGGACATGATTGACGCTGGCTACTCTCCCTCAGTCCGCCTTTTCGAAGCCGCGGGTTGTGGCGCGGCGATCATCTCGGACGAATGGCAAGGGATTGAAACCTTCTTCACGCCAGGAGAAGAGATCCTGCTAGCGGGATCAACTGCGGCGGTCGACAGATATTTGACTCAGTTGAGCGCCCCCGAAGCTGAGATGATCGGCCTGCGGGCACAAGAACGCGTTATTGCTGAGCACAGCGCCGAGAAGCGCGCTATCCAGTTTGAGGATTTTGTAGGAGCAAGATCTCTGTCGCGCCAGTGCGCCTGATCTTGCGCAGGTCGGACATTCTGTCGGAAAGAGAAAGCAAAAAAGGCCAAGCCTTCGCCTGGCCTTCGAACTCGCAAACAACATTAACTACTTGCTATCAGCCGGTGATGCCGGGGGATTAAGTTCCCCCTGCTCGCGTGCCTGAGTCGAATATCTCCGGACTGCAGCGAGAAACGGCTCGCTGCCACTCGGAGGCGCGACTTTGCCACTCAGAATGGTGGCAAACGGAACCATCTTCCCAAAGAGGATTCTGGTTTCATCCGCGTCCTGCGAAATCTTTGCGCCATTCAAGTCGATGCCCGCGAACACGCCGCGTGCCCGCGAATAGGTCAAAACTTCCGACTTCATCTTCCAGTCGGTACTCGCTGACCCTTGGCGTCCTACCGGTCCAGCGGCTGCTGAAGCATCCGCACCGAGCTTGAACTTGCTCGAAAGCAGCGCATCCATACCTTTTTTGTTCATGACCATCATGACGAGATCGATGGCCTGTCCGCCGATCTGCAATCCCCAGCTTCCGCCAGTGATAGAGAAGGGCGCGGGAGCACTCCATCCGGTAGCCGTTCGGCAGGTGGCAACACCCTTACCATGGCTCCCGCCGAATCCCACGGCGATCTTCACCATCGAGGGAACCACCGCGACGCATTCCGCATCCGTAAAGATCTTGTCCGGAATGGCCTTGTCCTTCTGCCCCATAACTTCATTTAGAACCTGGGCTGCGTTCTTAATACGCTTTTCAATATCCGACTCGTCTTTCGTCGTAGTGGTGCTGGCAGACGCGTCGTCCCGACTCGTGTCGGTGCTTTGAGCGTGCATGCGCCCCGCCGTGGCGAACATCAACGCCACCGTGCTCAGCATTGCTAGAAACTTCGTGATTGCCCGTGTTTTCATCATTGTGTAGATCTCTCCTGTGCCCGGCGGGCACTCCGACAGTTATCCCGTCATGATGCTACTGGGGCACCCCAGCGCCGACCATCGGTTCGATTCTGTAGTTCAGCGGAAATCAGGCTTTATACCTGCAGTCTGCTGATGCGATTCTGGAGGAGAGACTCAGGGCGTGAGAACCACGCCCCAGGAAGGAGTAAGGTTCTACGCTGCTGAAAAGTCGATTTTCGAGAGCGGCAGCTCTCGTACTCGTTTGCCGGTTGCCGCGAAGATCGCATTGCAAAGAGCTGGAGCAAATGGCGGAACTCCAGGCTCGCCTACTCCGGCTGGTGGTGCATCGCTCTCCAGCACACGGACGTTTACGTGATAAGGGGCGTCGCCCATGCGCGCAATCTGGTAGTCGTTGAAGTTGGATTGCTCAATGACACCGTTCTTGGCCGTGATCTCGCCGTAACGAGCCAGACTGGTGCCGAACACAGCCGCTCCCTCAAACTGGTTTCGTGTCTGTTCCGGGTTCACTACGAGTCCGGCGTCTAGAACCGTGTCCACACGCGGGATTTTGATCTCGCCCTGATTGTTGACCTCGACTTCGACGACGGTAGCCACGTAGGTCAGGAAGCTCCGGTGAGCGGCAATGCCCAGGCCGCGCCCTTTGCCCAATTTTTTCTTGCCCCAGCCTGACTGCTCGGCTGCCAATTCGATGACGCGGCGCAAGCGGGCGGTGTCGTACTCGTATCCTGCAGGACTCTCAGGGAATCCTGGAGTGTCCTTGGGCGTGATTTTCCGTGCATCGCCCAGGAGCGCTAACCGGTATTCGACAGGATCTTTTCCTGCGGCATGCGCCAACTCATCCGTGAACGACTGCACCGCAAAAGCGTGGTAAATGTTGGCGACAGAGCGATACCAGCCGATGCGTACATGGTTTACCGCCGGGCCTACCTCCGCTCGGAAATTAGCAAGCTGGTAAGGAACGTCGGTCCATCCCATGCCCAGTTCGCCGGCATCGCCATACTGCGCGCCTTCCGCAAACGTAGAACCGATCGGCGGGAACACCGAACGATGGAGCCATGCCGTCGGCATGCCGTCCGCGCCAAGCGATGCCTTCATGTACATCGCTGCAACGGAGTGGTAGTAGCCGAACTTGATGTCGTCCTCGCGGCTCCAGGTCACCTTCACCGGCTTTCCGGTCTTCTTCGACAGAATTGCTGCCTCAGCCACGTAATCCGGCTTCGATTTTCGTCCGAAGCCCCCGCCTAAAAGCGCAACGTTGCAGGTCACATTCTCCGGAGGAATTCCCAGCTGCGCGCCAACTACTTCTTGCACGGCCTGAGGATTTTGCGTGGACGTCCAGATCACCGCCTTGTCGCCGCGAACATCCGCGAGCGCTACGGGTGGTTCCATGGAAACGTGCGCGAGATGTGGGGCATAGTAGTCAGCTTCAAGAATTTTGCCGCCTTTTGCGAACTCGGCGTCCACATCCCCCTGATTGCGGGAAACCTTGCCTGCAGTGCGCGCAGTTTTCTGCAAGTCTTTCTTGTATTCGTCCGAGTTGTAGACGGAATGCGGCGAGTTTTCCCATGTCGCGTTCAGCTTTTTTCTGCCTTCAAATGCAGACCAAGTATTGTCGGCGACGACCGCCACTCCTCCGAGAGGCTGAAAAGCGGGCGCTCCCTTAAAACCGTCGATGGCAATGACCTGCTGCACGCCTTTCACCTGCAGCGGAGCTTTGTCGTCATACGACTTCACCTTGCTACCCAGCACCGGCGGATGTTGCACGGCGGCGAACAACATGCCTTCCGCTTGCGCATCCATTCCGTAACCGGCTTTGCCGCAGCAGATGGTATCCAGGTCGTAGCTAGGTGATCCTTTGGCGACATAGCGCCACGCGCTCTTCGGCTTGAATTTCAGTTCATCCTTTGATGGAACTGGCACCTGCGCAGCCGCGGTGGCGAGCGTTCCGTATTCCGCCTTCTTGCCACTGGATTTATGAACCACGGTGTGAAGATCGGTTTCGCATTCGGATTCTGGAACTCCCCATTCCTTCGCGGCAGCGCGCACCAGCATCAACCTCGCGGTCGCACCCGCTTCGCGCATCGGCTGATAGAAATCGCGCACTGAATGCGAACCATCCGTGTCCTGCGAGCCATAGCGCTTGTCACCAATCGCCTGCTCGATTCTGACGCGCTTCCAGTCGGCATCGAGCTCGTCTGCTAGTACCAGCGGCAGGGCAGTACGGCTGCCAGACCCCATCTCCGAACGGTGCGCCACGATGATGACGGTCCCGTCCGGCTCGATTCCAACCCACATACTGGGATGGAATGCTGCTTGGTCGACGGTGCCTGGCGCGCCAGTCTCCGCAGCCAGAAGGGATTGCGGAACCAGCTTGACACTGAGTACCAGAGCGCCTGCCGAAAACACGCCCTGAAGGAAACCGCGGCGGCTGACATTGGTGATTTCGTTCATGCCCGTTCTCCCGCTGCTTCTTTGATCGCTGCTCGAATCCGCTGGTAGGTTCCGCAGCGGCACAAGTTTCCCGCCATCGCTTCGTCAATTTGCGCGTCAGTCGGGTGGTGATTGCTGGAGAAAAGCGCTGCCGCCTGCATGATCTGCCCAGGCTGGCAGTAACCGCACTGCGGCACGTTGATCTTCATCCAGGCCTTTTGTACGGGATGCGATCCATCGCTTGAAAGCCCTTCGATGGTCCGGATCTCCGAGCCCGCGGCCTTGCTCATCGGCACCACGCACGCGCGCACGGCTTTGCCATTCTGGTGCACGGTGCACGAGCCGCACAATGCCATGCCGCAACCGTACTTTGTGCCGGTCAGCCCGAGGATGTCTCGCAGGTACCACAGCAACGGCATTTGCGAATCGCCGTCAAAGGTGCGTTCCACTCCATTCACTTTGAGCCTCAGCATGAGCCTCCTTGCACCGCGTCAGATTGTGAGCGAACTATGGTCGGAAAGAATCAAGAAGTATGACCACGAAATGAATGACGGAATACTACCGCAGCTCACGATGGAAGGGAATAGC